>Ga0206798_1135_pt2 | contig 14613 bp, 12 predicted proteins | sample Alteio_BWOrgCont_66_FD_152893 | JGI IMG/M metagenome (GOLD analysis project Ga0206798, IMG submission 152893) | Enriched cells from forest soil in Barre Woods Harvard Forest LTER site, Petersham, Massachusetts, United States -... | ecosystem: Environmental > Terrestrial > Soil > Temperate forest >...
CTCAGCGAATGTTCCTCCATCCGGGGAGCGGCTTCCTTTTGGAGAGGCTCCATCTGTCGCCTCTCGACCGCTGGAGCTTGGTATTCGAATTTTCCTGTTGGATTACCTGTTTCATCTTTCACCTCGGACCAGTTTGAGCGGTCGAGCACATTCAAGGCGTGAATCGCCATCATTCTTGGATCACCCAGATCCGAATCATGTTCTGGCATCCCGAGTCGCTTGCTCGCTCGGGTGAGAGTATTCTTCAGTTCTGGTCGATATTCTTCGTTGTGGAATGCGTACGGTGCGAGCAGGTCATACAGACTTGCCCTGCGCGATGGACGCTGCCTTAGGTCTTGTGCCGACACAAACCCCGAGGGCTCTTTTTGGATTTCTTTGAGGCCGAACCAGTCTGGAAATTGAAAGTTGTCATGCGCAGGACGTGTGCGGTCCAGACAAAGCAGTTGAGGACAGCCAACGAAAGGGATTGCTGCTTTCGCGGAACTGGGCCAATGAGAAATAAGGATATCGGTAACAACCAAAAGCACGGCGCTTGATCGTTCGCCATTTCCTAGAGGTCCAGCAACATCGGAGACCACACTCTCGATATCTCCACCTTTTTCGATTCTCCGATGCGCCCACGCTTCGAGCGCCATCAATGCTGAAACAACAAGTCCTGATCCGTTGCCATAATCTCGCGACCACGTGTAGAAATCGGCCCATTTGTATGATTCCGGTTCTCCACTGCGATACACGACGATGGCATGTGGATCCTCCTTGTCACCACGGTGGAAGCTGATGGCATGAAGCAGAATTCCGCGAATTAAGCGCAGTCCTTCAGACGGCGCGTTTATGAGAAGGTCAAGAAATGGACCTTGGGATGGGCTGGACGGCGTGAACTTGATATCGATGAACTCAAATGGGCGATCCGGCAGGTAGTCATGATTTCTCCTCCTCCGAGATTCCTCCTTCGGAATCAGGGTCTCTAGAGCAAAATCTGCGAGTTCTTTCGGTGCAGCTTGGGCCACGGTGCCCTTGGTCTTAAGAAGTTCAATTCGTATTTCGTCGCGATGCTCTCGCCCGGCAAACGATTGAAGATACCTAGCAGCCAGGTCTGGCGTCAGCTTGCAGAAAAGGAGGAAAGTTGTTCTGCATTCGTCCTCGATGATCGTGATTTCTTCTCGGCTCAACTTGCCATCGAAAATGTCGTTCTTAAATCCGTAGGGATCAGCATCACGTTCCGCTTCGATCAGGAACAACCAGTCGAGAAGCAGCGGGAGGAGGCGGATCGTTAGCCAGTCACTGCCAACCACTCCCATAATGTATACGGAGAACAGTTTAACGACGTCTGGAAGAGCGGATGCTGGCAGATACGCAACGACATACGTCAACCAGACAATCAAACTACCGACGGAACGATTCCGAGGAACTTTCCAGCCTTCGGGAATATTCTCAAGGTTGATGCCAGCATCCCTAAATCGCTGAACGCCGGATTCAAATTCGACCGCTAAGACATAGCGGATCAACTCTCTCAAGAGAGAACCTTCATTCTCCAATAGAGCCGTAGTAGCCGCTACTAGCGTTCTGACGGAGTCTTCAGAGCGCACCATAGCCAAGATGGCGGCTCGCCGCCATGTTTCGTGCGAAGCGGCCAATGAGCGTATGAGGTCGTTCCATCGCGGTACCCCTTCTGCATCTTCGAGCGCAATGCGGGCGGCTAGTTCCGCGCCGCGCGCTTGATCTGAGGTTGTTCGCGCTGAGAGATCAGGAACCGATTGAAACCCCCTATCCTCATACACCAGATTGGCAATCGCCCATTCTCGAAGAACATCGTGGCGAAACGTTATTCGGTCTCTGCCAAATTCTCTTATCGTTCCGCCATGTAAGAGTGCGTCAATAACCGAGGACGATTCGGCGGAGCTGTCGAATGGCTCAGAAGTAAGCAAAAAGTGCTTCGCAAGCTTAACGAGCACACGTGCACGATTCCGAAGTTCGGCATCCACACGTCCGTCTGCCGTCTCCCACCATTGCCTCGCCATCTGTGTCTCGGTAGCCGGCCACGGATCATCTGCTCTCTGAGCAGAAAGCCGAGAAAGGCGGAAGAGATTTCGTACGATCTTTCTGGCTGGATGAGTATTCAAGAGCAAAGACTTTAGCGTGGGAGCTGCAACTCGCAACTCGTCGATCTCGCCCTCATCGAGTTCGGTCAAGTGAATCGTCGCCGCTGGCCCGAATCGGATCGACGCTTCTTGCGGTATCCATGTCGGCTCCACCTGTCCGAATTCTGTCCGAGCCGTTGCAATAACTCGCATCGTCGGGTGCCGCGCGGCAAAGACAAGCAGATCCTTTAAGGTCTCCTGTTCTGTCGGACTGTAGAAATCCAGGCTGTCTATGAAGAGAATGCCCGCTCCGCTAAGCGAGAGTTCGTTCATCAAGTCGCGTCCATCACCGTCGTAGCCAATCGCTGTCTTCAGAGACAACCAACCGCGTTCAACAACGCGATTTGGTGCGAAGACGAGGAAGCGGGCCTCTGAATGCAGGCTTGCTGCGAGGCTATGAAGAAGACCTGACTTACCAACACCCGATTCTCCTCGAATCACAATGTATCGGTTTTGATCTAAAGCTTCGCGAATGGAATCCATTCGTGATTCACGCTGGAGAGTGACGCCTCCCACCGTGTTGTCAAATCCTGAGATAGCCTGTTCTGACTCCTCGAACAAAGCTTCCATCGCGTTGGCATTGGAGCGGCTTCCTGCCAAATGGAATGAATTCTGCAATTCGCTGACTAATTCGGCACGCGTCCGGCTGCCGCCCACAGCAGCCATTTCGAGCGCCAGTGTTGTGAGACGAGACCACAGATTCAGAGCCTCGTTCGCATCACTTCGGTTGAGCGCTCTCAACGATTGGTCTCGCATTAGCTCGTTGGTGGCCGACGCTTCAGAATTGAAATCAAACTGTAAGATTTGGACGCGTTTGAGTAAACTCCAGAGTGTTTCATCATCATCCGCAAATCCAGCATCAGCCAAATTGGCGCGGAAGACATCCACGAAGTTCCGCATCGCAATATTTGCCGCACCCGGCCTGTCCAACCTTGCGCGAAAGGCGAGTGCATCTTCGATGTTCCGCGCCCATTTCAGAACATCCTGATAGAAAGGCTCCTTGCTTTGGCGTGTTCGGCCAATCGCGATTGCAAAGCCATGCGGGCTTTGCAGGGAATCTTCGGCAGAAACAGCCGCTCCTATCTGGCGAACTACATCTTTGAATTCTTTGTCTGAGGCCGTGAAGGTGATGGTGCGCTTCACCTGAATCTCGACACTCGATGTCTGGCCCTCCCGACTGACTCCGTGGACCACAATGTCATCAAGTGGATAGCCCTCCTCACCTCGTTGAAGACGGACACTTTCAATGCGACGTCCAGGTAGGCCTCGAGCCTCCACTTCGAGAAGCATAGAAAGGAGATAGCTCGCTCCGACCTTCGCTTCGAAAGCAGGACCCGCGCCGCCGCTGGATGCTGGATTACTCATAGATTTGAACTCTAGCTGATGCCCACTCGTTGGTGCTGTAGAGTGGTGATTTCCACTCGCTGACTAATTGTGCCATGTTCGCTTTGTGTTCGCCCGACAATCTTTCCATTACCTTGTTGCGCGAGTTTCGCCACGCCTGGAAGACGCGCTATTCTCTGGCCGTACTAGACTTAGTACAAATGAACTTGCGGAAGTCTTTCTAGCAGCAGGCAAAGAGCTCAAAGAACTCGCAGGCTCTCCCGTCCTTCTCTTAAATTGAACGCGTTGGAGGGTTCAACATGAAGAACGGACTGCTTCTAGGCGCAGGCTTCTCGTATGACCTCGGAATGCCGCTCACGATTGAACTGACTGAGGTCTTTCTGAATCTCTTCAACGAGGAAACAGTAGGACGAATGGCAAAAGCCATGTCATTGCGGCAACCGTACGGCAAAAACCGGCCTATCGACCCGAAAACAATCGTAGCGGGATGGGACTCGCTGCTTGTGTACAAAAAGAGTGGAGGTAAGAATTACGAAGCCTTCCTCGCGAATATTGAGAAGAAGGCTGGTTTAGGAAGCCCGACGCAGCCAGAGCGCGATTCGTACCACTCTCTCTTCGATTATTTCTATCGCGTCATCCACACCATCCTCGATCTCTATCAGGAAGTTTCGTTTGCCGTTCTCTATGGAAAGAACAGGGACTGTTTCTCTGCCCTGAAGACATTTCTTTCCGACGAGGAGACCTGGGTCCTATCGCTCAATCACGATCTGAACTTCGAGTTCTTGGCTCTGGACTTGGGTATACCGATCACATACGGTGATGACCACGAACTTGAATTTCCCGTGTCCAACCTGGAGCTCAGCAATCGAATCCAGTTCACCTATACCAAGCGTAAGGGTTGGAACGCACACCACCCTGGCTTCTTGAAGGGGACACCCGGCTTCAATTTGATCAAGTTGCATGGGGGCTTGAGCGAGTTCACATATCAGGACGGCTCGCTCTTGTGCAATTTGCAGCTTGGTAAACCTTCGTCTCTGGAGTTGGCGAAGAACTTCCTTCTCTTTCGACGAATGGTCTACTACGAGAACGGCGAGCCCATTCTTATGGGCCTAGACCGCGCGATCAGCGACCTCAACGGTAAGTTCGACATCATTTCAAAATCGATGCTGACTGGCGAAAACAAATACAGCGCCACGTCCAAGGTCAAAGAAGGCGAAGAAAAGCTACAGATCTTCGACGGAGTGTTAAACAAACTCGACGAACTCACAATCATTGGCTATGGGTTTGGAGATGAGCACATAAACTTCCGCCTTTCGAACGCGATGCTCCTCAACCCCAAGCTGAAGATCATGATCGTCGATCCGTGCCGAACGGATATACCGCCCTGCCTCCACCAGTTCGATTACGACGGACGAGTACGACGTGCATCTGCCGGCGCAGCTCAGTGGATGGAATACCGTAAGACGAGCGTCTGGAATCTAGTGCAGGCGAAGACTCTCAAAGAGAATGAGCACCTCAGAACCGAAATTAGGAACCTCGTAGAAGCTCGACTCAAGCTTGGCTGATATCTCTCTGCGAATAGCGAGGACGTGCGCTATTTCATGAGCAATCCTAACGGTCAAGTTCGTGCTCGCAACATCCGCACTCCGATCCACCCTTACTTGAGAGAACCCTTCCTCGAAGCCTATCTGCATTCGCTTCTGACCAACCATCCTTAGTGAGGGGCTGCAGCGTGGCTGCCCGGAAAACACTAGGCTTCACCTAAGGTTAATTGTGTCCGGCGCTACGTCGGCTATGGTGATCTGCCGCACGCGGAGAGCGCAAGTTTCGGCAACAGGGAAGACGCCGAAGATCGTCAGCTCTGCCCACTTGTCGGAAATCCTGAAGTTTAGACTGTAATTGCTAGATGGGGACGTTATGGACAGAGACGAGCTGCATGATCTCGTAATGTCGCTGAATGAAAAGCTGAAGGCAGGGAGATTGGTCTTGCGCGATCCTGTTTTGCTCCGTGAATTGTCGGCAGTTCGCCTTGCAGAGGACGGGAAAATAGATGCCGCCTCAGTGGGTTCTCAAGTGAGAGCCGCTGCTCGTGCGTCCGCCGGCGCAGATGTGTACAGAGCGATGAAGCAGATATCGCTTCAAGAAGTGCAGACTCGGTACTTTGAAATCCTTGATAATAATTTCGGTTCAATCTTTTCGGAAATGAAGCGTCGAGGACTTGACCCTCAGCAATTGGCGAGGGTTATGGCAACTCAAGATCGCGTCGTCGATGCCTTCATGTCCGACCTCCAGGAGTTTACTGCGGGGCTTGCGGTATTTTGGGATGTTCATGGTCCCATCGTCGAGCTTCACCTTCGCGACCAACGCACATTGAAAACGGTTTTTGGTGGCGATGTCTTTCCTTCGTACACCAATAACATCGCCTGTTCTGTCGGCCTTTATGCGGACACCATTGTTTTGCCCGATCCGCTCCACAGCCTTACGACTTACGCTGAAAGCCTTCCACCCAAGGAGCTATTTCGTCTCGCACTCAAACACGCTTTGAATGCTCTTTCATATCGAGAACTGGCATTAGCTCCGCTCGATGTCCCGATTGTTGTTTTCGCTCCAGATTATGTATCGGACAAAGGGTACCGCAGCGTTCTTGAGAGCGCCGCGGAAGCCGATATGCTTCAGCATTTTTCTGCGATATTCGGAATTGAGTTCTCGTCCCAAGCGGAGCTTGATGCATTTCTGAACCCTTTGCCCGATTGTGACTCGATACTCAAGCATGCCGTTGACCCAGGCCGGATACTCTTTGACGTAGGATCAACCGAACCATTTTCAACGCAGTTTAGCGATTATGCAAGAGACTTCCTGAAGAACGACATCGCGGCGACAAAGCCAGGGTTTGTGCTAAGGAAGATGCTCTATGGCAGGCTGCTGGTCGTGAATGATGCGGTTCTTAGAAGCAATCGATTTGGTGGAAATCCCTTGATTGATGCGCCAACCTCGTGGCGCTATTTTCAATGGAAAAACGAATACCGAGAGAAATCCATTCTTGCCGATGTCGACGCGCGCCGCGATGCTTTAATCGCTAAAGCGATCTCGCTCGATGGCCGTCAACATAAAATGTTGAACGGCATCCCCACCGGATCACTGATCGAGTTGCGAAAAAATGGCGCGTTGGCCGAATTGAGAGAAATAATCCGTCGCGGTATCGGTGATGTCGAGTCCACATCTGAGTCTGACCTTACTGCAGTGGGAAACCACGTAATAGGGAATATCGATTCTGCCCTCGATGACCATGCAAAACAATTGGAAAGACTCGCTTCCGAGCGTCGAAAGTTCTATGGTTTCGATGTCTCTCGTTGGATGGGGTCTAGCGCGCTCTCGATTGCTTCGCTATTGTTTCCTCATTATAAGAGTCAAATCGAGGACGTGAAAAAAGCGGTCGATCTACTCGAGCCTCCGCCCTTAAAAGAGATACTCACTAGACACAAAGAGATGAAATCCGAATCCGCACGTTTGAAACTGTCCCCCGCCGGGATCATGTTTCGACATCTCAAAAAGAACTTCGGTTTTTCCTAGGAGGGTCAGAGTCTCCTTTTCAAGATGTTGCGGATTTGCGTGCGCATCATGGTTTCGTCCGGATTCTCTAACTGAAAACAACGAAAAACATCACGGGAAAGGTCGATCGCGTGGTCCTCGAGGCCGGCCCTCCACTCCGCCAGGGAATGTGTGCCTCGCACCTCAATTGTCGGCCGGTTCGCTTGGTACGCCCTGAAATAGAACCCCTTCTCTTGCCAGTACAGTGTTCTCCCCCGTGTCCCGTGAATCGTGACGCTGAGCGTAATCAAATCCGAATCCAAAAGCAGGCGCTCGTAAAGGCGGCTCAAACAATAGATGGCTTCTGCAAATTGCCATAGTATCCGCGGAGCGGAAGCTGTAGCCTCCGGCGTGTTTCCAGTCGGTGTGAGTTCTCGTTTGTAAAACAGTCCCGATTCGTTCAGTCGCCAAAAATCCAATATGTCCTGGTCGGCGAAGTCCGTCGTACAAATCAGCACTTCGATCCCTTCGTCGGTTTGTGAGAGGAGTTCTCTACGGGTGGATGGGAAAAAGAGAAATGGCCATCCCACAAAATCGACGTGCGCGTGCTGGGCCGCACTTTCCAGTTTGTTGCTAGCGAACCGATATTGGTCGAACGCCGTCGGCTGAAACACCGTCTCTATAAAATAGGTGTAGTTCTTTTCTTTGAGTGGATCTCGCCGATCAAACTGAGCTCGCGCCGCGTCAACCTGGCTCTGAAATTTGTCCTGGTCAGTTGGAGATGCAATCTCATTCGTTGCTGACCCCTTTAGGATCGTGCGAAACGATGAGAGCAGTGAATCCGCTCGATTACGAATCGAAGTTTCGATGAGAGCGCGAAAATCCGATGAAGACTTAATCGGAGCGGATTCATTATTGTCAGTTCGCACATACAGTTCTCTGTCGCGAAGGACGTCTGGATAGGCTTTTTGACATAAGTGTGGAGTGTCGGTGAATCTCGGAATCTCCAAAACCACAAATAGGAGCCCTTGATGGGTCACCTTCATCACCCGCACGTTCACCGGGGGGTCTGCGTAGTTCTGTACAAATCTACAGACCTGCGAAGACTCGAACGTCCCGGCCTGATCTGGTGCTAGGCCATCGAGACGAAATCCGCTTTCCACCTCCGAAACACCGATCACGATATATCCGCCGTCAGTGTTGGCCATCGCCATGATGTCTTTGGTCAACTCGCAGCACGCCTTCTTGTCCTCGGCGTTCCAGATCATTGGACCTTTGTAGTCGAGCGATTTCGACTCGCAATTCCGGTGGATGACAGCAAGCAATCCCTCACTGACAGGGATCACGCCAAGGTTTGGTTGTTCCATCCGAAGCCTCCGATCCATGAGTTTAATCCGGATGCGGCGAGAGTGCATAGGTAGTTCAGAGGAGCCTTACCTACTTCCCAATACGAATCCGACAGAGATTCGATAGAGCGATCTACTAAGGAAAACACTTTCATGAAAGGATAAGTGTTATTGGACCGCAATCGGCGGCCTTCGGGCTGGCCTGGGCTATAGGGTGGATTCGTGCGATCGGACTATGGAAGAGAACTGGGATTGCTGCGCTCCGTCATTCGGAACGTACAGGATAGGCCGATCCATTTCCTCGAGGTCACGTCGGATTATCTCCGATTGGAAGGGATGGAGTGGGCTTTACCCAGCGCGGGAGGCATCGTCGTCTTCACCCGGGATGCGTACGAGGCGTTCGACAGGATGACAGAAGCCCTGGTCAAGAAATGCTCAGGCTTGGATCGGGGAATAGCCTTTCGGCGAATCAAACGAGAGATTTTCAAGATGATCGAGGGCCATCTTCGGAGCGACCCCGCGGCCCTGCTGTCAAACGATATCACGGCTCTAGTTGCTCAGCTGGAGTCGTGGTTTCAGCACGAGGCAGAGCCTCGTGAAGTCTTTGTTCCATGCGCGATTTCGCCCTGGCCTGCTCCCGAATTCACGATCGGACCGGCGCGGTTCATTTACGTGAACGACGTACCACGAGCCGACTTCTACCCGCCTCATGCGGATTCGATTCGAAGAGGCGACTTCGACAAAATGCTCGAACGCATGAACTCGGAGCGTGCTCACTGGCTTGCTCAGATCAACATCGAAGGTTGTGACCGAGAGCGAGGCGAGGAGGTCGGGGCGCTTGCAGCAGATTTGGTCATTGTGACGCTGCAGTTGGCCCTCCCCACCTCGTGGCATACGCGGAGGATGTCCAGGCTCGATGCACGACGTGGCGGAGCCAACAGTCAGACGCTGTCTCGAACCGCAACGACCGACTGCGGTGGCCATGGCACTCACGATCCCGGGATCACAATCGGGGCCGGAACGATGCAGGACATTTTGCTGAAATCAGCGCCCTTGGTCGATGCGGTCGGAAAATGCGTGACTGCGTTCGTCAGCGGCCGCTTTACGCTTCCCCGGCTGGAGCAAGCTTGGTGCGATGCTGCCTATTGGTATCATGAGGCATTGGCGGAACAGATCGATTCGATCGCGATAGCGAAGCTTGAGACATCGCTCGAGGTCCTTTCGCGATCAACAAACTCGAAAGGAAGTCAGTCACGGATCCGCTCGGTGCTGGAAGCGTTTTTCAACCTCAAGCCGGAGGACCCCATCGATTTCGGATCACCTACGACCGCCGACGAATTTGCGAAGTCTATTGTGGAAGACCTGTCAAAAATCCTTCACGGCATCATGTCCACACTTCAGCCACATATCGGGATCGACCGAGACGGACTCGAAGAATTCGTGGCGAGCGTGCTTCGCCGTGCTGTCATTGAGCTTGCCGGTTACAGATCTTCATTCGCTCCTCAGAACGAGATTGAAGCATTTCTCGAATGGGTCAAATCGAAAAACACATCTCGGCCACCGCATTTGGCGAGCCAATAGTCGCTTGCCTTATGGATCTGCGACGGTGAGAATTCAGGGTCTGTGAAGAAGCGTCATTCATCATCCGGTGGGGCAAGAATGCACCGCGGGTCCGACTACCAGGCGCGCATCGCGGCTTGGCTGGCGGTAGAAATGCTCGCGGTGGGACAAGGCAGCCCTTTCTCGCCTGGTGGCCGCATCACTCTTCTGCGCGGCGAAACGCAGGAGTCTGTGGACGACCTGTTGGTCGGCACAGCCGCAGACCGATACGGCTTTATCCAGGCAAAAAGCAAAGTGGTTTTATCCGACAAGCCGGACGGCGAGTTCGCCTCGGTTATCGATCAAGCGGTACGTCAGGTAGCGGACCGTTATGATGCCGGAATTACACGGCTCTGGAATCGAAAACTCTATCCAATCCTCCGGCGACACAGCTTCTCGCGGTGCCAATTCCTCATTCGATACAGAGAAATGCGGGTTTCAAATTAGCGAAAAATGATTGTTGCCGTCCCCCGAGAGAGACAACCAGGTCCTACGGTCTGGACCGTCGAGCTATTTTAGAGAAAAAGGCAATCACAGCCTATTACGACCGGGAGTACCGGAAGATGTGCCCTCATGTGCGCGGTACGAAAAATGGCAAATCCCATGCGCTCTCTTATCAGTCTGGTGGTGAAAGTAATGGCCGTCCAATTAGGGTGGACTGCTCTCCTGAGAACTGGCGTTGCATTGATATTGACGCGCTCATGAACGTGGAAATTATCGGCATTGAAAAATGGCACACCGCACCCGACGACTCACGCCCTCGGAAATGCATCGATTTTGTCGATTGCCAGTCGAGCTAATGCAACCGGTTCGCGCAGGCGGGCGCGCCGAGTGGATGGCCAATCGGGACATGCAAAAAAGTCGTGTAAAGAGGACGCGCTATCAGATAGAATCGCGGCGTGATATTCAGGCGACGTAAACATTGCCGGGGACGGGACCTTACACAGAAACTCGACATCGTAATTGACTTTGCAGCCGTGTCCCGGGGCCCTGAGTCCGATGCCAACCCGCTTGGCACGATACCCGATGACTGCTTAGCTGGCGCTGGTCCTGTCCGTGTGGATGTATCCGTGGAATTCCTGAAGCGGCTCCACCGCCTTGAGGACACACGCGGTTGAGTTCAAAACCTCTGATAACCAACCTGTAAAGTGCTGCGAGCTCCGAGGCCAGTAATGATATTTAGGGCAACAACGCGGCGGTATCCTGTCCCCTCTGAATGCGGTTTTAGGTTGTTTCAAAGTTTCTCGCTAAAGGCGAACGGAGATGTCCGCAATGTGGCAGGTCAACCGCGTTCTTTGATGGCGAGAATACACGAGTAGTCGCAGAATCAATTGCGTAAAGTGGCCTACCGTCCGCTCCGCCGAAGCCCCAACCAAAACCATCCGTAAAATCGCTCGCGGCACTCCCGACAGCGCAGCGGAAGCCACAAGGCAATCAACTGCACAAAATCTCTCAATTTGGGCCTCCGCGACAGTCTCACGACGGATGAATTGCATGACGGCATCGAAGTATCATATTTTTATCCCGATGCGGTAGACGGGTAGAGTCAGTTGGACATTTCTACGGTTCGATATTTGACCATCGCATCGAGATGATATTGGACTGACTGCTCAATTGTGACTCGATTGTTCCCCCCTTGAAAGTCTCCTCATAACGGGCTTTCCGTGCTTCGGCAACAATTTCAACGAAGCTCAGCGGCCTGTCAGCAGCGAGCAATATGTCGGCGATAATCGAGCGTTGGTCCTTCGGCGTCGATTTCAGAATTGGAGTCTTGCTGTATGCAAAGCGCATCTGGCTCATGGAATCTATTTTAAGTTTCGTCTTCCAATAGTTCCAACGTCTCTTCCAGGCCACGAGTCTCGCCTTCAACCTTCGCCATGCGATGAATAGCGGATAATTTGTCTGATGAGGAAGTCTCGGCATTCTCGGTCTTCTGAAACAACCCTTCTCGCTCAAACCGTCGAACAGCCAACTGAGCTTTAACCGTTTCGATTGCCAGATTACGAAGGGCAAATTCCAAGGCGGGTACTCACTTTTCGATTGCGGAGAGCCTGTTCCAAACCCTATTACGATCTCTCAATTTTCTTGTCCATTCATATCGCAATCTTCAAATCCCACACTGCGCGCTGAAATTTGCTGTTGCCTATTAAGACAACAAACGCCAGCTTCTCGTTAATGGCCACTCCTACCTCAAATTTCGCGTAGCACCATCCCACCCTATCGTTTCAATCGGTAAGTCAGAAACTCTCGTTCAGAGTCGGCTAACAGCCGGGATGAATCCCGACTTATCTAATTTCAAACTGACCACAAACCGTATGTTCGCTGGCTGCGATGCTGGTCGCAGTTGCCTACCAATACCCATGCTCAGTGTTGGACGGACTTCCGTTACCCATCAATTCGGAACCACTCTAGAAAGGGCTGTACTGGTCCGAGAATGACCCCATAGGATTTCGCGAGGCGACAGCAGATTATGGCTGGTCTCCTAGAAGGATCAGTTCGGTATCCAGATCTGCCTGTAATTTCGACGAGCGGAAGTTCCAGACCTGGGAAGTCCACAACCGCTGGATTTCCGGTACTTCCCCGTTCTCGACGCTAAGCGAATTGGGTGTGGACCGCGGGGTCATCCGTGCCAAACAAGAACGTAAGGAATGCGAATAAAATGAGATTATAAGGGCCGCCGAAATTCATCTCCTCGCCCTAGTCAGTCCGTGGGTTCCGGAGAGGAGTGCGAAGGGTAACGGATCTAATGAGGTGGACAAGCTCTAAGGACAGCATTTTTCGTCTCGATTTGAGCAGGCTTAAGGCCATCTCCCGATTATGGTATAAATAAGCGAAACGGACACTAAGGGGGATTCGCAAAATGGGCACTTTCGTCAGAAGCGAACTTGTATCGTTTGAATCCGCGCAGACGATGATCGCAAGCGACCCCGAGTTGCGCATTGCACTCGACAAAGTTGGCCAGCTCGACTTCTCCATGTTAAAGCTTAAGATGGTCGAAGAGCATGGCTGGACGGCCGAATTTTGCGATGAGGTCGAGTCACTCTACCGCCAGTTCTTGGCCTTGAACGCCCGCTATCCCGGGCTAAAAATCTGCCCTACGGGACCCATCGACGAGTTTTGGCACGCTCACATCATAGATACGCGCGCCTATATGCGCGATTGCGAGACCGTATTCGGCGAATACCTGCATCATTTCCCGTATTTTGGAATGCGTGGTCCTGACGACCGCGAGGCTTTGGAAAATGCGTTCCGTGGGTCTGTGGAATTGTTTATTACTCATTTTGGCATCGACCCTACTGCTGGCGACATTCTGGCGCGAAGCTGCTCGTCCCAGCGATGCCCATGAAAGAGAACGTCATCGAACGTAATACCTTCTTCGGTGATCCGGAGCTCGATGCTGATTTGCCTAAAGTTAACGAAGTTTTTTGGTCTTCGCTCATCGGGCACATCGAACAGGATTTGAGAGTCCCTCCTCGAGTAATACTCGACATTGGGTGTCATACCGGGGGACTTCTTCAAAGATTGAATCAACGGTTTTCCCCTGCGGAAATGTTCGGAGTCGAACCGCTCGCCGTGGCTCGCCTAGAAGCCTCGCGAAGGTTCGAGGGAGTGGTCCCACGCATTTGGCTGCTTGATCCCTCAGAATGGGATCGAATTCCCAGTGGCGCAGTCGACCTGGTAACGAGCCATGAAACACTCTATCTCGAGGCAAATGTCCGAGACTTCATGAAACGAGTCCGAAGGGCTCTCTCACCAACCGGGAGCGCGTATCTTGTCCTTGGTTGTCATTCCGATAATCCACTATGGGAGACCTGGAAGGCTCAAATGCGTGCAGACGGGCATTGTGTCTATGACCATTTTCCGTTTGAAATCATGAAGGACGCATCTTATGAAGGTTTATTGCCGTCCGTTCAGCCTCTTCGAAGTTCAGGCTGGATCACATACGACCCCCTTCATGCCAAATTCCTGAACCGGACAGAACAAGCTCCGCGATAGTGAAGCGCGGTAAGATTGGAGACGAGAACCGTATCCCCTGGCCCGGTGTGAAACGGCACAGAAACATCGATTGCAGCCTGATGGATTCTGGCGATCAGTAGCTCGATATTCTGCGGCTGGCCGCCCAGTCGCTTACTGGCTACGCGAAGACTATGGGGATGGTAACGAATGGTTCCATTCTGGACCAGACGGCCTTGCCAGATTTCTGCCGAGCGCTCATGGGCCATGGCAGCGTGACCCTCCGTCAAGAATTCAAGTGCCTCGACGTCCTCAGGGGTTCCAGATGCCAGGCGGCTAATCAAACGTGGCAAGAAAGCGACACGCTGTTCCGCGTATTCTGGTGCCCCCGGATCCTCGATTTCGCACTGCATTGCAGTTCCGACAGGTGGAGTCGCCGAGACATTGCCGTCGGTATGAAAGTCGCCGGCGCGAATCGTATGCGAGAGTTCGCTCGTCCAGGGCGACATCCGGAAACGTTTAACGATGCGATTCGGTCCATAAGTGTGGAATGCCGCGCCGAGCGCAGCACTGACGCAAAGCAGGGACTTCCCACCATCTGGATCAAGGCCGCGCACGACAACGTAACCAGTATTGCGAATCGTCGAGGTCACAGATTCACAGAAAGAAATCCAATTTTGGTCATCGCGAAGCGGCCCCGCTAT
>Ga0206798_1143_pt1 | contig 14510 bp, 11 predicted proteins | sample Alteio_BWOrgCont_66_FD_152893 | JGI IMG/M metagenome (GOLD analysis project Ga0206798, IMG submission 152893) | Enriched cells from forest soil in Barre Woods Harvard Forest LTER site, Petersham, Massachusetts, United States -... | ecosystem: Environmental > Terrestrial > Soil > Temperate forest >...
CTAACCGGTAAAGGTATTTAATTCTCTTAATGAAATTCTTAATTTCGTCAATATGTTCTGTAGAATATCCCCATTCAGAGGAATTCAGACTAATCCATCTAACTAGAAAATGGAGGGGCTGGGAAACTGGATCGATGTCGACATTGAGACCATACATCTTCAGATGGGATTTTTTGTATAAAACTCCCCATGATATCGCAATTTTGGCAACTAACCCAATCATAAAATGTTCGGCTTTATATCTAATCGCAAAGTGCAGAATCTCTCCGATTGTAATTGTAGATAACGGTTGCATCTAATCTATTATAAGAGATGGATTAATTAGGGATATACAGAGAATTTGATTTTCAATTTTTTTTTTTGGTTTAAGAAAGTTCTCTAAATATCATAATTATTCATAAGTGGATATTCAAAAGCCGGATCGTGGTCATTTGTTGTATTTGGAGAAAATAATGAATCGGTAAAATACAATTCTTTAGGCAATGGTGTAATGAAAGATTGGGGATGTCTCGATTGGATGACCAAATTATTCGCGACATAAGATCCAATCGTTTCAAATTGCAAATCCCATAATACATATTCTTGATTATTTGTTGGTGGTAACAAATTTTTTACTCGATCAGATAAAATTTCAACCGTAGGAAAGTATCGGGCTGCCCGTCGAACTTGATTATGAACATCAACAATTGGATGCGATGGCGCAATGAGTAATTTTTTCGCGGGTTGATTGATCGAAATCGAATTTGGATGAACAACGCACATTTCCAAGTTAGTTTCTGGATTCAATTTGGTCGATAGAACACGGGCGACACGGTGGATCTGGGTCTTAGATAAATTGCTTGATACCAAATCTCCTCGCTTGATATGCTGTATTAATCGAGTTGTATGGTTGGCCATTAGAATTTCGGTGTTAGTTACAATACAAAGGGGATTAATAACAATCGTGTAGGGACCTACGTCGTAAGTCAAAGTTCGGCCAGATTGGCTAGATACTAACTGTCCGGTAACAAAAATCGAATTATAGGTTCCGGCGGTTGTTGGTGTGCCAGTGATAGTAAATTCATAGTTGAACCCAACAAAAACTGGTGTAGTGATTGTGAGTCCGGGTGGTAGTCCTGTCATAGTTGGGGGTCCATCAAACGTTCCAGAAGTTACCGCAACCAATACTTGTGGATTACTATATGGAACTCCTTGTGTTCCACTAGGGAGAGGATCAGGTATAAATTGGATCTGAACATAATTATTTGCATTTTCTGCAACGATTGACCAGGTATATGGTCCCCAAGAATAGTTAAATGTTCCGCTCCCCGGAACTGTGACGGTACCCGAAACGTAAATATCGGTATAAGTAGTTATTATGGTGGGTGTACCAGTAAATGTACCAATTAAATTTTGAAAGTCCACCGGTCGTGAAGTCGTAAGTGTAATTCCAGGATCAGTAACACCGCTTTGGCTCATTGTGTTGACCGTGATAGCGACTGTGGTACCATCAACTTCTATTTGTACAGCATTTGATAGCGGAACATTTTGGGTGCCGTCCGGGAGAGTTGATCCTGGAGGTGGTGATGCTGTTGTATAGGCATTTCCGGCTGGAGTAACATTCAGAGTATATGGTCCGTACGAAAATGGTCCCGAGCCTCCGCTATTTGATATTATAACATTAATTGTGATACTAGAATATGTGGCCACCAAAGTAGGAGTACCGGCCAAAGTTCCACTAATACTTCCTCCTTGGGGAGGATTTGGTCCCGGCGTAAATGTTAAACCGGGATCTGTTGGTGCCCCAGTCATTGTAATATCGCTTATTGTAAGTGATGGATCGATCGGAGTCAATGTGAAGGTATATGTGCACGGCTGTCCAACAATTGCATCGGGAGTAAGTGTTCCAACCGCAGGACTGATTGTCGCCATGATTTATACTATTATGGTGATATTGATTTTTCCATTGAGAGTGAAAGTTTTTTATTATTAATGTTTAGAAATACAAAAATCAATACATATTTTATATTCTGAGTACGCTTCTATATTTTAATTTTCAATTTTTTAATTAAAAATTAATAACCGTTTACAATTCATAACAGTAGTCATTGATTTCGACAGATTTAGTTTCTCCAGTCTCTCTTTCTCCAGTTTCTTCAGCGTCTTCAGTTTTAGTTTCTTCACTAGGAGTTCGCCCAGAATAATGCAATGTTTGATTTGGCTCATAATAAACACGACTGGTCGTAATAGTTTTATTTTCTTCACTAGGAATTCGCTCGGAATAATTCAATGTTTGATTTGGTTCACTGGTCGAATCTGAGAAATTTCGATGTGATCGATGAGCCACTTCTTCTTTTTTGATATACCTGTTCGCATTCGTTGATCGATATAGTGATGATCTGTTATCCCTTACACTTATACAAGTCCCAAAATAACTCTTAACTGGTTCGGACGAATTGGTGCTTCGATCGAGCGATGTTTGGGATGTTTGGGATGATCGTAATGATTGTAGTGTTTTTAATGCTTGTGATGTTTGTAGTGCCGGTGGTATTGATGATTGCGATGTTTGTAATGATTGTGATGTTTGTAATGATTGTGATGTTTGCGATGCAGTCAATATCACAGATGTACAGTTTGATGGTACAGTATTTGTACGAATATCAGTTGATGCTGATGTTGATATTGATTGTGATTGTGATTGTGTCATATCTTGTTGGAAAAAATTATTCGGCTGTTCGTTTTTTGATTTGTCCGGAGTTCTCCATATTTTTTGATAATGATCGCTGCAGTGTTCTTCGCTGGCTGAAGAAGATGTAGAAGTAGAAGAAAAACTTGCATATTCCAAATTATCAATAAATTCGATTGCATTACGCAAACTTGAACCCATGCTGGTTTGTGATTTAAGTGTATCTTCTGAGATAAACGGCAGAATATCCGAACTTTTTAGATAAGTTAATTTTTTTATCGATGGTAATTCTTCTGGTGTAGATCGACCATCATCATCCTTTATCCAACACTTGATATGGTCCCCGCTAGGATGTCTTGAATACTGAATACGTTTTGGATAGATTTTTTTATCATCAAGTTTCTTTGTGCAATGAGTTTCGATTTCAGTAATTAAAGTGGAAGCATTGTTGGACATTGTAACATAATTGGCATTACCGATTAGTTCGTTACTTTTTTTTTGTATTTTCAAATTTTCTATTAAATTATCAATATGTTTTGTCCTGTCATGATCTAATTCAAATTGAAAATTTGCCAATGCTAGTGCGGCGTGGGCCATTGTTTCTGCTTCAGATTGATCAATATATTTTCTCTTCGCGTCAAAAGACATTTTAATATCTTCGAAAACTGACTTTAAGTGACCATTTGTATCTGCAACTAAAGAAACAGAGTTAATATTGGCTATCTTTACCATTAATTGAGAATTCAAATGGTCAATTTTCTTATTTGCAACTCTTAATTTTTCTAAATATTTCTCTGATTCTTCTACGATTGGGCATGTTTCGTGGCCACGGTGAATTTGCGACTTCTCACATAAAAAACAACAATTGATTTGACAATTTATGCAAAATAATTCCAACGAGTGATTTTTATGGATTGAACATTTTAGATCCGGTTGTAAATCGTTTGGTGGACGTTTTTCGTGCATTATCATTGGTCCGATTTTGTGCATAGTTGTCCAACACTCATCACATAAATTTAGTTGACATGTATCACATTTCGATGTTGCTGGATTTTTGTTACATGCGATACAAACAATATCGGATGTGGATGGTTTAACAAATTTTTGTGAAAATTCTTTTAGTGATTCCAGATCACTAATTAGGCACGTCATTGATTTTTGGTCAATCACAATATTTGTTCGACAGAATGGACACGGAATTACCACCTCATCACATTTTTCATATCGATGACTAAGATAGAGATCAATCATACATTTTGAACATAATTGGTGTCCACAACTTGTTTTGAATTCATGATTCGATTTGCTGTAGGAACGATGACAAATTAAACATGCTGATTCTTCTTGATCGGGAATTGGTTCTGATTGGTCAATCATAATCGTTGGTGGGAGTTGGTCAATAATTGGTTCCGATTGATCAATCACAATCGCTGGTACGAGTGGATCGATAGCCGGCATAGATTGGTCAATAACTGGTACAGACTGGTCAATAACTGGTACAGACGGGTCAATAAGTGGCACAGACGGGTCGATGATTGCCTCTCCAAAAACGACTGTTGGTTCTTCGATAGTGCTCATTGAATAGGATAATTGATTAGTTATCAGCTAAAAAATAACCTATTCAATGATTTATTTTTTCAATTTTTTTTATTTTATGGCTGGTTTTGGACCCCGATTTGTACTTTTGATTTCGGTCCCAATACCAGTAAGGGAGTTTTTTAAAGAGCACAATTTGATCTTTTTTGAGTAATTGTCTTCTCTTTCTAAACCTGATTCTGCCACACCATTGGCCGAGACCCTGTTCGACCAGATCAGTAGATGCCGCAGATGGTATGCAATGATTATTTTTTATCCATTCAGCCAACCTACCAAACTGGGCCAAGAATTTGTTTTGAATTGGTTTAGTCACCCAACTCCAACCCGGAATGGCCTCTAATTGTCTGATTTGGTCAAGAGTCAAATGGTTCGATGAATAGCGATTTTGCATTTGTGTGCACCAAATACTTAATTTTCTTTGAATTGGATTTTGGTCTGATTTAATATTTTTATGTGGCAACTGTTTATATTTTTGTACCCATGTCTGAAGCATTTGACATTGGATCGTAAAATCTGTCATTTGGCTGCTTCGTTCCCATGTCCATCCATTAACCTTTTCGAATTTCTTAATTTTTATATCCGAAAGTATTTGGCGATTATATTGAGATTTGTATAGGGAACACCATCGAAATAATTTTTGTTCTATCAAATCTGAACTATACGGGCGCGGTAAGTGTTTCTGTTTGTTAACAAATTCAATAAGTTTGGATATGTTGGAATCGAATGAATTTAAACTTTTCCATGACCAAATACTTATTTTTTCTAGCAAATTAATAAGATTGTTACTAATCGTTCCCTTTCTATATCTCAACCGACAAATATAACACCAATTGGCCAAATCCCTTTCTTCAGAGATACTAGGTTTTGGTAACCGATCCTGTTCATCAACAAATTCAACCAACCGGCAATAATTACTTTTTGCGCTAGTATGATGTGTGAGGAGTTGTTTTGTGCTTGAAGTGTAGTAATCATGTTTTTGTTCAATTCTTAAACATTTATCAATAAAATATCTCAATGTCTCTGAAATATTGGCATCAATTGCTCGATTCCACTGTTTAATGTCGAGTGATGATTCACCCTCAAAAAAAATTTCTTTTGAAACTAATCGTGATGATGATGATGACAATAATTTATTATTGCTCAATGTGTGTGCCGAACTGTCTCCGAACAAGTTCATTAATAATGGATCAACTATGCTAAATGCTTTTATGATGTTAATAAGTCTTCGATGGGCATTTCCCATGGCGTTAGCGGGCATGTTAAATCTGTAGCTACATTTCCATAGTTTATTATCGAGACTATCAGTAACAGATTTTACGATAAGAGGAACAATGATAGTTATGATTTGATTATTACTAAGCAGCGTACTAACACACTTGATGTATTCCGGTTTATCGGAAGATTCGTCAACAAAACAAACACTATCTGGTTTAAATTTGGTCATTAAATCAGAATTATCGTATGTTGTACAAATAATCGCTTTTGATTTAGTACTGAATTCTTCCACAATATTGACAATACTGCTCCTAATTGTATTACTGGTGATATTGATAATTGGTAAATGTTCTAAATTAGAATTAGAAATAGTACTAACACATTTTAAAATTTCTGTAAATACAATCGCATTCGTATCTGACTGATGATATGTCACAATGCGATTACATGTACTCTTTTGTAACTTGATGATGAGCAGAATCGAAATTCCGATAAATTCAATGTTTGTGTTAGTTTCCTTGAGAATCGGAAGCATTGTACTAACAATTTTAATGATGTCACTATTTTGAATATATGAGGCTACAATTTTATAAGATGATAATTTACCATCACTAATGGCATCACGCAAATTGTAACAATAAATTCTGTTACCATAAATAGTTTTATGGTCCATGTAAACCATTGTGTCCGTCGCATGATCGCCAATGCTTGATTTTGAAACATTTGTTATGAATAATCTTTTTTCTATTTGCAAATGTTTATCTTTTAACAGGGCTTTGATTTCACTCGAAACAAACATTGAATTCGTTTTGTATGCATCATCAAATATCATTAAACTAATCGGCTGACTTCGGTGTATGGATAAAATCTGTGAAACGTCTTGATAAGTAGTAATGATAACGACACGATTAGTTTTTAATCTAGTCTTTAGAATAAAATTATCAAATGGTAAAGACAAGCCCGCTTCGGATCCTCGAACTCCTTCAGATTTAATTTGCGGCAGATAAAATGTGTATGAATGGTCAGTCAAATTCGATAATGACATCCAGTTTAAATAAAAATCAATAACTCTCGACGTACTTGACGTTAAAATGACAGTAAGTTGATTTTGGAAAGCAAGTCCTTTGTGAATGTGATACGAAATGGCGCCAATGTCGGATGTTCCGGCCAATTCTAGTATTCCCTTTGAGTTATCAAAATGACTAAAATAAAGAATAGAATTCAAAATTGGAACGAAATTACGTTCGTATCTGGAAACAATTGGCAAATATTTTTGAATTGTACCAGTTACTAATAAACTATGTAAATCAAATGATAGCGTATCCATAAATGAACCGTAAATCGTCTGAATTTCTAAGTGTTTGTTTAGTTGCAATTTTGATCCAATATTATACGAATTAGTCACGACTAATCCTTTGAATGTGTGGTTCAAATTTAAGAATTTTCTGAGTAAAATAATATCGCGCCATTCGACTCTGGTTAATCTAGATTGTTTGCAATGACAGTCTACAATGTAGCATGTATTATTTAATTTGATAAATAAATCAAATTCTGACTTTGATTCTAATTTAGAACGATATTTCTTTGGCATGTCTTCCCAAAACCATATTTGGCCATCACTAAAATCGAGTCTGGGATCTGATTTAAACATATAATAGACAACTTTGACGAATAATTTGTGAATCTCTGACGGAGAAAGTTGTTTGGTGATTGAATGAAATACATCAAAATTGTTCTCGTCATAAATTTCCATTTTTAGTTAATTTATTGATAGAAACGATTGTTTATATCAATAAATCAATAATTCATTCGTTTATTAATTAAATTATCAATTAAAATTGTAACAATCATAATCATAATCATGATTATTACTATTAAAAATAAACAGTTTAAAATTAAACAGTTGAAATGCGTCAAAAACGATTTTTGTTTGATTCGGTGATCGTTTCGTTGAGAAATTCAACCAACGGGGTACCGCCAGTTCCAAGAATTTTGTGTGTGTCCACATTTTGGTTATGATTTTGTACTTGTTGCAAAATATATTTGTGAACAATACTTAGATGGATACTTCTAAATAAAACCAAAGATTTGATACATTCTTTGTACTCAGAATCAAGATTTAGTTGTTTAGAAATAGCTTCAAGATTAATATTTTGCTTGATATAATTGACGAATTCTCGATGTTTCCCTGGCATATAATTTTGGATCGAATCAAAATATGAATTTTGATGATTAATGTTGAGTGCCGAATCTAAAACTTGAAATAGCGACGATTGGGCAGCGCTTTCTCCACAATAAAATTTCGGTTCGGTACTGACTCCTTCGTATGTCATGCCGTTCGGAATATCCTCATTTTTATCCCAACCCTTTAAGAATGGTCGGAGCACATTAAAAAATACTTCGGGTCGACATTTCTCTGGCATCCGACGTATAATTGATATGATGACCTGCAGATCTAAATTGATATTAACCAATTGATCACGAATTAGTTCGATAGATTTTTCTTTTTCGTTTGAGAATTCAAATAGTATTTTTAAGATATGATTTATAATGCTGCCGCCAACTTTTTCAATTGCAGTCATCACTAAATAAAAATGTTCTTCGTCTTCAGTTCCAGTAATTAGGTTTATATTTTTTAAATTATCAAGTTCGATATGTTTCGATTCGTCAATAAGATCCCAATTATATAAATCAAGTGCTGCATGTGTCATGATTGGATTAATTCCTAAATATTCGCTAACCAAACAAAGTGGCTGGGCAATCTTTTTTGGTATCGATTGTGAAATTGGTTGGTGGCCAAGTACATAAACATTGGCCAACATTGATAAGACCAAATAAGCGCGTCGATAATGTTTCTGTTTTGTCAGTGTAGTTAAATTAAAATCCGGAAGTGACTCAATATTATTCCTAAAACCAGGTTCGGATTTTTTATCCGAAAGTGTGGTCATTACAAGTTCCCATTCAAGATTCGATTTGAGTGGCCGAATTGGTTTCAGAGGAAGAAAACCGTTTGGGGTTAAATCAAATCGCTGGTAAATCTCACTAATATATGTCTCCATTGATGATAATTAATTAGTCAAAAATTCGAAATATAATCATATTGATGATTATATTTCAATTTTTTTTTAGTTCGCTAACAAACAATGCAACGCTTACGATGAGTTATGGTGACATGATAAAATTTGTTGAAGCGCGCGGCTCCCTCAAAATATATGTGTTTGTTTACAAACACACTCTATAATCATGCATTCGCATAATTTTCTGAGGTGCGGAAATCCATACCAAAGAATTAGTTTGGTATATTTTTTACCGTTGATTTAATGATAAAAATTATTTAATCCAATCCCAATCATTGTAACATTCAATATAACATCGTTTAACTATCAAAGATGCGATGTCTTTGTTAAGATTAATAATAAGTCGATAATAAACTTTGATAAGTCCGAGTCTACTTTGTTCCGATGGGAAAAATGACTGGGCCAAAAGTTTAGATATATGTTTCATTAAGTTGATGATTAGTCATCGATAATTAAAAGGATTAAACTTATCAATTTTTTTGATTAGTCATCATGACTAATAGTTCCAATCATTGTAACAAATATCAAAACACAATTTGGTTATTAAAAGCGCCAAATCACTATTTAATTCTGAGCTAAAAATACTAAATAATAATAATAAATATTTTTTATCAATAATGCTATTTCGGCGAGTCGCAGCGACCAATGTTAAATCATAAATATTTTTGCCATTGTGCTCAATAAAACATTGATTATCATTGATGACAATAACCGTCATACCGAAGGCAATATTGAATACATATGCTCTATTGTTCGAAATAAATATTTGAAGTTTGGTTTTAAAGTTGTCACGATCTTTTAGCTTCGGTAGAAGATGAATTTGATAAAAAATATTAGGAAATACAATATGTGCCTGTGATAAATCAAAATTTGTTTGATTCAAAATTCCTAATGAAAATAATTTTTGTTGCAATATTGCCGATTCTTTATTACCAAATTCAATCAAATAATTGCGAGCAGCATCTAAATCTAAATCATTTTCTGGATTTCTAAGTTTGATTGTAAACATAATATCTCGATATGTCGAAATAACACCCACATTTTCATGAATCCTCCCAATATAATCACAATATTTCCAGTTGCGATGGGGTCGAACTTTAGAATTAATTTTTGTTATAGAGCATAGCAATATATCAGCAAATACACTAATTCGATCATCGACCATTTCATATCTAAAATTAAAATTAGGATTATTGTCAATAATAATATCTAAGAATTTGGTAAAAATTTCTAAATTGTAGACGATAGATTTAAGTTTGGTAGGTTGATTGATATACATTAATATATATAGCAACTAATCCCTTTACTGTTTTTTTGATAATTAAAATATTCAATTTTTTTTATAATTCACTATTCCAATCTAAATAACACAAATCAAAACACAATTTCATGATTAAAATTGAAATATCATTGTTCATTTCGAGGCCGAATTTGATTTGCAGAAAAAGCAATAATTTTTGATTAATAATTTGATTTCGTCTATTGCGTGCAATTTTTGTCAAATCAAATTCCTCATTGGTTTTAGGATATGTTAATAAACATTGATTATTATTAATAGTAATAATTAAGTCGTATGACTTGAAAAACATACATACTTGATCCCGACAAAAATATAATTGTGATGTTTCGGGCTGCCCAACTATTGGTAAAAAAATACTCGGAAATGTAATTCTAGTTCGCATAAAATTATGATGATCGTATCTGAAATGCGTTAATTGATGTAAAATTCCCAGTGATGTTAGTTTATGACTAAATAATTCGGTTTCTCTCAGGATAAAATTCGCAACGAAAAGAAGAACCTCATCCAAATTAATTGTCTTGATCTGGCTGTTGATAATAGTGCAAATATTATCAAATGCATACGTAATTGTTGTCGAATGAGAACTAAATGCACCATTTTCCATTATATCACGTATGATCCATCTTGAAGATACTAGTTCAGCATCACGAATGCAATTCGTAACACATAATAACTCTGTATTGTTATAACATACCTTCAAATTATTTTTATTCGTTTCATAGCGAATATTTAGTTCGTCGTTGTTTTTGATCAAAATATCAAAAAAAGTTTCAAATATTTTTAAATCATAAATAATTGGACCATGATTCATTGACTAAATTAATTAAATTGATTAAATTGATTAAATTGATTAAATTAATCAATCAAAACAATATTTATTTCAATTTTTTTAATCAAAGAGTTGAATTGCTATTCCATATTGAGTTGATAGATTATCATAAACGGAATCGAAATTGGAAAAATCACAGCAGCTCCAACACCAAAAAAAGCTCCAGAAACTGTTGAGGAAAACATAGTTAAAAAACGAAAATCATTGTCCGAATTACGACAATAACCGTCATACATTCCACAAATAGCGCCCACTGAAGTTAATGGCCTCAACAAAAAATTCATAGTATTTTCGTACGCTAGAACACCTAGAACAGCATGAATAGAAAAATTAATAGAAAAATTACGTCGATTTTGCGTTTTTCTTACGAATCGTTGGGCAACTTGAGAAGTGAACATTACTTATTAATTCTATTATTTTGGAATCATCAACGAGTTTTTTTTTTCAATTTTTTTTTGATGAAATCAAAAGAAAATATTTTAGTTGTGACCGTAATGATTTTGATTTCAAATCAAAGTTAATAAAAAATTGAAAAATGAATTGATTGACCAAGAAAGTTCAGTAAAAGCCAATTATAAAAGTACTCAGATATGTCACAAGGCAAAAATGATTCGAAAACAACAAATTTAAACATTTTACGATCGGTTCTTGATTCACATGAAATAGTTTATCGGTTATATTTTAGAGATGATTCGATTCTTTTCCACATACATCCCGATTTTGGCAAACATGGAGATGTTATTTACCTATTATCTTTGCATCCGGCTAGTATAGAGTTTACATATTCGGTTTATGGGATGACATACCATTATACTGTTTTCCCCAATAGTATGCCTAGTTTTATTAATCCAGATACTCATACAAGGAAGCGAGCTATTATAACTAAGTTTCGGCCCTACTTATTATATCAAAGTCCAGAATTAGTATTGGATGTTCGGTGTCTTATTATGAGAATCTGGTTTCAACTCTATTATGAATCATGGGATTTGCGTTTTTAATACGAATTTTTGTCTAATAATGATTAAATAAAAAAATTGAAAAATCAATTATATTGTAGTATCCATTAAGGTCAAATCATGATAGTATTGATGAATAATTCATTAGTACCTGGTTCCATCGAACAATTATTATTGAATTGGATTATTCCAAAATCTAGCCAAAGCCAATTAGATTTTGATCCTTTGGCCAATAATTATGTTGAAAAGTTTTTATCGTGGGCGAAAGCTAATATAGATGATCTGAACAGCATACGATTTATCTCAGAGGAAAATGATGATACTGGATCTGGAACAATCGAAGTTATCGTCAATAGTTCAATCGTGATACATATTTGCACTAGTTATTCCGGAATTTGGCTCATTAGAGGTTTTCTAGTTCAAAATGCTCGATCGTTTAATGAATTCGAAAGTTTGGGCAATAGATTTTGGAAAGAATGTTACATATCTGGCGAATTATTGTTTTTCGAACAATCAACGACTTTACCAGGAACAATTCGATTGCTTGGGAAAATAATTTGTGATTACTTGCCTGATATCAAACTTGATTACAATTTGTACAATGCAAAATTGTGGGCAAAAGCTATCATAAGTTTGGAGAATCGATTAGAGAACAAGGGTATTTTATATCGCAAATCTAAAACCAAAGACGGACGAATTGTGTACAAATTTCATTCTGACTTTATTTCTCCATGTCGTGCTGACTACTATTACAAAATAATGATTGGTAAAAGTGCGATGAAAATGGTCGGCTTTAATCCAAAACGACATGATCAAGCCAATTCTTTATTTTTGCCCTATGATTCATTTATTATGTCAGAAAAAGACTCGTTGTACTGTTTTGATTTGTCCAAAGGGGCAAATGACCGATTTTTGATGATGATCAATAATAAAAATAATCCTTCATTTTTTGTGTTATGTTTGAAAGATTGGCTACTGCCGGAAATAGCGATCAACATAACTTGTTTGTATTATCGAGTTTGTTATTATGAATGGACATTTTAGTTGAGTAAATATAATCATTGATTCAACTAAATTTTAATTTACAAATCATAATAACATAAATCGAAACATAATCTAATAATAATTTGGGCCAGATCTTGATTCATTTGATTGGAATAAAACTCGTACATAAAAAATAAACATTGTTCTTTAATGATAAGATTTTGTCTTGACAAAACAATATTTGTTAAATCGTAGTATTTATGATGATCGAACGAACGAATTTTATTATCGTCAAAAAATATTTTCCATGTGGTTCCGATTTTCCCCAAAAAAAATGATTCAATGGTTGAAAATACTTTCATTGGAATTGGTGCAGTAGATTTATGGCCCGGCCAAAAAATTTTGGGAATGTCAATGAAAAAATTAAATGAAAAATTAAATTCATCACCGGAATTATCGGGATAATCGTCGGAAAAGGTTACAATCCGATTTGGAATTCGACTCAGATTCAATTTTTGATGTATATAATTGGTATCTTGATTGGCAAAATTCGTGCAGTAATCACAAACAGCAACTAAATCAATTGGTTTGTAATTTTCTTTAATTATCGTAATTATTCGATTTAGTAGTGTAATGGTAAAACTATGATCAAATTTTTTGTAATCCATCGTTATTTTCCAATGACGAGCATTCTTATCATTCTTATCATTCTTATCATTCTCACCATTCTTATCATTCTTATTTGGATCACAAAAAATTTTAAACAATAATTTGGTATCGGAAAATATAGTTATTAGCATCATTTCGGTTTCATAACTAAAATTGTAATCACGATTACTAACAATTAAAATGTCTAACATATTCGTTACGACTGTCAAATCTGTCAAATCGCGACAGTTTGGTTTGTGGACAATATTCGTTGGATAGTAAGGATACATTTAGTAATAATAATAATAATAATATATTGCTAAATAGATGAACAATATATTAATTCAATCAATTTTTTTACTATCTGTGATAGTTAATATTTGTTAGATATTGATCATTTATTATGATCAATATCCAAATAATTAATCATCAATCCGAATTGTCAATTTTTAATTTTAATCCTAATTCTAAGTGGTTACCCAGTAACTTTTCAGTGAGAAAAATTGCATCAGTTTTGGCAGATTCGGAATGTATGTATTGGTGGACAGTCAGAAAATTTTGTTCAATCGTTTTATCGACAACATCAAATACTTCTTTGGACTCAATGGGTTTATTTAGTATTGTTGCATTTAGTAGCAGACTTTGTTGATACTCTTTGATTTTAATTTTTTGTATACGAATACTTGATGTCAAATATATCCATAAATTATGATAATATTCATCGAATTCGGGATTGATTTCGTTTGAAAAAGAATGTTCGATTACTTCTAGTAGTTGTTTAGCATCATCAAAATAATCATAAAAGAAATTATTGACATTTGTTGCTGTTTTTATGTTAGAGTTACGGATATTTCGTAATAGACAAATGATTATGAGCGATCGTTCAAAATCTGGATCTAGTTTGAAATCTTGGCGATAATATTTGACTGCATCAATCATGATCTCTTCTACATGTAATAATTGATCAGTTTGGTCCTTGTCAATCATGATATTTTCGAAATGAATCCGGACCAAATTTCGGGTCATTGCATTGAAGCCCAGCCGATCGAATACTCGAATTGCAAATCGAATAAACTTGAAGTGATGTCGAACCAAAATCAAAAGAATAAAACCTAGTATAAAGACCATTTTTATAGTTTGATGATATAAAATCAATGGACCAAGCAGAATGTTTAAAATTTCAATTTTTTTTGCTTGTTCAGCAGCAAATATACCAATTAAATGATATGATTGATATGGC
>Ga0206798_1144_pt1 | contig 14446 bp, 13 predicted proteins | sample Alteio_BWOrgCont_66_FD_152893 | JGI IMG/M metagenome (GOLD analysis project Ga0206798, IMG submission 152893) | Enriched cells from forest soil in Barre Woods Harvard Forest LTER site, Petersham, Massachusetts, United States -... | ecosystem: Environmental > Terrestrial > Soil > Temperate forest >...
CAATCTACATGACCAGGCAAGCAAGCCGCAGTTCATCGGAAGAAGCGGGAAGAAACTATTTTATGGTCACGTTGGCCTTGTCTGGCCTCGCAACACAAGTCGCATATGTGTACTTTGCCGTTACCGGGTCTTGATGGTTGGCGATATGAATAACAATGACACCAAAAGGGGTGCATCGCAGACTCAACAAAAGGACAAACCGATTCGGCTTTATCGCTACATGGGCCACAGAGCCGCTATCCGAACAATCCAAGCGCGGGGTTTCCGGGTGAGCCGAATTCTTGGGCTTAATGATCCATTTGAATACTCGTTTGGTTATGAGGACATCCCAGCACACGAAATCAAGAAGGCTCTCACGGAGAGGGACGACCTCCGCAGGTTCTTGAATGAGCGATTCGGCGTGTTGTGTTATTCCAGGTCGGCACACGACCCCGTCCTTTGGAGCCACTATGCTGACCACCACCGCGGGATTGTCTTCGAGGTCGAATGCACACCAGAAGAAGTCAAAAAAGAATTGATTAAAATCAATTACTCAAGGGAAAGGGTTTGTGTTCCGTTCGCTTGTCACAAAGACCGGGTGCAAAATTTGGAAAAGTTAAGGAGGATTTTCACGAAAATGATCAGGCGGAAGGCACCGAATTGGCGGTATGAGCGCGAATATAGAGGGGTTTTTGACTTAAGAACATGCGAAACTCGGGATGGAGATTACGTATGGATTCCGCCCAAGGATTTTATTAAAAGAGTAATTATCGGAATTCGTTCACCCATGTCTCCGCTTTGTATTCGACGGACTCTCGATTTGAACGGCTTCACAGCAACGGTGGTAGTAAAGGCAAAGGAGAGCTATAACAAGTATAAGATCGAATTCTAGCCGGGAACCACGTCACCCAACACGAAACGATCACGAACGGCGCAAGCCCTTCCTGGTGGTGGCGGCATTGGCACCAGTGTTGCGAGGGCAGGACGGGCGCAATCCTGGTACCAATGACGACACAACCAGGCACTTGTCGGGGCGGAGCATTCGCGTGTTGGCATTTGGCTTGGCCTTCGTGGTTTCAGCAAGCCGGATGCCGACACGGGAATGCGCAGCGGGGTTCCGAGAATCCCCTTTTAGACCAGAGGACGTATTCTGTGCTAGTTTCATGTTCGGGAATGCGGCTTTTTGGAACACGAGGAGAACCGCCCTAAAAGTGAGAAAACGCCAATAAAATCAATGGTTTTATGCGTGTGGCAAGCGATGTGGAAAAACGGCGTGAAATGGGTCAAATTGGAATTTTCAGTCCTCTGCTCTACCAACTGAGCTATCCTGCCAAACTAAATGCTAGGCTGCCTGAAAAAGTTGCTTGATAGGCACATGCGGGCATGTTCGCGTCTTGGGCATCTGGAGCCGAAACCAAAAACTCTGCGCATATTTTGCCGCCAGCAAAGGGCAACAATTTATCAATCCACTTCGCCCCAACACGGTGGCACGGGGGCATCGCGAAAAGCAAGTCATAAAAAACGACAGTCGGACGGAAACCTTCGCCACCCAGCTGAATGGTTCTTGCTGGCGAGGTTGTCGCGCGCGATACCTGAAGACCGATGGTGGTGTTTCGCCCTAGTTGACGGATGCACGCTTAAGGCGAAGATGAATCGTGGAAATCAATTCTAACAAAAGGAATAATTATGACGCGTTATGAAACACCGAATGCCCTGCGACACGATGCACACACGCTGGCGGATGACGCCCGCGCCTTGCTGGACGCCACGGCGGAAATGACCGACGAGAAAGTGGCGGAAGCCCGGCAAAGGCTGGAGGAAGCCCTGAATTCCGGCAAGCAGACCTATGCCCGCTTGCAAGAGAAAGCGACCCAAGGCGCCAAGGCGGCGGACCAAGCCATTCGCACACACCCTTATCAAAGCATTGCCATTGCTTTTGGCGTAGGGGCGTTGCTCGGCTTCCTAGTCAACCGTCGCGACTGACGTTGTGTCGCCATGAATGAAGCCGCCAAACCTTTGGGCGACATCAAGACCATATCGAGGCGCATGGCCAAACGCGCCTTGGATATGGGTGAGAATCGTCTGCAATTGTTGCTCTTGGAGGTGGAGGAGGAGCGGGAGCGTCTGCTGCAAGCATTGCTCCTGGCGCTGGGGGTGGCCACGTTCGGCTTGCTAGCCGGGGTGGCCTTCACCATCACGGTGCTGCTGCTATGTTGGAGTTGGTCGCCCTTGCTGGCCGTGTCTGTGCTCACTTTATTTTACGGGGCCATGGCTCTGTTTTTCAAGGTGCGCCTTTCCCGGTTGCGACGTGATTGGGCGGCCTTCTCCGGCTCTTTGAGCCAATTGCGAAAGGATTGTTCATGCCTGGCCGAAATGCTTCACTAGACGCGCTGCAAGTGCGGAAGAATCTGTTGCTGCTGGAAGCGGAGGTTCACCGGGCGCAATTGCGGCAGGATTGGGCGGAAATCAAGAACGGCCTGAGATACGGCCGGGAAAAGGCGAGGTCGGCTAGTCTGTTCCTGACGGTGGCCAACCTCGGGATGGCCGCGCTGTCCGGCTTTCGCCGGAACAGCCGCAGCCACGGGTCGGCCTTCTCACATTTGTTGACGAGAGGAGCCATTATTGCGGGGCTCCTCCGCTTTGCGTCCCGACTGTTCATGCACTAAGGCGGCGTGCGGGTGCAAGATTTGTTCGGCTCGCAGCCAGTTTTCGACGTCGCGCCCCTCCTGGCAGCCGCTTTCCAAGTAAAGCTGGCAGGCGAGCTGGGCGATCTGTTCGTGGGTGGGGTGGTTCCAGATGGCTGGTTCCCCGTTGGAGTGCGCGATCGCCACTCCATTGGCGCGCGTGGACGGGGTTTTTAGTTTGGTGGCCGGTTTCCTGGCCGAAATTACAGATGATTTAGTGTTTTGCATACGCGCATGAATATGCGCACTATTTGCTACCAAGGGAATGGGTAGAATCCCCCAAAAACGTTAGTGAATAGTCGGAGGCGCGGCTGGCGGAATGATCTGCACTCCACTGCCGACGGGAATGAAAACACCCGGCGCGCCGGTGCTGGGGACCCCGACCGTGCGCGTGCCAGCGTTGATGGCCGCCGAACTGACGAAGGTGTTCAGTATCACCTCCAGATAGTGGTCTATGTAGCTGTAGGGCGAGACTGGCACATATACGATGTCGCCCGGCGCGAGCGGCACATCCGCCGCCTGGCCCCGGATGACGCGTTTGAAATCCACCACGGTCAGGTGTGGTTGGTCCAGTGCGCCGCGCACGACTCCGACGTGGCTCAAGTAAGCTTCTTTCAGTGTGCCATAGGCCCCGGCCACGGCGCCTGCGACTGTCAAGCCCTCGTGATAAGGAACCAGACGCGGCTCCGTCACTGCGCCCAGCACATAAACGTCCCGCGCGGCGGCCGATGGGAAGTAAATGAAGTCGTCCGACTGTAAGTATATATTTTGCGACAGGTCCCCATCCAGCAACAATCCCTTGAAATTCACCGGCAGACACTTGCCCTGTCGCACGACAAAGCTGCGCTGCAAATCCGCCAGTTCTTCACCGACGCCGGCAGCTTCTTGATCACGATAAGACGTCAAGCTCATCGTGCCACCCGCCAGCGCGATGGCTTCCAACAGCGTCATTGGCGCGGTCATTGGATACACGCCTGGGGCCTGGACCCGACCCAGTATCCAAACGTGCCTGCTGGCCACTTCGCGCAGGATGACGGAAATTTTGGGAGGTTCACGGACATATTGGGCATACCCCTTTTCGATCAGCGCCTTCGTCTGTGAGAGAGTCAGCCCCCAGACGTCCAAGCCGGGAAGCAGATCGAAGTGGAGTTGGCCATCGGGGCCGACAAGGGTGATGACCTTCGTCGCGGCCTCGCCCGTTATTTCGATTTCGAGCCGGTCGCCTGGCCCAAGGGTGAACGGTTCTGCCGGCGGCTGCAGCCAAGACGGATCAATCCGGTTTGTGACGGCGTAATTGCCGACGACGCCGGTGTCGACAGGCCTCACCAGAGCGCGCGGTGGCGGTGGCGGCGCGTGCTGGCAACCGGTCAAGCCAATCCACATTGCGGCCCCCCACAGCCACACGGTTGTCCACGAGTTTTTCATTCGCTCACGAAAGGTTTGACGACCTTGGTATCCACCCAGGCCGTAATGAGACCCTGTATAAATGCCGTGGTGGCCAGATCAGCCAGTTCCTCCACCCTGACAAAAGGCCTCGGACTAACGTAAACAATATCTCTTGGCTGAAGCCTGAAATCGTTTGTTTTACCGCCGACAATCGCCTCCGTATTGACGGCAAAGGTCTCCGGTTGATTGAGCGAACCGCGCACCACCAGCACGCGCGAGTGAAAGGCTCTTTGCGTGAACCCACCGCGCGACGTAATGGCCGTGATGATGGTTTGGCTGGGAGTATAAGCCACCGGCCCTGGCAACCTGATCTCCCCCACCACATAAACCTCCGGCGCGTTGGCCCCTGCAATATAGATGTAATCGCCAGGTTCGATGGGAAGGTTTTGTGATAAATCGCCAGATTGAAAAAGTTTTTCAAAATTGAGCGGCATCCGTTTGCCGTTGCGCGCAATAAAGCTGCGCGAAAAATCGGCCAGATCCACCACGCTTCGGTCCACCAGACCATTCTCGAACCCTTTGGCGCGCGCAATGGCCTCCAGCACGGTGAGCGGACGATCCAAAATGTAGGCCCCCTTAACCATGACTTTGCCGAGCATGTAGTATTTTTTGCTGCGAAAGGCGATAGGCGTGATGAGTGTGTGGGGCGCTCGATGATACTTGGCCAGTTCTTCGTCCATGCGGGAGCGTAATTCGTCAATGGTCTGGCCCGTCGCCAGGATGTCCTGCGCTTCCAAAAAGCTGACTCGCCCATCCGGCCCGACGGCGACTTCTTGCAACGCCAGTTCGGGCTGCCCATACAGCCCAAAGTTCAGGACATCGCCTGGTCCGAGAGTCAAGTGCTCCTGCCAGGCGGCCCGCTGCGAGGGATGAACGACTGAAAACGAAAAGTTGGTCTGCGGGAAGACCACTGGTGGCGAATTGGACGGTTGAGCCTGCGCATCAGGCCGGCCCAAGGCGGCCAGCAAGGCGAGACAAGTTATCCAGCGAGGGAAACGTTTTTTTATCGTCTGGGCCATGACCCGGTTGAGCACGGCGCCAACAATGTTGCACCTAGCGTGCCGCAGTGTTTCCAGTTGATCGCGAGTGCTGGCCGCTTCTGCGGTGGAACTTTCTGCCAACCAAACGAGATTGGGCAAGCTTGCCGCCAGGAGAACCGCTTCCGGCATATCAGCGGGCGGCAATTCGACCAGGATCACGATATTTTCAATCTTGCGCCAATGTTCCAGCGCTTCATGCCACTGCTGCCTCCGTTCGCGGTTCCAAACCCAGCCCGGCAAAGGAATATGAACAACCGGTCGCGCGGCGGGGTCGGTCAATTGAGTTGTGATTTGACTCGGGGAACTGAGGGCGTCAGCTTCACGAGCCACCAATCCTGCGCCCTGTTCTTTAACCTCGAGTCCTTCGGGCAGGAGATCGCACGCGTGGCCGGGGCTAGCTTTTTCCCCAGGAGCCCGGGTCGCCACCGTCAGTACACGAAACCCGGTGAGGCTCGCCGCTTCGGCCAGCAGGCGAATCCAAGTTGAGCGACCTTCGCCTTTGGAAGACGAAGTAAAACCGCAGACCAGCCCGTGGTGAGCCGTTGGGCTAAGGAGACCTTGCAACAACGTCCACGTCCGAAAAGCCCATTGCGATTGCGCTTCCGGCGCCATGTTTCGTATGTCGCCCAAAGTGGTAAGCACGGGCAACTTGGTCACCCTTTTGACGTCTTCGACCGTCTTTAACCGGCCATCCACAAACTCGGTGAACAAGACCAGGAGGAGACTGGCGCCCAGACCCAGAAGAGATCCCACCAAAGCCCCAGCGGCGATTTTCATTCGCCGGTGGCCGGTTTGCACGGTCTGCAGGGTCGCAGGCGCGAACACACGAGCCTCGCCCGGTGGATTGGCCACATACAATTCCGCCTCGCGCTGGCGGTTGACCAGTTGCACGCGCCCTTCCTCCAGCGAAAGCAGTTTGGCCCGAATGATGTCCACTTCGGGATTGAGCGCCGGTGCCGCCGGCTGCATAGCAGTGGTAGTGGCCGTGGCGGCCTCTGCTGAAGCAGGCATGATGTTGGTGGAGTCGGTCGCGATTTGCGCTTTGAGCGCCTTTATTTCTGCTTGTTTCTGCTGTACTTTCGGATGGAGTTCGGTGTACTGGGACAACAAGCCGGAGAGTTCGCCCAGCGCCAGATTCAGCCGTTCCGTTTCCATGGCGACCACCGGGGAAGTGCGAGGCGGGGCGGCCAAAGCGCGGCTCAAATCGTGCAATTGGCCTCCGATTTGCGCGACTTTATTGGTGATTTGAGGCGGGGCGGCCAAAGCGCGAAATTCCTTGTCCAAGTCAACAATGTCCTGATCCATTTGACCCACTTGCTTGCCCAGATAAGCGTCAGCCGCAAGGCGGACTTCCTGCGCCTGCATATTACGCAAGTACTGCACCGCGTTCGTCAGATAAATGTTCAGCAACTCGACGGCTTGTTGGGGCGTGCGGGCAACCAGCGCAACCTTAACCAGTTCGGATTCCGCATCTGGATCCACTTTGATTTGCTTGGCCAAAGTTTCCGGCGCAATGGGTGGCGCGGCTTTTTCACCAACCAATCGCAGAAGATCGGGTGCCCGGATTAGTCCGGCAAAAGTTTCCGGCGACATTGGGCCGTCTTGCTTGAAAAAATCGCTGACGCCGGGTGTGGCGTAGCGGAGCAATTGCGCGTTCGCGGTGTATTTCGGGACCACCACCTTGGTGGCGGCCCACCCTGCAAGCAGGCCGCACAATAAGGAGCCGAGCGCAAACCACTTCCAGCGGTTGGCCATCAAGTCCAGCACCACCCAGAAATCAATGCTAGAAACCGGGGCCGGCTTCGGCGGCGACTTAGGGATCTTTGTTTTAGGAAATTCTTCCATCTGTCAAAAAGAACACTTACCAGCCTAGCTACTCTGCCTGGTCTGTTTAGTAGGTGAACACCGCAGTACGGCCTCCCGGAGAACCTACCAAGCGTTGAGAATGCCAAAATTGGGGTGCATTACCCGCTACAGCGATGCACTTCTCCGATCTAGGCTTGCGACAGTAATGCAAATTGCCGCAGTCAAACAAGAAAGGGTCGAGACGGCCGATATTTCCATCGGCATCGTCGCGTGGAACGAAGAAGCGGGACTTGGCGCTACCCTGCAATCTCTGTTTAAGCAGTCTATTTTTGAGGAACTATATTGGCGCGGTTGGAAACTGGAAATTCTCTGCCTCGCCAACGGCTGCACCGACCGCACGGTGGCCGTGGCTCAGGAGGTATTCGACGCGCAAACGCACCAACACGCCTGTCGCGCTACCTTCAGCGCACGAGTCGTGGAATTGCCCGAGCGCGGCAAAATCAACGCGTGGAACCGGTTTGTCCATTCGCTCTCAGCCAAAAAAGCGCGGTTCCTCTTCTTGATGGATTCAGACATTCTCATTCATCGCCGAGAGACGCTTTGGAATATGGTGCGAACTTTGGAAGTCGACGCGCAGGCGCATATCGCGGTGGATCATCCTTGCAAAGACATTCTGTTCAAGCCTTGGAAATCGCCTTGGGATCATCTTTCTCTGGCAGCTTCGCGGCTCACGACCTCCGCCGAGGCCCAATTGTGCGGACAGCTCTATTGCATTCGCGCGGGCATCGCCCGCAACATTTATCTGCCCAAGGACTTGGCCGCTTGCGAGGACGGGTTCATTAAAACGCTCGTTTGCACCGATTTTCTGACTCAGCCTTCCGCTGCCCGGCGCATCCGCCTGGCCGAAGGGGCGGAACACATTTTTGAGGCCTATACTTCTCCCAAAGCCATTGTCAAGAATCAGAAGAGACAAATCATGGGACAAACGATGATCCATATTGTCGTGGACGGCTATCTCAAAACCCGTCCCAAGTCCGAATTGGCAAACCTGGCCGACACCCTTGAAGAAAAGGACCGCACTGATCCGGAGTGGCTCAAGAGGCTGATGCGCCAGCACCTTAGCAAAGTAAGGTTTTGGTGGCGTTTATATCCGGGATTGAGCGGCTTGCGCTTCCGCAGGCTAAGCAAACTCAATTTGCGCGAGCGCCTCGTTTGCTTTCCCGCAGCGGTAGCTGGTTCGCTGCTGGCCCTGGTTTCCGGTTTGCTGGCATTTGAAGCCTTACGGGCGGGCTGCACTAATTATTGGCCGCAGGCCCGCAGAGAAGGTTTGAGCCGGGCCAACCCCTGAATCTAAATATGCAAGGAACAATCCCACAAAAAATTGGACGGGTGATGGCAAATCTATGCCACCATCCAGAATACATGCCACGATGTGTGGTTCACAATGTCATCAGTCGAAAATCGCCGGCCGATTTGGAGTTGCCATGGCTCCCATACGCTGCCATCGATTTCCTCGACGACTATCTGGAGCCGCACATGACGGTCTGCGAATACGGATCCGGCGGTTCCACTTTGTTCTTTGCGCGGCGCGTGAAACGGGTTGTTTCCATCGAGGACAATCCGGTTTGGTTCGACTTGATCTCGAGTCGGCTCCGAGCCAAGTCCATCGCCAATGTCGATCTTCAATTGTGCCCTTTTGATTTCAAGAATCCGGAAGGGTTTGAGCAGTCCCAGTATCTCCGCGCCATGCCGGACACACGCTTTGATGTGATCGTGGTCGACGGCAGCGAAGAGTGGACGCGCATCCGCCCGATCTGTTTTGAGAAAGCGCAAGCTCACGTCAATAAGAACGGAATTATTGTCGTGGATGATTCATGGCGTTACCCCGAGATTCGCGAAAAACACGCGGCCAAGCGCTTTCAGATTTTCCAAAGCGTGGGGCCGGGCCGGCCCGGGGTCAGCAGCACGGACGTTTACTTTTACTGATGAAAAGGCCCGGCTTCCGAGTTGGGCGCAGCTATGGGCTTGAAAGCCATATTCGGTCTGACAGTCATTCCCGCCGCCATTATTGGCGGCAGCCTGATGGCGTGCATGTCCCGCCGTGTGCGGGATTTGTTTTTTGTCCTGCTGGTCTTCCTCTCGCCGATGATCGAGCGCGTGGATTTGAATTTCGTCAGCCGCGAATGGTATCGAGGAACGTCGCGCGGATTTGAATTTTCCATCCTGGACATCCTGTCCATTAGTCTGCTGGTCAGCGCGGTGCTTTTTCCACGGCGCGGGGAAGCACGCTGGTACTGGCCGGCCAGCCTGGGATTGATGATCTTCTTTTTTCTCTATGCCTGCGGAAACGTGGCCACGTCCGAGCCAAAACTGTTTGGTCTCTTCGAACTGTTCAAAATGCTTCGCGGAATCATCCTTGTTCTAGCCGTGGCATTCTATGTGCGGAGCGAGCGTGAATTGCGGCTGCTCATATTCGCGCTGGCCGCGCTGGTTTGTTTCGAGGGCTTGCTGGCCCTGAAACAACGCTACCTCGAAGGAATCAACCGTGTGCCCGGGACGATTGACGACTCCAACAGCCTTTCCGTGTTCTGCTGCATGACGGCGCCCGTGCTCGTGGCCGCCGTGAGTTCACGCCTGCCTTCGTTTCTCAAATTGCTGTGCGGCGCTGGGATTGGTTTGGCATGTGTTGCTGAAATTCTGACTATATCGCGCGCGGGTGTCGTAATTCTGGCGGCCATGCTCGCAGGAGCCGCCCTGGCCACCGCTTCCTTTCGCGTGACTCCGCGCAAACTCGCCATCTGCGGCGTGGTCGCCCTGGCGGCCACCGGGGTGATTGCCAAATCCTGGAAGACTCTGGGAGAACGGTTCCAGCAATCAACGCTGGAGCAGGAATATGGGAACCATCACAACCTCGGCCGCGGGTATTATCTCCGTGTCGCGGCAGCGATTGAGGAAGACCACTGGTTTGGCATCGGGCTTAATAATTGGTCCTACCGGGTCAGCAACGAGTATGGCCCAAAACTCGGATATCGTTTTGTTCCGTACCGCGGCACTGACAAAGAGCCGAGCACGATCATTCCTTCCGGCAGCAACGTGGATGAGGCGCAAGCCGCTCCCGCGCATTGCCTGGCCGCGTTAACCGTGGGAGAGTTGGGAATTCCCGGCCTGTTCCTCCTCGCGGTCTTATGGCTGCGTTGGTTTTTCATGGCCGCCAGTTTCTTTTGGCCCAGGACTCCCGATCCCATGCGCCGGCTGGCCGTCGGCATCTTCTTCGGCTTCGGTGGGATTTTCCTGCAAAGCCTGACCGAATGGGTCTTCCGCCAGTCCCCCATTTATTACGTCTTTCATATTTTGCTGGGAACATTGGCCAGCCTCTACTACTGCAAGCGCCAGGAGCAACGCGCGTTGGCCGACGAGTCTGATGAATCCGACGAATCCGGCGAATCCATCGAGGACCTTGAGGCCCCGACACCCGTTGAAGTCACATGAGCCTGCGCACCCTTCATGTCCTTCGGAAACTGGACCGAAACGAATGGGGCGGCACGGAAACGGCGCTGGAACGAATGTTGGAGGGACTGCGGGAAAATGACGTCGAGGCAGTCGTCTATGGTCCGCAATTGCCGCGCGCGCCGGAGCAGGAATGGCCCGAAGTCCGGCGCTTTCGCGCTTTCGTGCCTATTTGGGGACTCTCGGCGCAACGGAGGCGGCAACTAGTCTCGGTGGGTGGAAATCTGATGTCGTTTGAACTCGCCTCCTTGCTAGCGAAGGAACGCGGCGCCTCGCTCATCCACACGCACACCTTGGGCCGACTCGGCGGCATCGCGCGCCTGGTCGCCCAACGCCGCCGACTTCCCTTTGTCGTCTCCATTCATGGCGGGGTGCTGGACTTGCCCGACAAAGTTCGCCAGGAATTCAACTCGCCCGTTCGAGGCGGCTTGGATTGGGGCCGGATTTTTGGGTGGCTCCTTGGCTCGCGTTTCCTTTTTAGGGACGCCGATTGCATCATCACCTGCAATGAAAAGGAAGCTTCCTTGCTGAGGCAAAATCATCCCGACAAACGCATTGTGGTCCAACCGCACGGCGTGCCATTGGCTATTTATCAAAAGGACCACCGTTCTGTGGCGCGCGCCGCTTTCCCGCAAATCATCGGACGGCCGATGCTTCTATGCGTCGGTCGGATTGATCCAATCAAGAACCAAGCGTGGCTGCTCGAGCAGGCACCGGCGCTTTTCCAGAAACACCCAAATGCTCTGCTCGTGCTGGCCGGGCCTTGCACCGACGAGCCTTACGGTGAGCTTATTCGCCGCAAAATTCAGGAATTTGGCTTGCAAGAACGTGTTCTCTTGACGGGCGGTTTGCCACCCAACGACCCTCGTTTGATCGGATTGATGCAGGAGTCTAACGCGCTTCTTTTGCCATCCGTTTCGGAAACCTTCGGCCTGGTTATTCTAGAAGCCTGGGCGGCGGGCACGGTGGTTGTGTCCAGTCGCGCTTCCGGCCCCTCGGCCTTGATTCGTGACGGCGAGAACGGCTGGTTGTTTGGCTTGGATCAACCCGGACCATTTCATGCCGCGATTGATCGCGCCCTGACGGATCGCGCGCTGGCGCACCGCATGGCCGGCCATGGGGCCGCCCTCAGCCAGCAATACAGCCTCGCAGCGGTGGCCGGACGATTGAAGAAGCTTTACGAGGAACTCATCCTGGAGAACCAATGCGCTACGTAATTCTCCGCGACGACGATACGAACGCGCTGACGCTCCCGCACTGCCTGGAGAGACTTTATCGCCCTTTCCTGGACCGAGGGCTTCCGGTTAATCTCGCCACCATTCCAGAAGTGGATGTCAGAACCACGATGGCGGATGGAACCCCGGAAGGATACTTGTTCCTGCTCGACGGCGGGACGAGCCGCAAAATCACCATCGGTTCCAATCCCAAGCTGGTCAGTTACCTGCTGCAGAACCCCGGCTATCATATTGTTCAGCATGGCTGCCATCATGACTTCCTGGAGTTCGACAGCCTGGACGGAGCCGAGGCCGCCACGCGAATCGAACACGGAGCGCGGGTCCTGGTCCAGGCCGGGTTTTCCGAACCGCGGACGTTTGTCGCACCCTACGACAAACTCTCGCGTGCCAGCATGATTGAAGTCGCGGCGCGATTTCGCGTCCTCTCCACCGGATGGTTCGAGCTTCGGCGCTTGCCGCATTCATGGTGGCCCAAATTCGCTGTCAAACAATTACGCAAGGCTGACCACTGGCGCGTGGGTGAAACCTGCCTGCTCTCTCATCCCGGCTGCCTTCTTTCTTACCACCGGGCAATCGATGAAATGCTTGAGACCATTCTCCGCTTCGTGGACACGCACCCGTTGTCTGTTTTGGTCACGCACTGGTGGGAATACTTTTGCGGCGGCTCGCCCAACGAACCATTAATCGCTGTGCTCCACGAATTAGCAGAGCGCCTAAGTCGCCGCCGGGACGTCAAGGTGATCTCCTTTGGTGAGCTAGAAAAAACGCAAATTAATTTTCGGTATCCCGCCTTGAATTTAATTTGAAAATATTTAAGACCATCGTGGAAATCAACGGGTTACGACTTGGTTTTCGTGCTTTCTGAAAGTCTGGCCGATCTCGAAAGACAATTGAACCGCGGATGAACGCAGACGGACACGGATCAGCCGGAGATCCGAGAGAACCGGGAGCGATCCTTCCAGTGAAAAACGTTGCCCAAAGACATCAGCGTTAATCTGCGTCCATCCGCGGTTCTCCCCTTTGACCACTTTGTCATTTTTCTCTCCCCCGTTTCGCCCCGTTTTGGCGAGGACCTCTGATGTTCTATTTCTCATCACAAGAACCATTATGCCACAAAGCGGAAAAAAACAAAAACCTACGGTAGGTTTTTAGGTACGATTTTTGGCAACAAAATGCGTTTTGGCACATTTTCTTGGGGCATTTTGAGGCGGCGGTCCCGCAAAGGCCACGCCTTCAATCCTTTGTGACTCAATAAAAAAACACTCGTTTATATGACAAGCTCGGATTTCGTTTTCTTGACTGGCACGGTCATTTCCAACGCAAAGCATTGATGGCAAAGTATTTGCAATCAAAAAGCGTCTTGTCAAGCAGCAGTGGTTTTTGCTGTCAGTACTAATGCAACCCATTTTCAAAACCCTCAAAAAAGCGGTTTTTTGGTTTGGCGGAATACAGGCCACATTTTGCCTCCATTAGGCGCATGCGCCGTTGGTAACTGATATCGACAAATGGCGCTTTCGCCGGCCGTAAGGAGGGGGTCGTCAATTCAATACTATAGTCCGTTGAAAGCTACTGCGGAACGCGTTGGTCCATACCCGGCGAATTCACCGTGAGCCCAGAAGGATTGGCGCGCGCACAAGTTCGAGCCAGTCCTCGAGGCTGCTGACCGCGTTGGCGAGATCCAGGGCGCGTAAGGGCTTGGTCAAGAAGGAGCGCGCCCCCAGCGCATAAGCCCGCTTCACCAATTCCGTCTCGCCAGAAACCGTAAGTACGATGACGGGTATGTAATGGTGCGGCGGATGTTCGCGCAACCAATGAAGGACATCAAATCCACTCATGCCGGACATCTTTATATCCAACAAAACCAGGATTGGATAAGGAAACGCCTTCCGGTCCGCATAACCATTTCTTCCATCCAAATAAGAAACAAATTCCTCGCCGGAAAGAACGGCCCTTGTGCAAAGTTGCGGGAACAATTTTCCCAGGGCGTGGCGCGCCAACTGCACGTCATCCATATTATCATCCACAATCAGGACTGTGCCCGGTTTCGGTTCGCGGCGCCGGAACGTCGTTTCGGAGTCCGGCGACGGAGAAGGCAGATCGCTTCTTCGATCGTAGTCATTTTCACTCACTGTTATGTTTTTAATAAATAACTCCTTCCGCGTCTATCGGGTTAAGTCCGATATGTGCCGTAGGGGAATTCCACGGCCCGGTGTCACTACTAAGAGACATAGATTTTTATGGCTTTGCGGAAAGACGACGCCCGGCCATTGTCTCGCAGCCATATGCGTGAAAAACGGTGCAGAGGAATCATCCTTTTTGACTCAAGACGATCGGTCTGCTTCCAGCGCTATTGACCGCGGCTGGAAAGATAGGTTCAGGATGCAAAGGCTGGCCCTCTTGCCATTGGGCCACCCAATGCGCGATGCGATCCAGCAAGGCGATGGCCTTGGGCGCTGTTCGGTGCGGGCGCAAGGAGCAGAGCAGAAAAGGCTCGGACACGTTGTTGACCAGGCCTGTTTGCCAATTGAGCAGAGTGTTGCCCCAAGCGAGGGAGTTCGTGATCTGGACGTACTGGCCAACAAATGTCGCAGGACCGACGACGCTGTTGTTGATCTCCGCATTAGGCTCGATGAAGGCTCCGTTCTCCAAAATGGCTCCAGGTCCAATGACGGCGCCGGGACCGACATAGACGTGGTCGCCCAGCCAACAAGGCGCACACAACCGTGCTTCGCGAGAGATATGGCCGTGC
>Ga0206798_1145_pt1 | contig 14410 bp, 16 predicted proteins | sample Alteio_BWOrgCont_66_FD_152893 | JGI IMG/M metagenome (GOLD analysis project Ga0206798, IMG submission 152893) | Enriched cells from forest soil in Barre Woods Harvard Forest LTER site, Petersham, Massachusetts, United States -... | ecosystem: Environmental > Terrestrial > Soil > Temperate forest >...
GGCTGCTAAAACTAGGCCTCGGTTGTTCTGAATAGAAGCGCGGCATGGCGCGGCACATTTGAATGCCTTGGGCGAGCCGAAGTGTGTGAGCGCCACGCCGAGCCTACGCACAACGCGCGAACTGTTCGGCTCGGAAGGCCGCTTGTCAACCTCGGCTCGGCAATGCGACCGGCTCGAGAATCTCGCCAATCTCAAGAAATGAGTAGGTAGTTTCCGAGTCTGACAGAGCAAGCGGCCGCGCGCTAAAAAGACAACTCAGAGTGAATCAGCGTCCGAAGTTCTCACACCGCCCACGTCGATGTCGCAGGAGATTTGCCAAGCACGGCGCAAAGCTGGCGCCACTAGCCCCCGTCCGTGGCGGCGCTTGGCAGTCGGTTCAGAGGATGTGAACGGTGAGGATGAGGCGGCGCAATCACGGGTCGCCGATATCAAGCGCGGAGGCGTTGATGCGTGTGGAAGATCTCATGACGAGAAAGGTCGTCAGCGTGCTCCCCCGAGCTAGCGTGGCGGAGGCGCTCGATCTCATGGTGCGCTCTCATGTCAGCGGCTTGCCCGTCATCGACGAAACGGCGGCGCTTGTTGGCGTAGTGAGCGAGGGGACTTTTTGCGCCGCTCGGAACTCGGCACGGAAGAACCCAAGCTTCATTGGCTCAAAGATTTGTTCCTTCCGGGGCAAGCGGCGAAAGCCTACGCGCGCACGCATGGCCGTCACGTCAATGAAATTATGAGCTGCAATGTGGCGACGATCGGGGAAGACCAAAGCCTCGAAGAGGCGGTGGCCCTGATGGAGCAGCGCCATGTGAAGAGGCTGCCCGTCCTCGCAAACGACAGGGTCGTCGGGATCATTACACGCGCTGATTTCGTGCGCGAACTCGTCGAGTTCGTCCGCGAACCCTATGACGAGCAACTGACAAGCGACGCCGAGATCAAGGAGCGCATCCAAGCTGAACTCCACAACCAGAAATGGGCTCCCGTCGCGTCGCTTGGTATTCTGGTGAAGGACGGCGTCGTCAATTTGCATGGCGTTATGACTGATGAGCGCGAGCGCGACGCGATCCGCGTCATTGCCGAAAATGTGAGCGGCGTACGGGAAGTCCATGATCACATCGTCTGGGTTGAGGGATATTCGGGAATGAGCCTTCCTTCGCCGGAGGACAAGGAAAAAGGACATGCCGCTTGAACGGCAATGTTAGAGGCTCGCGCTTTCCAAGGGCTTGTTCTCATCGGTCGATATGCTGAAAACTCAACCACCTTGACGATCGCAGGCATTCGGCCGCCCCGTCCGATCGCCGGCGGAGCGGTCGCGAGAGCCCGCGGAGACACCTGAAGGATAACGCCATGCTAGAAGTGATATCGGCACTAGAGGGTTACGCCATCGAGGCGAGCGACGGCAGAATCGGAACAGTCGACGATTTCCTGTTCGATGATGAAACCTGGAAAGTCCGTTGGCTTGTCGTCGACACAGGGACATGGCTGACCGAGCGCAGAGTTCTGCTCCACCCTTCGGCAATCACGTCGTCGGACTACGAGCGTGAATTTCTCACGGTCAAGCTGACCAAGGCGCAGGTCCAAGGAAGCCCTGACATCCGGCAGGACGAGCCGGTGTCGCGGCAGATGGAGAGCCAGCTATACAACTACTATGGGTGGGACCCGCTTTGGAGCGGCGGCTATCCCTGGGGCGGCGGCCTTATTGGCGCACATGCCGGCGCAATCGCATCGCCGCTTTCTCCGCCACCATACTTCCGCGGCTCACTGAAGCGCGACGGATCCGACGGTGGCCCCGCTCTTCATAAGGGCGGCGACCCGCACTTGCGAAGCATCGGTGAAGTCACAGGCTATCATATAAACGCCACCGACGGCGACATCGGCCATATCGAGAATTTCATCATCGACAGCGCCACCTTAGGCATCCACTATCTCATCATCGACACTAAGAACTGGTGGCCAGGAAGGCATATACTGATCTCGCCGGGGGCCGTTGCAGGCATTGACTGGCCCGACCGCCACGTTCGACTCAACGTTACACAAGACCAAGTCAAAGCGAGCCCACCGTGGGACCCGCTCGATCTGATGAATCAGGCGGCGATGAAAAAGCTCCACGCCCACTACGGCTGGCCGGGGCAAGGTTTCTGACGCCCGGGAACTCTTCTCGGCGACCGTTACTCTTGAATTCATCGTCGGCTGTCGCACCACGCGGAGATCTTCCGATCCAAAACCTCTGCCCGGCGCATCATTGAGGCTCGAGACGAACGAATTGGTGGCGAAGCGTCGCAAATTGAGCATCACGGCCAGATAATCTGGGCTTTCCTCCTAAACGAAGTCAATGGGCAAGGACATCGTTCACGAGAACTTCCTGCGCCTCTCTGCATCAGACGTTCTTGGAGGATGTCGCCGGTGCGATCTCGAGAGCCGGCGCCATCCTTATCGTCGGGCCATCCAGCGCACAACACGAACTGGTCAAGCACATGAGCACGCGTATCCTAAGTTGATGAGCAAGGTCGAGGGCGTCGAGCCTCTCGATCACCCAACGGACGGTGAACCTTTGACCTATGCGCTCCGCTACTTGAAATCCGCTGACCGCAAACTGGGTAGTGATCCCTCCGCAATCTCCGAGGCCTCGATTGTCTCACTGATAAAATCGCGGCGACCTCACTGCTTTTACTAATCTGTCGCTAGTTCCCGCCTCAATCCGGGCTCGATCGAAATCGTCGTTTCGCTCAACAGGCAGCACAATGAATTCTCCAGTCGCAACTCTGGGCAGACAAGCCGCCATGGTTTCGATCTTGGCAACGATATATTTCCTAGCGGCTGCAATAACCACACAGGTGCTCATCACTCATTACAATGTCATCAGCGACTACATCAGCGACTACGCAATCGGCCCATGGGGATGGATCTATGCATCCGCGTTCTGGGCGTCGTGCATCGGAAGCATCGCGCTTGCGATTTCCCTAACCTACTTGATTCCGTCCAACGCCCTGTCGAAAGTCGGTGTGATTTTGCTGGTCATTGTCGGTATCACCTACGCGATAGATTCCCTCTTTCCGACGGACATCCTCCCTCCGGGAGCGCCGCCCGCGACCGCTGTCGGAACCGTCCACTTTGTGGACGCGCTTTTTGGTTGGGTTCTCTTCACAATTAGCGCCATTCTGCTCTCATCACGTCTGAAGCGAGATGTCTATTGGCGACGATGGCGTACCATCCTCTTCAGTCTCGCCTGGCTTTCGGCGCTGCTACTCGTCGTGCTCGTCGCTGTCATCGTGTCTAAGAAGCCTTTTGGCGGAGTCGCCGAGAAGGCCTTTATATTGGATCGAAACGTCTGGGCGCTCGCGTTCGGCCTATTGGTGTTCAATTCGCCGGGCGCATTTGCGGATGTCGCTAGGCGCTCGATCGCGCCGCGCCTACGCTAGTCTAATGCCGCGGGAGCCACGTCGCGAGACCCAAACAGATCGTCTCTGCCGACTCGGCGAGGCCAATCCATTTGGCGCTACGCCATGACGAGTACTAAGGCGGCCTGCCAGACACGACGCTGCTTGACCGATCAACGCAACGCTTAAACGCCCACGGATTTTGACAATCCTGCGCCGCGCCCAACTGTAGTAGAGAGTTCCCAGATAGCTCAGCTTACGATCATAGAGACTTGGACCGCGCCGGTGTTGCGCAGGACAAGCATCGAGACGTGAGGTCCGGACCGCCGAAGCTCGATGTCGACTGTTGCGCCGTTCATTCCAAGCTGACGCAAAATGACCTTGTCGAAGGAGGGCGGCAATCGTGGGCTCCTAAAGCGGATTGCCCCTGCCTCCGGATCGAATTCGACGCCAAGCGCCGCTTGAATCATGAGAAACAGGGACCCGCTTGCCCAGGCTTGTGGCGAACAAGCCACCGGGTAAAGGGTGGGGCCGGCGCCACGCCGCCGGCGAAACCCGCAATACAATTCTGGCAGTCGTCGGAGATCCATATAGACCGCGGCGGCGAACGTCGCCTCAAACACTTTATCCGCGTGCTGGCGAAACCCGTATCGCGACATGCCGAGCGCGATAAGCGCGTTGTCGTGCGGCCAAATCGAACCATTGTGATAGGACATAGGATTGTAACGAGGCTCACCCTTGGCGAGCGTCCGTATTCCCCAGCCGGAGAAGAAATCGGGCGAAATCATCGCGTCGGCGACGCGGCGGGCGCGATCCGGGCGCGCAATTCCAGTCCAAAGGAGATGCCCGGCGTTTGAAGACCGAATGCGGCAGGGTCGTTTCGCTCCGTCAAGCGCAATGGCGTAGAGGCCGATCTCTTCGCACCAGAATGCCTCCTCGAATCGCTCCGCCAGATGATCCGCGGCTTGATCGAGCCGTTCGGCTGTAACATCATGGCCCAACCGGCGGGCGCATTGCGCAGCCAGTCGCTTCGCGGCATAGGCGTACCCCTGCACTTCGCATAGCGCGATCGGGCCTTGCGCCAATTCGCCGTCGGCATGGAAAACCGAGTCGAACGAATCTTTCCACCCTTGATTTCTCAACCCGTGCTGGAGGCCGGGTGCACCGGCCCCGCCGTATTCGAGAAATCCGTCGCCATCCAGATCGCCAGACCTATCCATCCAGTTGATCGCCCTCTCGATAGCGGGCCATAGGTCGCGCAACGTCGATTCGTCGCCGGTGCGTTCAACGTAAAGGCCCGCAAGGATCACAAAGAGCGGCGTTGCGTCCACCGAACCATAGTAGAGGCCAAAGGGCACTTCTTTGAGCGCGGCCATTTCGCCGCCACGCATCTCGTGCAAGATCTTACCTGGCTCCGCATCCGCCGCCAAATCGAAAGCGGAAGCTTGGAATGCGGCCAGACGTTTGAGGACGCCCTTAGCGATCGCGGGGTCGCACCAAAGCATTTGCAGGGCTGTGAGCAGACCGTCGCGACCAAAGGTCGTGGAATACCAAGGGATGCCGGCGTAGGGATAATATCCTTGCGGCGTCTCCGTGATCAGCATGCGAAGATCCGCCATGGCGCGGCAGAGTGCTTCATTCAACACCTCGTTCGAGGTTTCTATCGCGCCCGCATATCGCGACGCCGATCGACGATCCCGATTGGCCGCCATCAGACCCTTGAAGAAGCTGATGCGCCTGGGAGGTTGCGAGCCATGGCACTCGGCAGAGAAATAGAGGTATAGGACCTCGCCGGCCCGCAGGTTTAGCTGATAAGTGGCCGCGCTCGCCAAGAGTTGGCTCGGCGGTGGGTCGAAATACAGCTCCGTCCGCCGTTCGGTCCCCTCGAGACCCGTATAGAAAAATGTGACTTCATTCGCGCTGCGAACGGCTTCCCGTAGCAAACCGCGGCGGCGGCGCTGCTGACCGCGCACCTCAAACAGATCGGCGAAGTCATTGCCAAAAGTGAGGGCGACCGTAAACGCCACCGAAGTCTCGCCGTGATTGCCGACCGCTATCCGCTGATGGGCGGCGCCCCTCCACAAATAGGCCGTGCGCACGATATGAAGCGTGTCCCGCGGCAGAGCAATATGACCATCGCGGAAAACGTCCGGATTGGTGAGGTCGGCGGTCAGCGTGAGGTTGTCGTCTCGAACGCTCGAACCGAGCAGAAGTGGTTGCATGCCGTCGATCAGCAACTCTAGACGAGACAGATAGCGTGTGTCGCGATCGAACAGTCCGTCCGGGCCGCCTGAGGACGCTCCCATATCGCCGTGACTATCAAATACCGCGAAAGTATCGTCGTGTTTGAGCGCACGCCGCGGCCTCGCCGAGGGCGCGGTCGAAGCTATATAAAATGGCGCTTCCACCGTGGTATCGATCGATCCGACGAAGCCTTCTGCGAGTTGCGTCCACGCCTCAGATTGCATGGCGTTCTGCGCCGTTCCTTCTCTGAAGAGAGATAACATTTGGAGCCGGCGCCATGTCGCCCCGAACTAGCAGAGGTTTTTCGACCCCTTGGCTTGCACCGCGATAGACATCGAGATACTGGCTCGCCATGCGCGAGATGGAGAAGCGCGCTTCAAAGCGTCGCCGAACTGCGCGTCGGTCAAGCCGGATCACCTCCGGTAGCACACGAATGGCCTCGTCGACGGTAGCCACAACACGTCCGGTGAGACGATCGTCAATAATCTCCGGAACCGAGCCGCAACGGAAGCCGAGAACCGGCGTTCCGCAGGCCATCGCCTCGATCATGACGAGCCCAAATGGTTCGGGCCAATCGATCGGAAAGAGCAACGCCAGTGCATCACCGAGGAATTTTCTCTTATGGCGATCGTTGATTTCGCCCACATACTCCACTCCGGGTCGATTGAGCAACGGCGCAATTTCTTCTCGAAAATAGGCTTCGTCCACCTTATCGACCTTTGCGGCGATTTTCAGCGGCAGGCCTAGTGCAGCGGCGATTGCGATCGCTCTATCGGGACGCTTTTCGCGCGAAATTCGCCCGAGAAAAGCGACATAACCGCCGCGAGGTTCAAAATTCGGCGCCAGGAGATCAAGTGGTAAACCATGATAGATCGTATTCACAAAGTTCGCATCCGCAATCGGTTCGCGTTGTGCATTTGAAATCGACACGAGCGGCATTTCCGGAAATGCGTTATAAAGAGAAAGAAGATCGGGTAAATCCTGTCGGCCATGCAGAGTGGTCACAGTCTTGGAGGACATACCTCGGAACAGCGGCATTTGGAAGGAGTCGATGTGGAAATGCAATATGTCGAAGAGATGAGCGCTGCGTCGTACCTTATCGAGCATAATCATATAGTACGGGATATAATCCTGGACGGCCGGATTGAGACGTATCGCCGTTTCGGTGCAGGCGACGAGCCGCGCTGAAGTCACGGAATCGCCACTGGCGAACAATGTAACATCGTGACCCAGCTGCACCAACGCCTCGCTTAGATGAGAGACGATGCGTTCGGTCCCCCCGTAGAGTTTTGGGGGCACGCTTTCCATCAATGGGGCTATTTGTGCAATTCTCATCTCGTGAGCTCCACCGATAGAAGTTATTTCTAGTAACTCGTCAGAGAAACATTATCTCGTGCTTGTCTGAGTTGTAGCTTGCTTCGGGCCGGCCGTCGTCTCGCCGTTTGTTTTCGGCGATCCCTTGCCCCGATTCGCTCGCCTGCTTCTGTTCATGGTTGCGCTCTCCTTGCGATCCCACAACGCCGCACGACGAGTCCAAGTTCCGAGCAGTCGAGTGTCAAAGAGAGCATAGCGAGCGGAGCGCTTTTCCCTAGTGTCGGAAAACACTCAGGCGCGGCAGTGAATCGCACGACTGGGTTACCGCCATTGGGCGGCGAAGGCGTTGCACTCGCCAGGATTACCGGGGTGCGTCCCTTAAAATTACCCCAGGATCCCGAGATTCCAGCGCGGCCTCCGTAAAAGGCAAGACAAGCGGCCTTCGGAAGCGTATTGGCCTTGAGCGTATCTCATAGGCCGGCTTGCTGTAAGTCGCTCAGACTCTCCGGCGTGGACTAGCAATCGGAACGGAGCGACTTTTCTCTTACAAGCTCAGCGAAGCCTTCGCTCGATCAGTGCTAGTGGCAGATCGGCGCTTTGCGCGCTTCAATTTTAGTTAAATCCGCGCTTGCCGGCATGCTCCGTAACAATTGTCCAATCGGAGTAGAACCCCGCGCCAAACCTTCATTGCGCCGAGTCCACGGCCCAGACGGTCGGATCGGACGAATTCTATCCGGCGGCAGTTCGTTGACACTCCGGGGTTCAGGGGCCAGTTATGCCGGCTCAATGTTCCTGAAGCCGTGTCTACAATTGAAAGGTGTCGCCAGTCTAACGACGAGGGAGAAGGGCTGTAAGTGCCTCGACCAATCTCTCGGCCTTGAACGGTTTCCTAAGTACGGGACGGTTCTCATATCGCTCCCCTATATCGCGAACGCTATTGCCGGTCGCGAAAACGAACGGCACACCGCGGGCGGCCAGCGCGTCGGCCACGGCATAGCTATTCTTGCCCTTCAGCTTGATATCCAACATTGCGGCGTCGAATACTCGCCCATCAATCAGGGCCATGGCTTGGTCGATTGTAGCGGCGACAGCCACAGACTGGCATCCCGCGTCGACCAGGATGTCCTCCAGCATCGCAAGATTCATCATTTCGTCTTCCACAACAAGAATGCGATATCCTGAAAGCGATTTATTCATTGAAATCGCTCTGCGGCATCGGGATGATTATCGTGCAGACGACACCCTTCGATCGATAATCGATATCTACGCTTCCTTCCAGTTCACGGGCCAAGCCCTGCTCGATCATGCGCGAGCCAAACCCTTTGCGTGACGGTCGCAGGACGGGCGGCCCGTTCTTCTCTTGCCAGTGCAGTCTCAGTCGGCTCTTCTCCGGCGACGATACGGTCTTCCATTCAACCAGGACTGATCCGGCCTCATTTGAGAACGCGCCATACTTCACGGCGTTGGTTGCGAGCTCGTTGAACCCAATGCCAAGGGCCAAGGCCGTTTGCGGCGATAAACGGATGTCCTCACCCTTGATCACGACGCGGCGCGCCCGACCGTCCGTGACATTGAACGGTTCCAAAGCGTCGTCGATCACGTCGCGCAGACTTGCGCTCTTCCAATTTTCCCTAGCCAGTAGGTCGTGGGACCGAGAGAGAGCCAACAACCGGGACTCGATAGCGTCCCGAATATCCTTAGGATCAGTATAAAAACGCAGGGCCTGCCGAACAATCGATTGCACCGTGGAAAGAGTATTCTTCACGCGATGGTTCAGCTCATCGATAAGCCTCCTGGCCTGAGTTTCTTCCTCCTTATGTGTGGTGAGATCAACCAACGAGGCAAAATATTGCACAATATGGCCGTTCTCGTCACGAACCGGGCTGACGAAGAGGGCGCTCCAGAACGCGGAGCCATTCTTGCGGCGGTAGCGAATCTCCGACGCGACTTTCGAACTCCCCTCGAACTCAGTTTCGATTTGGGCTAACGCTATCGCATCGGCTGCATGCGCCATCATGAAATTGAAGGGTTGGCCCAGCACTTCTTCCCGCGCATACCCCGTCAGGGAGAGAAAGCTGTCGTTGGCAAATATTATCGGATTGCCAGCCTCTCTTGCGTCGGTAAATACCATCGCCATTCGCGTCGTCTCAGCGGCGACGACGAACGGCCCAAGCTTTTCTTGAAAGCCCTGGACGTTGGATTCAGCGTCCTTCTGATTATTGGACTTGTCTGTTCTTTCCGGCATATCAGGGTCTGCCCCCGATTATCAGCCAACAATTCATTGACGATATTTTAGCGGAACCTTTTCGGCAGGTGAAGTGGCTTCCGTCGGTTTCGTGGGACACGACTGTTTGGGGCATTCGCCGTTTAATTCAATGAGATAGGCCTCCTCTGCGTGTCATAGGAGGCCCAGTGGAACCGACCGTTCCGACTAATCGTCAGGAAACTGCGATCGAAGGCCGCGACCATTCCATCGGGCCCCTGAAGACCGAGGAGCGTGACGAAAAGCTCTGAATGGAAAGGCCGGCTATCCCGCCGATGCAGTTCGGCGCGTAATCGCGATTAGGTAGATTCCGAGGCTTCGCATGGAGGAAGGCTACGTTCATAGTGCCGCCTTCAATCGCGGAGCGAGCATCCCTCTCGCCCGCGCATGACGCGGCGCCGGCGGTACGAGCACCCAAGAATCTTTCGTAGCTTGTTTCTATGCCGTGCGCGCGCAGCAGACGCTGCGAATGCAGCCATACGACGCTGACGCTCGGGGACCACTCTTCAACCCATACGGAGACCATCATGCGAAAATTCTTGCTCATCACAACCTGTTGCGCCGCGCTGTCGGCGTTGACTGCAGTGGACGCCAGCCAGACCGCCATCGCCCAACAGACAGACCAGCAAAAACACGAGACGTCCGGCTCGGAACATCCCGCCACAAAGGCGTCTACCGAAACGAAAAAGCCGGACACGGCCGCCAAGCCGGATACTATGAACAAAGAAAGGCGGGCGACGCAGGACAAAACCGAGCCGAACGACAAAACGAAGACTGGGCAAGCGGACTCCAAAGAAGCCAAACCGGAGGGCCAAACCGGAGAGGCCCAAGAGAAGCCGAAGAAGGAAATGCATTCAAACGGAAGTGCTCCGGGCAACAAGGACACTACCCATGCGACGGCGACATCGAACCGGGATGGGGCGAGTCAAGGTCGCGAACTCGATGAGCGCCAGGCGTCCGATCTGCGCCAGCGATTACAGAAGGACGGGCGCGGCGCCGAGACCAGCGTTAACTTCGACGTGCGAATCGGCGTCAATGTTCCAGAGTCTGTGAACCTTCGGGAATTGCCTGCTGAGGTCGTCGTCGTGTATCCCCAATTCAGGGGTTATGACTTTGTCATGGTTCAGGATCAAATCATCATCGTCGACCCGCAGTCTCGGGGGGTGGTGGAGGTTGTGGGTGGTCCGCCTGCGATGAGAGCCGCCGCAGTGAATCCCTGCTCAACGACACAATAATGAGGCGCTATCAAACGAACGCCGCCGCCGCGTTGGCGTTTTGACGGCGGTGTTCGCGGTGTCTCTGCGAGAGGGCGTCAATGATCGCACGATTGGCATTACGAAAAATCTTCGAGCGAGTTGGCGCAGAATCCCGCGCTACGGCGCTCCGAGTCGGATTCTCCGACGGCTCCGTCTACCAATCTTGCGCAAACAATGCGCAAGACAAGGTGTCCGTCAGGTTTCGAACTCGTCGCGCGGAGTGGCGCACGCTTTTGTTTTTCTACGAGGGTCTGTTCGAGAGTTTTATTAGCGGCGATGTCGATCTGGAGGGTGAGCAGCCTATTTCGACGCTTGCCAGACTGGGGCACAGCGCCGGGTTCGACTCGGACAAGTCGTGGACGCGCGTGCTGCGAAATCCGCTGAGTAAAATTCGCGAATGGGCGCAGGAATGGCGGCAGGACGGTAGCGGTCGCGCGCAATCAATCCGCAACGCGGACTTCCACTACTCGCTGCCTCCTGCGCTGTTCGAAGCCATGCTGGGCGACACCGTCGGTTATTCCGAAGGCTTGTGGACGCCGGACACGAAGACGCTCAATCAAGCCAAATTCAACAATTATGAAAATGTCTGTCGAAAGCTGCGTCTGAAGCCGGGCATGACGGTGCTCGAAGTTGGGGCCGGCTGGGGCTACATGCCGATTTACATGGCAAAGCGATATCTCGTGGACGTCACGGTCTACAATCCTGTGCGGCGGCAGAACGACTATATGCGTGAGCGCTTCCGCCGACACGGCGTGGCTGAGAAAATTCGCTTGGTTGAGGGCGACCATCGCGACATCGTGCGCGAGAATGGTCGCTTCGACCGTTTCGTCTCGATCGGCGTCCATGAGCACGCCGGCTACAGGTCCAAGCAATATCGAATGTGGGCCGATTCGATCGCCGCCGCACTGAAGGAAGGCGGCATTGGCGTCGTCTCGACGACGAGTTGGATGGTCCGGCAAATGACCGGACTGCTGACCCTCAAGTATATTTTTCCGGGCGGCCATGTTCCGAGCCTGCCGGAGACGCTCGCCGCCTTTGATCGCGCCGGGTTAATGCCGATCAAGGGCGACGCGACGCTGACGCCTGACCAGGCGAAAGAGTTCACGGCTGGCCAATGGTACATCAATATTCATACGGAAAAGAACCCTGATGGCGAAATCCGGGGCCAGGTGACCCCCCCAAAGGGCTGAGTCTCCGTTAGAGGAAATTAGGTCATTACGACGGCGACGAGGGCGCTGCCGGCAAACAGAAGCGCCGCCCGGGCGGGCGAAACCATGCCGGGGGGCCGTCCCTTCGGGTAACGTCTTGCGGCCGGTTATAATCGGCGTCACCAGATCTTGCCCCTTGAGCGCCCTATAGGTTGCATGGCCAGGACGGTGCAGCGTCACGGCGGTTAGCGGGTCTTGGCCCTCTCGAATTTGACGATCGTCTGCTAGGCTGTGAATCGGCTCCCGAGTTTGACCCCACCGACATCAATTCATTCAACGACTTGCTTTGCCGATCGGCATTCGGACCCAGGCCGAATAATACTCATTCGTCAGTCCTCACGGACATCGTCCAGGAGACCATACCCGCGCGGTCGTCGTTGCCAACGCGTCAACAGCGGAGGCCGAAACCGTGCTCGACCAGCCATTCGATTTTGCCCTCCTGGATATCGAACTGATGAATGGCAATCGTATGAGATTGCCAAGGCTCTTGACCAGAAGCGCATACCGTTCGTCTTCGTCAGCATCGCCAAAGGAGGAACTTCCATCAGACCTTCGAAGGTTTCCCTTCATCGCCAAGCCCTTCGGACGACGACAGATCAAAGACGCGATCCTGAGCGCAACGCCTGCGCGGGGAGTTTTCGACAGATCGGTGCGGCGGGCGTAACAAATGAAGTCGGCTCCGCCGGGGGATGGCGGAGCCGACTGGCAGGCGTGCGCTAGAGCTGGAGGGCTGACTACGCGCGCGCCCGTTTTGGGCTTATGGCCTCCGGCACCGACCCGCGTGCCGGCGGCGTGCAATCGTCTGAGGCTTGGTACGCCAGTGCTAACCGGAGTTGTTGTTCAGCTCGCTTCAAAAACGCGGCGCCGTCTTCTTCGAAGGTCGATACCAAGAGTTTTGCAGCCTCAGTCCAACGCTGCTCAATTCTCTCGCGCATCGGCAGCGAAAAGTAGAAATCGAGAGCGTCGCCAACTGTAGAGATGCAGCCGCCCTCTGCGAGAGCGATCGGATTCTCAAGCCTGTGACGTGACGGCATTGTTGCATTCCCGATTCTGGGAAAACACATGATGTCGCCAATGTTCCCGCCTGAGGAGCCTCGGAAACTACTCATACTGCCTGAAGGCAGCGGCCGCACGGCAAAGCGGTCGCTAAAAATCGAGTAGAGAGAGTATTGCGTCTTTTACTTCCTTTATTACAATTTCGTCCGTCTCCATAAGACCTTGAAAGTTACGCCGGCAATGGACGTTGGCGTGTCTGATCGTTTGTGGAGTATAGAAGACGTGGTCGCGCTGATCGATGCTCGCGACATTCGGAGGCGCGCCAGCCGCAGAGCTACGGCTGCGTAGAGGGTCGGCTGGGCCCCACTGGCCGACCCTCTCGATAAGCAAAAAGTTCGACCATTTACGTCTCTTCTCGCCCTTAGGACTCCTCGACTTCCTCAAGCGTCGTCTTTGCTCTCGCGGCGCGATCTACCGCCGCGCGGGGCGCGCCCTACGCCGTCCCGGCTTCGAGGCGATTGATCTTGTCGCGAAGGTCTTCAACCGCTCCCTGATCCAACGATGGAAGTCGAATTCGGAGGGTCTTTAGCAAGGTCCCCGCACTATTCGCCGACTGGAACGGCAGGAGGCGTTTGCTTCGCCAGACCGTCTCTCGCACCGGTTCGTCTGCAAGGCCGCCGACGGCTTCGATTTCCCAGTATTCGAGCAAGTGCTCGGGCGTCAGCTGCTCAGCGTATATCTCCATAGCGTTCGCCCTCCGTGCGATGCCGAATCGCCAACCTAAGATCACGCCGAAGGTCTGGCGAATTGAAGGCGTGCCGACGCGGCCCAAGACCAAAGCGTTCTGGGCGCGAATCCATCAGGTATGCCCTCCTGCTCAAACTGTTCCCCCGCCGGTGCTTCCAGAAACTGGCGCGTCCCCGCCAGCACCGAACACCACCGCAAAGACGCTCCGGCCCTAATTGCCTCCGGCAGAAGCAGCACCGACGCGTACTACGCGGCTCCTGCTTGGTCGCCGGCTGCCGGTGCGATCGCTATGTGCCGGATGCGACGCTGCCGATGGCGGCAAACCGGCGGATTGGGAGGCTGCGTAAAGGACATTAAACGGACGGGTGAAATGCGCGGAGCGGCGTCGCCGCTGGTCCCGAACACATTTCAGACGCTACATGCGTTGGCGCTCGGACGATTTAGCGGTCTCGATATCGCGGCGGAGGCGCTCCAGTTTGTAGCGGTGAACCATATCGGCGAACCCTTTGACCAGCCGATCTAGGGGAATACGGAATGGAGGACGATCGACCCAGACGGACATGCCTTTGACGTTCCGGCGGACTTTGTGAGAGCGATATTTGCTGACGACGGCGCTCATCTGACGCTCCTCGCGCGAATCTTCGCACTCCAGACGATAAAGTTCTAAAAACAGTTCTGGCAGGTTCAGAAACTACCTACGCACTCGCATCCGCTACGAAATCGTTGAAGGCGATCGTGCCAGGCTGGAGCCATTCGTAGCGCGCGAGCGTCTCGGCATCGTCGACCGTCGCGCCGCTCGCCGCCTTTTCCTTGATGAGAAGCATCGCGTTGCGGAGCTTGGGTGCTAAGCTCGCCCAAGAAGTTGACGCCGACGATAAGGCGGTTTTTTCGCATCAAGCTCACATGCGTCTCGCGGCCGTCCAAAGTCCTGCACGATAACCTGGCCCCTGAATTGGGCCATCAGGAAGAACCCGAGCACCAGCGCGTCGAAGCCTCCCAAGTCCGCCCTGTTGA
>Ga0206798_1137_pt1 | contig 14215 bp, 13 predicted proteins | sample Alteio_BWOrgCont_66_FD_152893 | JGI IMG/M metagenome (GOLD analysis project Ga0206798, IMG submission 152893) | Enriched cells from forest soil in Barre Woods Harvard Forest LTER site, Petersham, Massachusetts, United States -... | ecosystem: Environmental > Terrestrial > Soil > Temperate forest >...
ACGATCTCGGCATTGGTCCCGATGTCTATAACGAGAGTGATTTCGTTTGAAAGATGCGGGCCTTGCGCGAGGATGACGCCGGCTGTATCAGCGCCAACATGGCCGGCGATGCAGGGGAGAAAGTAAACATATCCGCCCGAATTGACCGGCAGACCGATGTCCCTCGCTCGGACCGACAGCGCAGTGTCCACCACCAGCGGAAACGGCTCCATGCCGAGTTGCGTGGGATCGATGCCCAGAACGAGATGGTGCATGGTGGGATTGCCAACGATCGTGGTCTCGACCACGTCGTCGATCGACGCCTGAGCTTCGGCGACGAGTTGGGTGGTCAGATCGCTCAACGCGCCTCGCACAGCGGCTGTCAGTATTGGCGCCTGCCCTTCATTTTGCTGGAGGTAGGAGATACGGCTCATCAAATCCTCGCCGAACCGAATCTGCGGGTTCATCATTCCAGCGCTGCTTAAAACCTCGCCGGTCTGCAAATCGCACAGATGGCCGGCGATTGTTGTCGTTCCAACGTCGAAAGCCAAACCGAACACGCGCTCCTTGAACTGTGGCCAGACCGCAATCACCTCTCGATCTTCTCGGATCGCGATTGTGCCTTTCCAATCCCCCCCGTAGGTCTCTCCCGACCGCATTGCCGCGGAAAGGCGTTGCAAGAATGGAAGGTCGAACATCAGATCTTTAAGAGCCCAACTCTCCTCCAGCGTACGTTGCAAACGCGTCAGGTCGCAAGCCTGATCTTGCATGCTGGGCGGCGGAAGCTCAACATAGTGCAACTTGACGACCGGATCGATCTGCAAGTCCCTGAGGGCCTCGGCCTCTTTCCGGACCATCTGCCGATGCAATTGGCTCTCTGGCGGCACGTCGATGACGGCGTCGCCGAGGAGACACGCCTGACAGCTTAGACGCCTACCAGGCTTCAAACCCTTGATGCGATCGTACCGTTTTTCGGTCTCGCTCAAAGCGGTGAGATGGCTCTCCCGGGAGGTAATCTGGAGCTTGGCGAATTCGCCGACGCCGACCGAGACCTGGCAGCGACCACAAACCGCACGCCCGCCGCAAACGGAATCGATATCGACGCCAAGGCTTCGAGCTACGGTCAGTACGGGCGTCCCCGCAGGAAATGCGCCACGGCGACCAGAAGGAAGAAACACCACACTGACGTCAACGCCCTTCCGGCCATTGCTTTCGACGTCGAGGACAAGTCGCGATTGATCGTTCATGGCTATCCTGCAGGCGCTCCTGCCGTAATCGAGGCGGCGTCAGCCGCGAGCAGCGCGTTCGCCTCTCTCTTTAGTCGCATCGCCTTCGCTTCTTCCCGCACTTCCTCAAGCAGAAAGTCGCGAACGGCGTCGATTCGGCGCGAATGCCGGAGCTCCTCAGGGTACACGAGATAGGCGTCCATTCGCGGTCCCTCCAGTTCGGGAAGAATTTCGACCAGCGAGGGCGCCTCCTCGACGACGTAGTAGGGCAACGCCGCTATTCCCAGTCCGCTGAGAACGGCCCGGAAAATTCCATAGATGCTGTTGACCCGAAGGGCAGGCTCGCGTCGCCTGGCGGCGCCGGCTTCGAGGAGCCAGTCGAGGTTTGAAAATTGCGTGGGTAGATCATCGCCGTAGACGATGATGTCGTGCTGATCGAGGTCTTTGGCGGTCTTGGGAACGCCTCGCTTCTCCAGATATTCCTTGGAAGCGAAAACATGATACTGAATCGACATCAACCGCCGCTGAATGAGATTGGGTTGGGTCTGCGGCGCAAATCGGATCGCAACGTCGGCCTGCCGGAGAAAAAGATCGAGCTCTAAATTGTCGACTAGTATTAGCGATATGGTAATGTCGGGGAACATAGTGTGAAATCTGTTCACCCGCGACGTCAGCCATGCGGAGCCAAAGGCAAGCGACGTAGTGATTTTGAGGGGTCCCCTCGGCGCCTCACGACATTCATTGATGCTCATGAGGCCTACCGCCATCCGTTCCGCCATCTCGGAGACGGTTCGATACAAGTCCTCGCCGGGCTCGGTTAGCACCAACCCTTTCGCATGACGGTGAAACAGCGCGACTTTCAGCTCCTTTTCTAGTCCTGCGATTTGTCGGCTTATCGCCGATTGGCTGAGGTCAAGCAGCCGGCCCGCGCTGGTGAAGCTTCTGGCCGCGACAACGATGTAGAAGATGCGCAATCGGTCCCAATCCATCGTCCTCGGACTGATGGACAATGAACCACTGCCCTTGACACCCAAGTCAGTCATCGCCGGAACCCGGCAGCTTTCTGGCCTGGAATAGGCACATCATGTTATCGCTCGGAGGTTCTGGGCCCGAAACCCGCCGAATCCGTCCTCGACAATATCGAACTCTACTTTTTGACCGGGCTGCACAGCGCCCGGATTGCTGGTCCCGACAGCCGATTTGTGTACGAATACGTCCTTGCCGCTTCGTTCGTCGGTGATGTATCCGCCAAATGGGCTTCGCTTGGAATCGTAGGATTTCACTATACCTCGCGCTGCTCCTGGACGAATAACGGTTGGGTCGTTGGCGTTCATGCCAGTCTCCGAGAGATCACGTCTTTGCTCGCCGCATTAAACCGCTCAAAACGGACTGCTTCTTTGTGGACAGCATTAGCTTCTGCGAATTGGCGAGACGGCCCAAAGGCGTTGCGCAGGAATGCACGAGTCTCCAAACCGGTACATAGCCGATAAACCCGCAGGCGGCCATCACGTGGATTAGCCATACGCCGTCAGTCACCGGAGCGTTGGCCGCGGGAACCAGGAAAGACAGGGAATAGCCGACAAAGCCGATCGCCATCATTGTCGGCCGCCCTGCGGCGGCGATCTGGAAAGCCTCCATCACGAACCCAGTGCTCACGACGAAAAGAAGAAATAGCGTGGTCGGCGTGTCCGAGAACTTCTTTAGTGCACTACCACGGACGTGGACCCGCCAGGCCAGGGCCATAATACATCCGATGAAAACGGCGAGACCAGTCAAATCGAACGCGAACTTGAACGCACCGTGGAGTGGATGAACGGGATCGGCGTAGACGTTCGGAAATCCGAACGACGGGAGAGCCTCGCGGAAGATCACTGCGACCAATTCTACGCCGAACATCAGCATAAACCCCCAAAAAATGAGAGTGTGCCGCAGCCAGCGGAACCAGCTCACCGAAAAAAGAGTACGATGAAGAATCACCTCGTCGATCAGGGTGCGCCGCATCGCCTGATGGTCAAGGAGGTTGCGCGACATCACATGTCCATATCGCGTCCAGGTTGGCAGCTGTTTTCTTATAAAGCCCTGATATAAGCCCATGTCCATCACGAAGAGAGCCGTGACCACCACGGGCCCAAAAACGATCCATTTGCCGGCGATTCGCCCCGCGAACGCCTCGTGGAGGTAGTAGCCGCTGAGCTCGCAAACGCCGATTAGATAGCCGAATCCGCCCAAAATAAGCAGCCACTTTGCGCTCTGAATCAGGTCATCACCATTCATCCAGCCAGTGAAGACGAAAAGACCGAAGCATGTCAGGCCAGCGAACAGCAGAAGGCTCGCCAAGAGCAAGATGCCGTAGCCGACCCCCGCATTGCCGTAGCCAACCAGGCCCAATGCAAGCAGGACGACGCCGCACCCGATTGTCGATGCGAAAAAGGGGGAGAGGCGCACGCCCGCAGGTCCTGTGTAAGCGACCATCGCGAGCGCCTCGTCTATGCGGTGACCGCCTGCATCGCGACCGCCTTAGATTTTGCCGCGTCTCGAGCGGCGTCGATTTCTATCATAGCGTCGTGCAATTCTCGCGCGCCTCCCTTCAGATTGCTCAAACGCTGCACGCAAGCCTTGGCCTTCTCGACTGCCACAAGCGCGTCCTGCCCATAAGCGTCCGCGCCGATCTTGTCGCACCAGGCCTGGCTAATGGGAGCGCCCCCCACGAAAATCTTGACTTTCTCGCGAAGTCCTTCCGCAGTAATCCGCTTGAGTGTCTCCCATTGCATGTTCATAGTGGTCGTCAGCAGTGCGGAAAAGCCAACGAGTTGCGGATTGTGCTCTCGGATCGCAGCGATGAAGGCGTCGGGGGTGACCGTCACCCCAAGATCGACCACCGTAAATCCCGCCGCCTCGAGCATCATGGCGACAATCTTTTTGCCGATGTCGTGCAAATCGCCTTGGACGGTCCCAATAACGACCGTACCGATCTCCTCCGTCTTTTCCGCAATGACAAGGGGTTTCAGACGGCTGAGAGCAGCATGCATGCATTTCGCCGACATCATCACTTCGGGGAGAAAGTACTCATCCATTTTAAAGCGACGTCCGACCTCAGCGATGCCAGTCGCCATTGGGCCGGCGATCAACGTGCGAGCCGACACCTTGGTCTCGAGCGCAGGATTAATTAGACCAACAGTGTCATGGTGCTGGCCATCGATAATGTTCCACTCGATTTGGTGGAACAGCTCCTTGAGAGCGGCCGGCGCATCCGCCCATCGGTCAGTCGCCCTGGATGCATCGATATTCGTCTGCAAGTCGTCAATATTCCATTCTCGCTCGGTTTCGATATTCAATGCCATTCTTCTGATCCTCTTAGGTAACCCCGGAGCAAGGGATTTGCGACTACAAGACCCACTATTTGTTGCGAGGCGACCACGGTACATACCCCTCTCCTGTATCTGCCCCTGGAGGAGGGACAGCAGGGAGGGGATAGACGCCGTATTCATGGGCTTCTTCAATCATCGCAAGCGTATTCTCGATCGGCACGTCGTGCTCAAGGCGATGCGATGAACTGAGCAAGTAACCGCCGCCATGCCCCATTTCCCAGATGCGCGCCCGAACCTCTGCGCGGACGTCGTCTGGTTTGCCCCACGGCAACGTCTCCTGGACGTCGATACCGCCGTAAAAGAACATCTCCTTGCCTAGCTGACGTTTCTTCGCGGCCGGGTTCGAATGACGCGCCACCTTAGGAGGCAAGCTGTCGTAGCCGTCGACGCCGCATTCAATGAGCCCCCGCATGAACGGCTCGGCGATAGCGCCGCAACTGTGAAACTGAATCCTTCCTTCCGGGTTTTTGCGAAGATAGTACTCTTTCGCCGCCTGAATCGATCGCTTGTAGTGCGGTAGGAGTTGACGCTGGAACATGTTAAGCGACAGGAAGGCTGTTTTCTCGCTCGCCAAGTCCTCTGGGCTCACGCGAATCCAATCCAAATATTCGCCGCATTGGTCGATCATGGCCTTGTGGAACTCTATTTCAAGATCGACGAGCTTTGTAAGCATCGCCTCCAGGAATTCGGGAGCCTCCACGAAGTCCGAGAAAATCTTTGCATAGCCGACCATGTACTTTGCCTGCTCAAATAGACCGCCCCGCCCGGCCTGTCCCATCAGCGCGAAGGGCGTCTCCTCGCGGACATACCTGCAATATTCGCGCAGCGTCATGCCCGGGATCGGCGAATCCGCCCAGCAAGCTTCGTCCCATGGATCGGGCCACGGAAAGGCTTCGAGCTCTTTCAGACCCTCTTCGAGCGGCGCGCTCGTTGCGTGAAAAAGCGGATAGCCGATCATTTCGTAATAGCCGCCATTCTCATGGGGCGTCCATTTTCGAACGACCCCCCATTCATCGACGTTGATCGGGATGTCGGGCGGAGGAATGCCCATGTCGAAGGGAACTTCCTCGAATTTGATGGGGCGAAAGCCAGGTGATCCACCGGGCGGCCCCATCGAGATTCTGAGGAAGTCGAGGTCCAGCTTTTCGGCGATATCGATTTCGAATGCGGTGTCGGTTGTCCACGTCGTCGATCCCGTTCGGTAGCCCAACGCATCCTTGTTGTAGTGCATGCCGAGACCTTGTCGGAGATGCTGGTACCCCTCCAAAGTGCCCCACAAGCCGACTGGCACTCGGTCTGGCTCGCGAAGATGAATGGCGTCGATGACGCGTTTGCGTTGGGGCGGGATCGCCCTGCCTACGACGCCTACCATGGCTGTGTCTCCTCACTGGCAGGCGGCACGGCTCTTCTCTCCGCCGTGGTCGCCATCGCTGTTCTCTCATCTCTTCACGGATCGTAGATGCCGATCGCGGCAAGTGTCGACCCGGTGACGCGGGTATGGGCATGCGTGGGACGCATGCCCTCATCCGCACGGCGCGGCCCCTCTCGTCGGCCGTGCGCTGGATCGTTCGCATCAATAGTGGCAGACGCCTCGGCTTGAACAGCGAGCGCCGCGCTAGCTAGGGCGGGCGGATCGAGTTGTTCGGCCCTTCCCTCGGACCACAAGGCGGCAGAGGTCGCGTTTTCTTCGCCAAAACAGAGCCGGAGAGCAAGATGGAGTGACGGCCATCGCCGTCGCTCCGATTATTGCATCGAGGTTATTTGCCCGCCCAAGGCGGGGTGAACTCCTCAAATTTCCCGCCCTTAAATTGGACAAAGGAGAGCTCTTTGACGAGGAAGTGTTGAGCCGCTTCGCCCTTGTCTATTGTGATGTTCGGCACGACACTTCCCGTCCAGTTTTTGACCCCCTCAAGCGTTTCGACAAGCCGGTCGCGGGTTATGTCGCCGCCGGCGTCGGACATTCGCTTCATGGCCTCCGTGAACACTTGCGCGCCGGTGAAGCCCCAAAGGTGGATCGGGTCCGGCTGTTCTTCGGGATAGTATTTCGCGAGAATCTCCTTTGCGTCTTTGATCTGCGGCGCCGCAGAGTCAAAATCTCGGAAGATCGTCGAAAAATACACGCCTTCGACAGCATCGTTCCCCGCGAGTTCCGGAACCTTGGGACTCTTGCCGAAGAAGACGTTGACGACAGGCACGTTCCAACCAAGGCGCTTCCGTTCTGTGTAGAATTTCGCCGCCGGTTCCGGTGCGCACGAACAGATGACCGCGTCAGGATTGGCGTCTTTCATGGCAATAACCTGCGAGGACACGTCAATGTCCTTTGGATCATAGCCCTTCTCGGCGACCACCTCTATGCCGTACTTATCCTTGACGGACTCAATTCCAGCAATATGGCTCTTGCCGGACGGATCATTTTGGTAGAGTACGGCGATCTTCTTCGCCTTGAACACTTCGCTGGCGAAGTGAGTGAGCTGTCTGCCTTCATCCTCATAGCTGGGGTACAACGGGAACACCCACTTGCTCGGGAAGGAGACAACCTTCTGCGCGCCGGTGCCCGGACCGATCAACGGCATATCTCCTTCCGTAACATAATCGATAACCGCAACCGTCGGAGCCGAGCCGAGAGCAGCGACAATCGCAAAGCATTTGTCGCGTTTGATGAACTGCTCAACGATGACGCGAGTGCGGGCTGGTTGGTAACCGTCGTCCACCATCTCAAAATTGATCTTTCGGCCGCCGATTCCACCGGCGTCGTTGACGTGCTTAAACCAGGCGTCAGCCCCCTTCCCCATACGGAAATAGCTCGATTCGTTACCCGTTTCTGGCTGGTACGCGCAGATTAGAATCTCCTTGTCCGAGATGCCTGAATCATTGGCTGCAAGCGCAGGCCCTGCTGAAATGGCCCAAAAAACCCCGCTCGTGGCGATAACCAACTCGGCGACAACACTCATCTTGATCGCGTTGTTCATAGCTTCCTCCCTTAGTAAACCTCTCTATTCATCATAGTTGATGTTAGCTTTGAGTCCCCAGGTACGAATCCAGCACCTCCCTTTCCGCTCGCAGCTTTTCGGACGGCCCCTTAACGACAATGCGCCCCAACTGCATGACGTAACCGAAGCGAGCGTTTTTCAGGGCAATGCGAGCGTTTTGCTCGACCACGAGTAGCGCGGTACCCTGTTCACGGTTTATCGATAGCAGCGTCTCGAAAATGCTGCTGACGATCAACGGCGCCAATCCGAGGGACGGCTCGTCCAAGAGGAGAAGCTTTGGTCGAGCCATGAAAGCGCGACCGATTGCGAGCATTTGCTGCTCTCCACCGCTGAGAGCGCCGCCTCGCTGACCAGCGCGTTGCGTCAGACGGGGGAACAGCGAATAAACAAATTCGAGGTCACGGGTGATCTCCTTGCGGTCCGAGCGGAGATACGCCCCCATTCGTAGGTTCTCGAGTACGGTAAGGTCTTTGAATATCTTGCGCCCCTCGGGCACTTGAGCGATCCCGAGTTTGACGATCTGCTCGGGCGAAAGCCCGTTCAAACGGCGCCCTTGGAATTCGATCGCGCCGGTTCGTACCTCCACCACCCCAGAGATGCACTTAAGAGTCGTCGACTTTCCAGCACCGTTCGCGCCGAGGAGCGCCACAACGGCGCCCTCCTCAATCGCCAGAGACACACCGCGTAACGCCCTTACAGCGCCATAATTGGCCTCGACGTTTGTGAGGTTCAGCAGCGTCATTCCTCTTCCCCGAGATATGCCGTAATCACCTTGGGGTCCCTGCTGATCTCTGCAGGTGTTCCTTCGGCGAGGTTCGAGCCGAAGTTGATTACGTAAATGTAGTCGCAGACCTCCATGACCATGGACATGTCGTGCTCAACGAGAAGCACGGTAATCCCGAGCTCCCTGTTGATCATCCTGACGAAGTCCTTCAGTTCCGCTACTTCCTGCGAATTGCAACCGGCGACTGGCTCATCGAGTAAAATCACTTCGGGCTCGGACGCCAAGGCTCGCGCCAACTCGACCCGTTTTTGATGTCCGTAGGGAAGGTTCCTGACGGGGATATCCAGATGATTCTCGAGCCGTAGCAGTTCGGCGACGTCATGAGCCCGCGAGAGTAATGCGCGCTGAGTCTTTCGCACCGAAGGCAATGCAAATATATTTGCGAAGGGGTTGCCAGCCAGGCGATGAGCGCCGACGAGAATGTTATCAAGCGTCGATTGCTCGGAGAACAGATTAATATTTTGGAATGTCCTTGAAATTCCGAGACGGACCATTTCGTGAGGCCTTTTGCGATCGATACATTGGCCTCGATAGTAGACACTGCCGCTGTCGCAGTTCTGAAAACGACTCAGGACATTGAAGAGGGTGGTCTTGCCAGCTCCATTTGGTCCGATAAGGCCATAGATTTTGCCTTCTTCGACACTAAGCGCGAGCTCCGAGCAGGCGACAATGCCTCCAAATTTGACGGTGACGCCCCGACAGCTGATGTGGGTCATTGTCCCCCTCTCGAAATGAACGCCGCGAGCGTGGCTGGCGGGCTCTTCTCCGCGTCGTCCTGGATGCGCCGCAACTGCTTCTGACGCTGCTCGCGAAGCGGTCTGGCGATCAAGTCGCAAACGCCGGCCGGGGCGAATTGCAGAACCAAAATGAGAACGACGCCCTTCAAGATGAAGGCAAAGTCTGCAAGTTGCTCGAGATAGAACGGCACCATCACGATGAAAGCGCCACCGACAAACGGGCCCATCAGCGCTGAGGAGCCGCCGACGACGGTGGCGACCAAAAAGTCGACCGAATACCAGATGTCGCCATAAGTTTCGGCTGACACGTAGCCGGTAATGTTGGCGTTCAGAACACCAGCGGCTCCCGTCAGAAAGGCGCTTATTGTGAAGGCAAGCGTGCGGTAAAAGAGTCGGTTGACGCCGCTGCTCTCAGCCGCCTTCTCCGAATCTCTTAGGGCGCGAAACGCGCGTCCTACCGGGGAACGCAACAAGGTATACACGAAGATCGTCGTCAGACCGAGCGTAGCAAGCGAGACGTAATAAAAGCCAAAGTCGCCCAAACGCATACCGAACATACGGCTATGTGGCAGCTGTATTCCATCTCGGCCCTCAAAGATTGGCACATTGTTGACAATTGTACCCACAAAGAAGGCGAAACCCAACGTCCCGATAGCCATGAATGCGCCAGCAAGGCGGAGAAAGACGAGACCGAGCACGCACCCAATAAGGCCGGCGGCTATGCCGCCGGATACCAGCCCGACGGATAGGTCGACCGCGAAGTACTTGGCGAGGAGCGCCGACGTGTAGGCGCCAATCGCCAGAAAGCCCCCATGACCGACGGTGACTAGGCCGGTTTGACCAGTTAGTATGCTCACTCCCTGCGCCGCAAGAATGTATATGATCACCAGGCTCGCCTGGGTGGCCATCCAATCCTCGACGAAGGGTAGCGCCGGCGCAACCGCCGCAGTAAGGAACAGCAATCCGACCAGGATCATGTTCTGTTTGCGAAAGCTAGCCTGGAGCACCGCGATCGCCGCGCGCTTTCGTAACAAATCAGCGCTGACGATCGGACCGACTTGTGAGGGTCCGGGCGGATGTCTTTGTGCACCGCGGCCCACGTTCTCGCTCATGCTGCCGCCTCGCTTCATATCACCCGACGTCTCTGGACGCCGAAAAGTCCTTGAGGACGAACCGCCAGCAAGGCGACGATCATGACAAACGCAGTAGCGGTCTTGACCTGCGAGCCGAGATAACCGCCGGCCAAATTTTCCGCCACTCCGATCATCAGCGCTCCGAGGATCGCGCCCGGAATTGAATAGAGTCCGCCGAACACCGCGGCTACGTAGCCTTTGATCAAAATCTCGTCCATCATTTGAGGTGAGACATAGACGATAGGCGCGATTAGAATTCCCGCAAAAGCCGCTAAGAACCCTGCCATGGCCCAAGTAAGCGTGACTATCGACCGGACCGGAATATCCATCAACCGGGCCGTTTCCGGATCATCAGTCACAGCGCGCATGGCGATGCCCTGCTTTGTGTATTTGAAGAACGTAAAAAAGCAGGAGGCCGATGACAGTCACCCACACCAATTGGTGAGATGACCAAAGCTCGCTACAGTGCCCAGAAAGTGGATCGGCGTCGGATCAAACGGTACAGGAAACGCTTTTGTCTCCCGTCCCCAAATCCAGCCGGCGACGCCGTGCAGAATGTAGAAGACGCCTAAAGTGGCCGTGAACAACGTCAACCAGTCGGCGTTCGAAATACGTCTCATCACAAGGCGCTCGATCAGAACGCCAAGCGCCATGCATGCGACAACTGTGAGCGCCATCGCCACATAATAGTTCATGTGCCAATTTTTGATGAACACGAGGGCCAAGAAGGCCCCAATCATGCCGATATCGCCTTGAGCCAAGTTGATCGTTCGCGTGTTGCGAAACACCACAACCACGGCAACAGCGGTCAGAGCGTAGAGGCTGCCTGCTGCAAGCCCACTGATCACCTGCTGACCGAACATTGTTTCGCTCCCGAAGACCACGCCTCGTGGGTCTCTTTTCGACCTCGTGTTTTTTTGGCTCAGTCCTGGGCAGCATCCCAGAAACTCGCGCGCTGGGTCAATGGCGTAGGCCGCCTATTGCGCCACGCGCGCGCTGCTATGCGAGCATAGGCACATGCACTCACTGCATGCCCTATAGCGCCTGACGCGGTTAGCGTGATCCACCGAGCGAGAGGCGCATCGTTGTCTGCAGGATTGGAATAGATCTGTTTGAGTCGTTCGCACTTATCGTCGAGGGAAGTTCTTGAGAAGCGTTCAATCTACCCTTCGCCCAAGCCCATTGCGGTCGGTTGGATGCGCCGGAGCGCTCTTTCTATCGCCTCGCGCGTCGGATAGCCGCCTTGCGTCAGCACAACGTCGTCGATGATCGCCAGAGGTAACGCACCAATGCCCTCCCGCGCCATGGTCTGCTTCACAATCTCGTTTTCCACGAACGCTTTGGGATGATAGCCGAGATTGAAACGAGTAACTTCGACGCCATCTTCTCGCAAACTGACGAGGAATGCCTCGACATTCTCCGAGGCGTCTTCTCCATCGGGACCGCATGAACCCGATGAGCAACTCTGCGGAGGGTCGAAAATCAGCAGCTTTGGCACATTCGGCTCCCTCTACGAGATTGAGGCCCACTATGGGCGTCGCGGCGGCCGCCAGCGTCAAAACCGTAAATCGCCGCCTTCACTCATTCGCCCGGCCCAAAGCGGTCGTGTGCGTCGAGCATAAGTCCCGGAAAACCTTGCGCTCCAAGTCCCGCGAGCCTCGTCGCCGAACTCGATCGGGCCAGCGTGGCTAAGAGCGACATGGGGCCTGATTTGATGGCTCCGGTCGGACAGACTTCTTCGCACGCACGCGGCATGTCCAGCGGCCGTTCTTTTCCAGGGCTCTGGCAGAAGTTGCATTTCTCCATCTTGCCCGCAACGGCCGAGAGTTGCGGCGCGTTGAAGGGGCAAGCCCAGGTGCAGAAGCCGCAGCCAATGCATTTGTCTTGATCGACCAGAACGATGCCATCTTCCGCACGTTTGGAGATCGCTGAGACGGGGCAGGCCTTTTGGCAGGGCGCATCGCCGCAGTGCATGCACGCCATTGAGACGTTCATGGCCGTCACGTTGGGAAAGGTACCCGTCTCGATTTTCACGACCTCGCGCCAACGGGGCCCAATCTCGACCTCATTCCAAGTTTTGCAAGCAATCTCGCACGCGTGACACTTCACGCAGACATTGTGGTCAAAATAAAAGCCGTGTTGCACGACATCCTCCCAGCCGCTCACGCCAATCGCACGCGTACCTTGCACACTCGTTGTAACAATTCGCGCCTGTAATCGGACTAGTAAAGCTATCCATCAGATTGTTTGAATGGGCGCCCTTTCCTTTGGCAACCGATCCCATTGCCCAGTGCCCAAAGCCGTGACCATGGCGGACGCTGATGCAGCCGGGAACAAGTCCCTGGACAACCTTTGCCTTGATTCGAATTCGGTCCTTTGGCGACTCCACAATGATATAGGCGTCGTCGACGATGCCGTACTTGGCCGCGTCGCTGGCGTTGATCTCGGCCCAATTTTCCCCGCAAATCTCCATCAGATATGGATTATTCTGCGTGACGATGTTGCAGTGCATACTCAATTTCGAATGGGTCAACTGAAGAGGGTATTCGTGGTCAGGTATCACGCTTCGCTCGGTGTAGATCGGATATGGGCAGAACCCAGCGTCCGCATAAGCTTGGGAATGGATTTGCACCTTGCCGGATGGCGTCGCTAAGCCTTGTGGGACACGATTGTAGCGAATCGCGCTCGCCCAAAAGCCCTTTTGTTTCAATTCCTCAACGCTCATTGGAACGTCCTTCATCACCAGCTCGGCCCAATCCTCCCATCTTTTGTAAGGGAAGTACCGGCCCCATCCCATTTTGCCCGCGAGGCCTTGAACAATGTCGTAGAGCGGCTTGGCTTCGCCCACGGGAGCTACAGCCGGTTGGCAAAGGACCACCTCAGCGCCTAGCCACAAGCCCTGTCGAATCTCCGCGTGCTCATAGAACGAGGTCTCTGGCAGCACGATATCGCATTCCAGCGCCGTCTCGCTCATGAACAGTTCTATTGCGACGCCCAATTCGAGATGGCGGAACATTTCCTTCATTCGGTCGGTGTTAGGATCACTCATGACCGGATTGGTTGACTGGACGAAGAGCGCCTTGATCGGATACGGCTTGCCGTGAATCACGGCGTCCGGCAGGCGCGCATTTGGGAGGTCCGGAGCCAGAGGATAGCCCATGGCGATGTGTAGGGGTGGTCTCTGCGGCTGTCTCTTGGCTTCCTCTGGTATGTTCACCGGAGCGGCCAACGGCGCCCAGTCCTTTAAGTGTAGGTTTCCCGGCTTGTCGACCTGACCTGTAATCGCGTCCAGAATGTAGCACGCGCGGCCCGCGTCAGCGCCATTCGTATAGTACCCTGAGCCCTTGAAGATGGCCGACATTGCCGGCTTCGCCTTTGCGAACTCCCGCGCCAGGCGCGCGATTGTCTCTGCCGATACGCCGCAGATCGGAGCCGCCCATTCAGGGGTGTAGTCCCTCTCACGGAGGTGATCGCGAAAACCCGCAAACCCGTCGCAATATTTCTCTACAAACTCCTTGTCGTATAGCCGATCTTCGATGATCACCCGGCACATGGCCAACGCCATGGAGCCGTCGGTGCCGGGGTTTATGGGAATCCATTCATCCGCCTTTTGCGCTGTTTCGGTGAAGTTCGGGTCCACGACCACGAGTTTGCAACCCTTTTTCTTCGCTTGCAGCAACGCGCGGCTTTCCCATAGGCCTTGGTTCGCCCCCAACATGTTCATGCCCCAAAGGATGACGTAGCGGGAATTTACGAAGTCGTGCATTGGGAAGGGATGGCCGAACAGCGTCAGGCACGCCGCACGCCGATCTTGCTCGCAACCCGAGGTGTGGGTGTAGTTGTTGGGCGTGCCGTAGAGATCGCCGAGCAAATGCCGGAAAAACACCGTGTTGGGATCGTGATGGCAGGTGTAGGCGACGGCCTCGGGGCCCCACTTCTCGGCGATCGCGTTGAGCTTTTCGGCGACGTACGTAAAGGCTTGGTCCCAGGAGATGCGC
>Ga0206798_1146_pt1 | contig 14123 bp, 15 predicted proteins | sample Alteio_BWOrgCont_66_FD_152893 | JGI IMG/M metagenome (GOLD analysis project Ga0206798, IMG submission 152893) | Enriched cells from forest soil in Barre Woods Harvard Forest LTER site, Petersham, Massachusetts, United States -... | ecosystem: Environmental > Terrestrial > Soil > Temperate forest >...
TTTAGCAATTAAACCTAAACAATTCAGCACTGTATTGCCTAGCATCGCCTCTACTGTAAAACAGCGCTTACCTCTGCTTATCTCGGTTGCAGCCAGTGTGGAAGAAACAGTTATACGCCGCTATCTTAGCAACCCGGCAAGTAACATTATCCGCGTCCGCGCCATGCCTAACACACCGGTTGCTTTTGGACAGGGCATTACTGCACTATACAGTCACTCAGCTACTACCAGTGAAAAAGAGACGGCGGAGAAATTATTTCTGCGCTTAGGCACTGCCTGCTGGCTAGACAATGAGCAGCAAATGCAAGCAGTTACTGCTTTGTCAGGCAGTGGTCCGGCTTATTTTTTCACCCTGATGAACGCATTGGAAACCGCCGCAACAGCAGCCAATTTACCACGAGCACTAGCACGCTTGTTGATTAATCAAACCGCTGTGGGGGCTGCGCAAACTGCCTTAAGCAGCTCTTATACGACGGCGGAATTATGCGAGCACGTTGCGTCGCCCGGCGGGGGCACAGAAGCAGCACTTAGCTCCTTGGCTGATAATCAGTTTGTTACAACCGTTGTGAAGGCTTTTAATGCCGCCTACCAACATTACAATACTACTTTAGGGTCTGTTGACAATTCGCTAGGCTGAAGTGGAAAACGTTGATTTTTGAGCACCGTAGCACAGCAACCATCAGCGTATGTGAGCAACGGAGCACCAAAAATCAACGCTTTACGCCCAGCATAGCAGAAGTGTCAACAGGCCCTACTCTAATAGCTAAAAATAAAAGTGACTATGTTAACCTCGACTCTGCTTTTTTTAATTAAGATAGCGTTTGAACTGTATGGCTGGGTGCTGGTATTGCGTTTTTTACTGCAGGCCGTACGTGCACATTACAATAACCCTCTGTCTGTATTGACTCTGCAATTGACTCAGCCCATTGTAAAGCCATTGCAATATGTACTACCACAGTGGCGCAGTTTTGATTTGGCCGTTCTCACCCTGATTTTTGCAATCGGGTTAATCAAGTATATCTTATTATTTTTACTCACTGGTTCATCATTTGCGCTGCCTGGCTTGCTACTCATCAGCCTTGCTGACTTACTCAACCAATTTTGCAGTTGCTATTTTTACCTTATTATTATTCGCTTTATACTCAGCTGGTTGTCTCCTGCGCACCCCAACCCAATGACTTTTATTATCCTGCAACTAACAGAGCCCTTATTGCGACCCGTGCGCCGAGTTATTCCCCCGTTAGCAGGTTTTGATCTGTCTGGGCTGGTAGTTATTATTGGGCTGCAATTATTACAAATAGTATTTATCGCTCAGCTTAACGCCGTTGCTCTGACGTTGCTCTAAATTTTTGCGGCGTTATGCGCTAATGCAACTAGCCACCAAACGGCGTTGGTCTCGCTGTGTTGCGGAGCGTGTTTTCATTACGCTTTGCGTTTTCTAATTGCATACGTAGTTTAGGATCGTTTACTAACTCAGGGTGCGTTTCAAAAAATTCCTGCAAGGTATCACTGTTGGCAACCCAGGAATCATTCTCTGCCATGCCTGCCCACATCTGACTATTTGCTAATAACGGATGGCTGGCCAAGGTACTGCCTGCTGTAGCTTGTTGGCTATTTTCAGCAGTGACTTCGGGAGGATCACTACGATTTTTACTATCTACGTTGCCAAAACGCCGTTCATTTTTCATTAGCTCGGTTTGTACCGCACGTATTTTACTACGTGTAAAAGGTGTGTTTTCATCAAACCCTTTTTCCCATTGTGCAAGAATTTGCCCGGCAGAAACTTCTGCTCCAACCGGCTGATAAATACTTGATAAAATACCTTTAGTCTCTGCTAATATTTCCTGAACACTTTGAGCCGTTTGTATGGCTAATAAAGGTTGTCCTGGCAAAAAATGATCGCCTGGCTTGTTGTACCATAGCAATATTTTGTAACGGGCTGATGCTAAAGAAGAAGGCGCAAAAATAAAGTTGCTCATAATAGTTAAACTCGCTAAACAGCTAATGCGTAGACACATAAAACGCGCCCTACAGATACTCAGCTATTAATACTTCAGCAATCTGCACCGCGTTTAATGCGGCACCCTTACGAACATTATCAGCTACTATCCATAAATTCAAGCCAAGAGGGTGAGAGATATCTTCGCGTACTCGCCCAACAAATACTGAATCACTACCCATTCCCTGTAATAAGGGAGTTGGGTAAGTGTTATCTTCCATCAACTTAATGCCAGGAGCAGTGCGTAATAACTCACAGGCTTGTGCTGTCGTTATTTTAGCCCGTGTTTCAATATGTACTGCTTCCGCATGACCATAAAACACCGGGACACGCACCGCAGTAGCATTGACTTGCAGAGCGTTATTATTAAATAATTTACGCGTCTCCCACACTAATTTCATTTCCTCGCGCGTATAACCGTTATCTTGAAATTCGTCGATATGTGGTACAACATTAAAAGCAATGGGCCAAAGATCCGTGGCAGCTGAATCGGCTTTTTTTTTCAAAAACGCATGGCTTTGTCGGTCTAACGCTGCTATACCCACTTGACCAGCACCAGAAACGGATTGATAGGTAGCAATATTGATACGACTAATACCCACTTTATCGTAAATGGACTTTAAGGCTACCACAAGTTGTATGGTAGAGCAGTTAGGGTTAGCAATAATATTACGCTGTCGATATTGGCCAATAGCTTGAACATTTACTTCAGGTACCACTAAAGGCACATCGCTATCATAACGAAAGTGGGAGGTGTTATCGATCACCACACAACCCGCTTTTGCTGCTAGGGGTGCGTACTTTGCCGACACACTTCCGCCGGCGGAAAATAAACCAATTTCTGCTTGCTTGAAATCAAACTTAGTCGCATCTTGTACTGTGTAACTTTGACCGGCAAAACGCAAACGCTTACCCGCAGAGCGCTCGCTACCTAATAAATACAATTGATTGATAGGAAAATTGCGCTGCTCTAAAATGCTTAAAAATTCTTTTCCTACTCTACCCGTTGCACCCAGAATAACAACATTGTAGGTTTTTTTTGTCATTTTACTAGGTCTCTAGAGAAGACTTGCACGGCTTTGTTGCAATTGCGCTTGTGTTAGCACAAATACTCCGCTGCCACCTCGTTCAAACTCTAACCAATGCAAGGGATAGTGAGAAAAACGCTGCACGGCAGCGGCTTCGCTATACCCTACTTCTACGATTAAAATTCCTTCTGCTGTTAGATAATTGCTGGCTTGTTGCAAAATGGTGTCAACCAAATCTAATCCATCTTCACCACCCGCCAGTGCTAATGCTGGCTCCTGCTTAAATTCTTGCGGCAAAGTCGCCATTTGCTGTGCATCCACATACGGCGGATTGCAAACAATCACATCGTAACGCGGATGATTTTCTGCTAATGCAGCGAACAAATCAGACTGAAGCAATTGTAGACGTTGCTCTAAATGATAACGCTGGACATTGATAGCTGCTACCTGCAACGCATCTTCTGCGATATCAACCGCATCGACCAACGCTTCAGGAAAAGCCAGCGCACAAGCAATAGCAATACAACCACTGCCCGTGCACAAATCCAGTATGCGGTGTACAGAAGTACTCTCTTCTACCCACGGCGCAAACTGCTGCTCAATTAATTCTGCAATGGGAGAGCGCGGAATAATTACCCGTTCATCGACGTAAAAAGGTAAGCCAGCAAACCAGGCTTCGTGTGTTAAGTAAGCAGCGGGTTTATGGGTGGTCACACGTTGTTGAAATAACGCAATAATCTGTTCTCGTTCTGAAGAAAGCAGGCATGCATCCGCTAGCCACTGATCTTCATCAGCCGAAAGATGTAAAGTATGACGTACTAGATATAAAGCTTCATCCCAAGCACTGCTGAAACCATGTCCAAAATGTAACTGGGCGGCATTAAACTGACTCGCACCCCAACGCACTAGATCGCGCACTGTATACAACTGACTTAGTGCTTCGATGATTTGTGCTGGCGGAATAGTCATCGTTTACAAACCTGCTGCGTAATATCAGCTAACAGTTGAGTAACGGCTTGATTAGTGGCCAATACGCCACCATAAGGGGTATTTGTCATAGCGGGTATGTGCAACTGCCACTGCCGGCTAGATAGCACTTGGCCGGTGTGGCTATTTAAAGCAGTGGATTGCAAGGCAACATATACTTGACTGCCTTTACCGATGAACTCCTGTTGCAAGACCAGAATTCGTGTGTCCAAAATAATATCAGCTATACCGGCAAACGGAGGAGCGACTACAGCACGAAAACAACCGCTCTGCTGTAATGCCTGCAATAATAAAGGCTGCAACATGGCCGCTGGTGGCGCCACCCAGCGATTAACCGCAAAACTATTGAGCTGGTAACGATCTCGCGTATAGACCATTTCTGCAGATTGATACCCAGGCGCAGCAGTCGGCGATGATACCAAAATGACTCGCGAACTCGGTGCTGTACGCAGCGGCTGAGCAAAACTTGGCGTCAAGGTATAGTTATTTACTGTCGCTGTTTTAACTGGCCCCAAAACAGAGCAGCCTGCCAAAGTAAAACACATTATCACTGGTGCTAGAATATACCCGAAGGATTTCAAGTTATTGGCAAGGCGCCCGCGCAGACGAGCAGCGGAGCATATATAGCATATGTGAGCAGCGAGGCAAGCGGGCAACACAGCCAGAACTTGAAAGGCGATGGGTATAGAGAAAATGCGCTGGTTAGCAATTAAATACATAGTAGGCCTCTTTCAAATTTTGCTGGGGTGATAGCTAAATTCTCAGGAAAAATAATGGCTATTCCCCAGGTCCTGGTGTTGCAGGCACTGTCCCCCGAACCAACATACTAGGATTAGTTTTCAAATTACGTACTGTCGGCTCTAATTCATTTAATACACGCGTTAATTGGTCAAAAGTTTGCGTCATACTGGGCACTACTTGTTGTGAAAAACGTTCTAATAATACTCGCGTTTCCTGTGCCGTTACTGCCATATCTTTTACGCTATGTTTAATGTCACCTGACTGGCTAGCAAGCGCGTCGGTGATAGTAGCAAGGTTAGCTAAACTTTTTTGTATCGCCACTTGGTTTTTTGCATTCAGCAGCTCACTGATATTGCCGCCTACCCCTTTAAAGCTTGCCGCCAACTCACGCACTACGGTATCAACCTGCATGAGGAGTGAGGTTTTAGAAGCGATAACAAGATACTCTTCGTTAGGCAATTGCTGTAGTGGTGGTGCGTTGACTGCACCGGCCTGTAAACCTATAAACATGACACCTGTCACACCTTGCGTTTGGAGAACCGCAGTTGTACTTTGATTGATGGGAGTATCATCATCGATCTTCAGCTCTAAGCGGATCTGCTGGGGATTTTTTGGGTTTAGGCTGATATCACTAACGTAGCCAATATCAACGCCATTAAAACGAACCGGCGCTTGTACACTTAATCCTGATACTGACTCGTTAAGGTATACCAAGTAAGTAGTACGCTCAACATGCTGTCCGCGCAAAAACCAAAAAACGACTGCTAGCAATGTCGCAGTCAAACCTAGCACAAATAAGCCGACCATAAAGTAATTAGCTCGTGTTTCCACTAAGGTCTCTCCCGGTATTGTTTGCAGCGATCGCCACTGAAATAGGTATCAATTAATGGCTGCTTTTGTTGTGCTAACTGCGCCAATGGTAACACAGCGAGTACCCGGCCTTCGCCTAAAAAAGCAACTCGGTCGGTTATACGTGCCAAAGTATCCAAATCATGAGTAATCACTATAACCGTTAAACCGAGATTGTTACGTAAATCTAGCACTAAATTATCTAAAGCTTCCGCATTTTGCGGATCCAGGCCTGCAGTGGGTTCGTCCAAAAATAGCAGCTCCGGGTCCAACGCAATCGCCCGCGCCAAAGCAACCCTTTTTTGCATACCCCCGCTTAGTTCCGCCGGGTATTTTGTCGCAGTTTCTATCGGCAAACCCACTAAAGATAACTTTAACAAAGCAATTTTCTGTTGTGCTGCTGGCGGTAGCCGTGTGAATGTACGCAAGGGGAACTGCACATTTTCCAATACATTCAAAGAACTAAATAATGCACTTTGTTGGAACATAACTCCCCAAAGACGGCGCACTGCATTAACCTCTGCCTGCGTGGCTTTAATAATATCTGTCCCGAAAATATGGATACTACCCACTTTTGGCGTTTGCAACATTAAGATACTTCGCAATAAAGTGGTTTTGCCACTACCGCTGCCTCCCACCACACCTAAAATTTCCTTGGCCTGAATGGTTAGATCCAGATCTTTATGAACCCATTGGCCACCGAGCCAATTCCCCAACTGTTTGATTTCAATCACCGATGTTGTCATAACAAATATCAGGAGAGCGCTTGCCAAGGCAGGATGGTAGAAAAAATAGCATCGGCAATAATGATGAGAAAAATTGCCTGAACAACACTGCGAGTGGTTTGCTTGCCAACACTGTCCGCTCCTCCCTCTACACTTAATCCTTGAAAACAACCCACGCTACCAATAATCAACGCAAACACCGGCGCTTTTATGAGACCGTTAAATAAAGTCATTAACTCGATAGTAGCAGGAAAGCGGGTTAAAAAACCGTAAAAACCAATCCCTAACATAAACTTAGAAATTAACATGCCCCCTAGCACACCAAAAATATCTGCCCATAAAATAAGTAAAGGCATAGCCACTAATAACCCTAATACCTTCGGCACCACTAAATATTGCATGGGCGCTAAGCCCATTGTTCGCAGCGCATCAATTTCTTGATTGATTTGCATAGTCCCCAGCTGTGCTGTAAAAGAAGAACTAGTACGCCCCACTACGATAATGGCAGCAATTAACGGTCCAAACTCTTGTAATACACCAACACCTAATAATCCTACAATGTAAATATTGGCGCCATACGTTTTTAGCTGTTGCCCCATTTGATAAGTCAACACTACGCCAATCAACGCTGCCAGCAATGCAATAATAGGTAGCGCACGATAACCCGTTTCATAAATCGTATTAAGAAAACTAGCCCATTGCAGCTTACTCTTACGGATAAACGTACTGCTAAAACTTAGCGTGAGCTCACCTAAAAACGTAATGAGAAAAACCAATTGCAGCCCATGAATTATGCTATTTTTACCGAGTCGAGTGATCCAATCAGGCGGGCTAATTTTCTCTAGCGGTGAGTCAACTGCTTTTAGTTGTGGAGAAATGAGTTCGAATAACTCTTTTTGTTTGGCAGATAGGCCTTGTACCACGGGTGTAAAGCTGGGTGTTGACTGTTGTGCTATTAACTCGCTAAGCACCCAAACCCCAACACTGTCTAATTGCTCCACTGCGCGCATATCAATCACAGCCTTAGACTGGGTAGGTAATTGTTTGATCTGCGAGAGCACTATTTCTAATGACTCAGAAACACGCCAGCAACCTTCGCAAACGATGGTTTGAGTACTTGCATCCAATTTGATAGCAGGTTGACTCAGCGCAGGCATAGTAGAACCCCTTGAATTAAAGGAAGAGATCTTGGGAACTTGCTTCCGCAACGAGCATACAAACAAGACCGGCCCCCAGAAGAGAGTGCTCTCTCTTCGTAAACCATCGTCGTGCTAATTTCTCGCTCAAGCAAAATTATAAGCGGAACAATCTCCGTCATCAGCGCAAGGTTTTAACCGCGTGCCAGCATCATTAATAAACCTATAAATACAATTAGCCCTAATGCCAGCAAACCCATGGTAAAAATACTTTTGCCTAAATTAGCTTTGGAAAACATTTCAGGGTTACTACGTACTTGGCGGTACAAAATCCAGATTAATAGTGCCGCACCGACAAAAAACAGTAATTGCATCCATCCCATCTAATCACCCTCTTTATTGACACGTAGAATTTTTAGCATATTAGTACCACCATGTATCCCTGCGTGATCTCCTTTGGTCACCAAGATTAAGTCACCTTCGCCAATGAGACCATCTTGTCTTAAGCGAACAATATATTCCTCATATTCTTTACTCGTGTTTTCAGTTATCGCTGCCGCAGTTTCAAAATACAGCGGGTAAACATCACGATACAGAGTCATTTTTCCTAAGGTTAGCGTATGGTGGCTTAAACCATAAATGGGAATACCGGTGCACAAACGGGACATCATCAACGGCGTTGAGCCAGATTCGGTCAGAGCTACAATTGCTTTAATATTTAAATGATTGGCAGTGTGAACAGCTGCCATTGCAATGGCTTCATCCACACGCACGCATTCTAGCTCTAGATCGTATTCAAAAGCTTGGGTACTACGTGTTTTTTCCGCTGCCATACAAATACGTGACATAGCAGCAATCACCCGATCAGGATGAGCACCAACGGCTGTTTCTGCCGATAGCATTACCGCGTCTGTATGATCAAGCACCGCATTAGCAACGTCAGAAACTTCAGCACGCGTCGGAATGGCATTTTCGATCATGCTTTCCATCATTTGTGTGGCGGTAATGACTGGTCGATCTAGTGCACGTGCACGACGAATAATATGTTTTTGCGCACCAGGTACTTCTGCTTCACCAATTTCTACCGCTAAGTCGCCACGCGCTACCATCACACCGTCGGAAGCTAAGATAATTTCATCAATTAAACCTACTGCTTCAGCGCGTTCAATTTTTGCAATCAAACCTGCTTCACTACCCGCCGCTGTTAATAAATCACGTGCTATTTGCATGTCGCGCGCATCGCGTGGAAAAGAAATAGCGACATAATCTACACCGCCGGCAACTGCTACTAATAAATCTGCTTTATCTTTTTCAGTTAAAGCGTCCGCTGTTAAACCACCTCCTAAGCGGTTAATACCTTTATTATTAGAAAGCTCGCCGCCCACTTCCACTACGCAAATAACACGACTGTCTTCCACTTTTTTAACAATTAATACAATACGACCATCGTCTAATAATAATGTATCACCCACACGAACATCATTGGGTAATTCTTTATAATCAATACCAACACTCACATCATTACCGGCGGTTGAAGGTAAGCTGGCGTCTAAAATAAACTGAGCACCTTTTTCTAAAATGACTTTAGCTTTTTGAAATCGAGCAATGCGGATTTTAGGGCCTTGTAAATCTGCCATAATACCGACCGTTGTATTAAGTTTTTTAGCCGCTTCACGCACTGCAGCAATACGTGCTAAGGCTAGATCAGCGCCATGCGAAAAATTAATACGCACCACATTCACGCCAGCGGTGATGATTTTTTCTAACATGCCGGGAGCATCTGTAGCAGGACCGAGAGTTGCAACAATTTTGGTTCTTCTTTTTACCATGATTTAAATTCTCTTAAGTGGGGTTACTATTAAAAAATAAAACAAGTTATATTAATTATCACATTAGGAAAAATACCCCGCCGCTCTGCAGCGGGGATTTTTATTCAAATTGGTTTTCTACGCTGAAAAACTTCCTCTCTATATTTTGCAACTTTAAGCTAAAGAACGAGCAGCGGCTGCTTTCTCTAAAGCAATAACGGCAGGTAGCGCTTTGCCTTCCACCATCTCCAAGAAGGCGCCACCACCTGTAGATATATAAGATACACCACCGGCAATATTGTATTTCTCGATCGCAGCCAGCGTATCACCTCCGCCTGCTACTGAAAACGCCTTGCTACGCTCAATTGCTTTAGCCAACACTTGAGTGCCGTAAGAAAATGCTTCCCACTCAAATACGCCTAACGGTCCGTTCCATAAAATGGTGCCTGCTGTTTGTACTGTTTCGGCAATTCGTTGCGCGGTCTGTTCACCGACATCTAAAATCATCTCGTCGCTACCTATTGCATCTAAGGTTCGCCGCAACGGCTCTGCTTGCGCCTTAAATTCCTTGGCGGTAACAACATCGACGGGCAGAGGAATGGTTACTCCCCGGTCTTTAGCCAGTTTTAACAACTGCTGGGCCTGCGGTACTAGATCAGCTTCATAGAGTGATTTACCTACTTCATAGCCACTAGCTGCGATAAAAGTATTAGCAATACCACCCCCTACGATCAGTTGGTCTACTTTTTCAATCAACGCTGCTAATACTCCCAGCTTGGTCGATACTTTAGAACCGCCTACAATAGCTAGCAAAGGGCGTTTAGGATTCTCTAGCGCCTTACTCAGCGCCGTGAGTTCTTGACTAAGCAGTGGCCCGGCACAGGCCAGTGGCGCAAATGCGGCAACACCGCAAGTAGAAGCTTCCGCGCGATGTGCTGTTGCAAAAGCATCCATTACAAACACATCACACAACGCAGCCATTTTTTTAGCTAAAGCAGGATCATTTTTTTTCTCGCCTACTAAAAAACGTACATTTTCTAATACCACAACTTCACCGGCTGCAAGGCTAACGCCTTCTATCCATTCCTTCACTAACCGCACCGACCTCGACAACTTCTTGCTTAAGGCATCGGCAATCGGTGAGAGTGAATATTCTGCATTATATTCTCCCTCTACCGGCCGGCCTAGGTGTGACATAATCATCACACAGCCTTGCTGCTGCAGACAATATTCAATGGTCGGCAAGGCAGCTAGAATACGCGCATCACTGGTAATGCGTCCCTGGTCTAGCGGTACGTTAAGATCTTCACGGATCAGAATACGTTTATGCCGCACATCAATATCACGTAACTTCAAAATTGTCATAGTCACTCCTTTACACGCTTTAAAGAAAAGTAGGCGCCGAGCAGTGGCAGTTCTGCACCCGGCAGTATATAATGCTTGGAATTATTTCACTACCTGAAAGGAATATTCCCTGTGCCTTCCTCAAGACCTGTTTATTTAAATTTGCTGCAAATTCGTATGCCCGTGCCAGCAATTGCGTCTATTCTACACCGATTATCAGGGGTATTATTATTTTTATTACTGCCTGCGTTCTTATTATTACTACACTATTCATTAAACTCCGCCCATTCCTTTGCTTGTCTGCAAGAATGCTTACAGTATCCCCTAAGCAAGTTTGTTTTATGGGTAATGCTTAGCAGCTTACTTTATCACTTAATTGCTGGCATTCGTCATCTTATCATGGATGCAGGTTTCGGTGAGTCGCTGACTGCTGCTCGCTGGGTTGCCTACACTACTCTAACACTGAATACGTTAGGCATTATCTGTTTGGGGATTTGGTTATGGTGAAAAAAATTACTAGTTTAACCGGGAGCGGCATGCACGACTGGCTAATCCAACGCGTTAGTGCCATTGTTCTAGCGGTTTATACCTTATTTTTAGTTGTCTACTGTATGGCATACAGCCCATTGCACTACGAACAATGGTCGGCTTTGTTTGCCCATCCTCTGATGCGAGTAGCCAGTTTTATTGCTATGTTGAGCATTGTCTACCACACCTGGGTTGGTATGTGGACGGTGCTAACTGACTACATAAAATGCACCACTCTGCGTTTAACTCTCCACACTCTGATCATTCTGGCACTATTTGGTTACCTAGCATGGTGCACCGCTATTCTTTGGGGTTTATAACCTCACCGTTTTAATCGTAAGGAATCCATTATGACTGTTTCTGAACACGTTTTTGATGCCATTATTATTGGTGCTGGCGGTGCTGGACAACGTGCATCACTGCAACTGGCCGCCTCTGGCAAGAAAGTTGCGTTGATTTCGAAAGTATTTCCTACCCGCTCCCACACTGTATCCGCACAAGGTGGTATCAACGCCGCTTTGGGCAACGCCGGTGAAGACGACTGGCGTTGGCATATGTACGATACCGTCATGGGCTCCGATTTTCTAGGTGATCAAAACGCTATTGAGTACATGTGCAAAGAAGCACCGGCAACGGTTATTGAACTCGAGCACATGGGCTTGCCTTTTTCTCGTACCGAAACTGGCCATATTTATCAGCGTTCCTTCGGCGGACAAACGCTGAATTTCGGCGGCGATTTAGCGCAACGTACGTGTTGTGCTGCTGATCGCACGGGCCATGCCATGCTGCATACTTTATTCCAAAAAAACGTCGAAGCTAAAACTAACTTTTATAATGAATGGTATGCCATCGATCTAGTAAAGTCTGAGACTGGCGGTATCGCCGGAGTCATTGCCCTGTGTATTGAAACCGGTGAGGTTGCCTTTCTAAAAAGCCGCGCCACTATTTTGGCTACCGGCGGTGCAGGACGCGTTTTTCAAACCACTACCAATGCCTATAGCTGCACCGGGGACGGTTTAGGTTTAGCGTTACGTGCTGGCTTACCTTTGCAAGATATGGAAATGTGGCAGTTCCACCCCACTGGCATTGCCGGCGCGGGAGTGCTGGTGACTGAAGGCGCACGTGGCGAAGGCGGCTATTTGCTGAATAAAAATGGCGAACGTTTTATGGAGCGTTATGCTCCCCACTTGAAAGACTTATCTTGCCGCGACGTAGTGTCACGTGCATCGATGATGGAAATTCGTGAAGGTCGCGGTGTCGGCCCACGCGGCGATTATGTATTACTTAAACTCGATCACCTCGGCACAAAAATCCTCGAAGAACGGCTTCCTGGCATTAATTTACTCGCAAAAACCTTCGCGGGCGTTGATCCCACTAAAGATCCTATTCCTGTCGTTCCTACCTGTCATTACTTAATGGGCGGCATCCCCACCAATATCCATGGCCAAGTGATCACCTTTGATGACAAAGGCCGTGAAAAAATAGTAGAAGGCTTATACGCTGCCGGTGAATGCGCTTGTGTATCCGTGCACGGTGCCAATCGACTTGGCGCTAATTCACTATTAGATATCGTGGTTTTTGGCCGTGCTGCTGGCCTGCATGTGGAAGCTGCTCTAAAAGACGGACTAGCGATGCCACAAACCAGCACTACTGAACTCGATGCCGCTAGCGCACGTTTGCAACGCTGGGAGCAATCGAGCGGTGGTGAAGACATGAATGATATCCGCCAAACTATGAAGAAAGTCATGCAAGAAGATTTCGGGGTGTTCCGTGACGGCCCAGCCATGCAAGAAGGTCTTGCCAAGTTAAACAGTTTACGTGAGCGTCTAGCACATGCTGAATTGCGCGATAAGAGCAAGGTATTTAATACCGCTCGCGTTGAGGCGCTAGAATTAGATAATATGCTAGCCGTTGCTCTGGCATCCGCAGTAGGTGCTGAAAAACGCACCGAAAGCCGCGGCGGCCATGCGCGAGTTGACTACCCAGAGCGGGATGATACCAATTGGTTAGCCCATTCCATTTACTTTGCCAATGGCCGATCAGCTCAACGCAAAGTTAACCTTACCCCAACTCACGTTGAACCTATTGGTGTTAAAGCGAGGGATCATTAACATGACAGCCACAGATACTAATAGCAGTGTAACTCCCATTGCTGCCCCTAAGAATTATCACTTAAAACTATCCATTTACCGCTACAACCCTGATGTTGATGAAAAACCCTATATGCAGGCGTATGAAATCGACAGCCAAGATTTTCACGGCGTAATGTTACTGGATGTATTAGAAGCCTTGAAGCAACAAGATCCGAGTTTAACTTTCCGTCGTTCCTGTGGTGAAGGAGTTTGCGGTTCAGATGGCATGAACATTAACGGTAAAAACGGCCTGGCTTGCATCACTAGTTATCTGGACTTTATCGGCAAAACTATTGTGCTGCGTCCCTTACCCGCTTTACCGGTAATCCGTGACCTTACCGTGGATATGACGCAATTTTTTAAACAATACGAAAAAGCCAAACCTTTCTTACAAAACAAACAAGCTTTACCCGAAAAAGAACGCTTACAAACCCCCGAACAACGCAAAAAACTCGACGGTTTATACGAGTGTATTTTATGTGCCTGCTGTACTACTTCTTGTCCGTCTTTCTGGTGGAATCCTGATCTATTTTTAGGCCCTGCTGCCCTACTCTGGGCTTATCGCTTTGTCGCTGACAGCCGCGACACGGCAGCCGAGGAACGTTTAGTGGATTTACAAGACCCTTTCAGCTTGTTCCGCTGCCGCGGTATTATGAATTGCGTGGATGCTTGCCCCAAAGGCTTAAACCCCACTAAAGCCATTGGTCAGTTGCGTAATGAATTATTAAAAGAGTCTGTCTAATATGTCAAAAGAACTACAATTAGCATTACGTACCATTAATTTAGGAGAATAATCCATGACTGAACCAGCGCGTGATCTCGTCGCTCTGGGACGGGTGACGTTTA
>Ga0206798_1105_pt1 | contig 14071 bp, 11 predicted proteins | sample Alteio_BWOrgCont_66_FD_152893 | JGI IMG/M metagenome (GOLD analysis project Ga0206798, IMG submission 152893) | Enriched cells from forest soil in Barre Woods Harvard Forest LTER site, Petersham, Massachusetts, United States -... | ecosystem: Environmental > Terrestrial > Soil > Temperate forest >...
ACACTCGTTAAAACAACACCGGAGGCTTTTACTTAACTCTCTGGTAGCGTAATTAACTATAGTGCAATATTAATCTCCGTCGCTTTTTCTCTTAATGTACTCTTCTGTTTTGAATTTATACGCTGCCAAAGTTTACAGCTGCTGGATGAACTGTTGGATTAGTAAAGCAAGAAAGGTGAGAAATCTTTAGTCCTCTCTCTCGGTTGCAGGGGAAGGTAGCTCTCTAATCTCTTCCCCCTTGGGAGAAAGTTAACCTTCTAATCCCTCCCCCCCCCGCTGGGGGAGGTTAATCTCTTAGTTCCTTCCCCCCCCGCTAGGGGAAGGTTAATCTTTTAGTTCCTTCCCCCGCTGGGGGAAGGTTAGGAAGGGGGCAAGATGGCTATTAGAGCTAGTTAAAACTCTTATACCTTTCCTACCTTTTTAAAAATTGTTACCATTCACCTGTATAGTTTTCCTGCGCTAAAAGTGATAAAAAAAACAAACAATCTGAAGAAATTAGACCCGCCCCGCTGAAAAAAGCAGGTCTTTACTTTTCTCTTCACCTGCTTTTTATCTACATATGCGCTATAATCCTCTTATATAAAACAACTTTACTAAAGTTTTTTAGGTCACTTAAGAAAACCTTAATAAACACCCTGTACAATAAGCCCATACAATAAGCAGGTGGTAGCTGCTGATTCAAAACAACCTATTACAGAATAACCGGAGATAAAACCATGCAAGATTACACCTCGAAAAATGAAAGAGCTTTTAATGCCTATGATAAGGGCCATGTCATCTATGTATTAGACAGGTCTATACAAATTGGTAATTACTATTCACAGATTGCTGGCCTCCAATTTGCAGAGACTACTGATTTATGGGAAGCGTACGCAAAGTTAGATCAGCTGGTAACTTTGCTAAAAAAACAAGCAGAGGCGGACTCCCGATTTGCAAGACTGAATCCTGTTTCAGACTTCTATACTATTGGAAAAGAAATTACCCAGCTTGTTAAAGAGTTAAGAGGTGCGTCTTCTTCTGAGAAGGATATTAAAGCGCTTCTTGTGTTTCTTACTGGCGAATTAGACAGCTTACTTGCAACACAACATGAGGAAGAGACAACTAAGCATCAGCAATTTGAAAGTAAACTCCGAGCAGAAGAACGAGCACGCCAGCCACAAGAGGCTGGTGCGCAAGTCACTAAAATTGAGCCTGTTTCTATCCAAATAGAGGACTTTGAAGCAGCAGAACTCGAACGTGAACAACAAGCCGTTGAACGTAATAAAAAACAATATGAAGCTCTTTATGTCGAAATTGGACCTGAGCTTTCTGAACAAGAAAAAGCAGGGCTTGCTCAGACAATCCAAGACAATAAAAAAGGATTAGGCTATGAAACTGCGTTAGACACATTAGGCAAGTATTCATCTACCTTAAAAAACTTAGAATTCTCAAAAAGCCAAAACGACGCACTAGTTAAACAAATACAAAAAATTGACCCTCAGTTGCAGGAGGTGCAGGAAACTACTAATCAACTTTACGGCAATATAAGAATAGGCTATGCTGCGCTCTCTTCAGCGACCAACACGTTGCAACAGGCCCAGCAGCAGTCCAAAAGTGATGGTACTCCAAAACTCTCTCAAGACATTTTGACTTATCAAGCTAAAATTAAAAAACCTGCCACAGCAGCTAAAGGACTTCATGGTATTCCTACTCTGCCACCCCTTGAAGAGGCTCCTTCATCTGGCACAGAAAAGCCTCTAAACGAACGACTAAACGAGGAAAGAACACGAAACACCTCTTTAGAAGGGCAATTAAAACTCAGAAAAGAGGCGCTAGAAACTATAAGAGACTCTCATCTTGTAGACGCCAAACAGTCTAAAGAAACTTTCGATCAACACACACAAGAATTCGGCGGACTTGTAAAACGAGCAGATAAAGCAACTCAATCAGAATTCACTGGCATATTACAACTTGTGTATCAACAGGGTCTTGAAGCATTAAAAAAAGTCTCAGCAACTGACCACAGTAAAATAGAAAAAGTTCTAACTAATAATACTGCTTTGAAGCAGTTGCAGTTACCAGGACAGCTATCAAATGAAAAAAGTAAGGAAATACTTAACTTTCTCATTTGTTTAAATGATATTATGGTGGCTTGTGGACAACAAAATAAAACTGCAGCTCCCACCAAAGAAAAAGGTGCTACTGATACATCAGTAACAGCTAAAATTCAAGAAGCTAAAGATCAAGCCAGTAGGATAGAGCAATCATTTACTAAAAATTGGACCTTAAACTTTGGTTTCTTTAAGTTCACCATTGAGCGCAATAAAGATAAACGAGAGCATTGGAGTAGCATTAATAAAAGTTTGCTGTTTTCTCAACAAGCACATAGCACTCATGAAAGTTTAAAAAAAGCAAATGAGCAAGTAGTAGACGCAGCACCTCCTACTGCTGTACCTAGAGCCTAAAGCTTTCTAGCAAAAGAAACACAGCTACTCCCTAGTATCCTAATCAGTAGAGCTAGCAGATGCCCCCCACTTGAAGATAATAACTTTGTTATCTTTAGGTGTGGGGGTATTTTAGTTTAGTGAGGTAAAAGCTCATTATAAAAAAACCACGTCTAACCTCTCGTACTTTCTGCTTACTGGCAGCAAGTGAAGCTAGAATATCTCCGCTTTCGCCCTTACATTCCCTAGCAAAATAGCGTATCATTCCCCCGGTAAATTTCCCCCATGCTGGCTTAGCTCAGTTGGTAGAGCAACTGATTTGTAATCAGTAGGTCCCGAGTTCGAGTCCCGGAGCCAGCACCATATAAATCAAGGAGTTACCGAGAAATACTCAACTCTGAATAATTCCATGTAGAATCTATGTAGAAGGCTGGAGGGTCTTTAGGTCGTCACATTCCTGCAACTTCAGGGTCTTTCCCAGTTTAGGGGGCGCTTGTTTAAGAACATAATACTTTAACTCTTAAGCGGTAATCTTCAAAATTACGAAAGCCATCAGCTTGCCGTTGTATCCCTCACCTTCCGATGAAACCCTTCTGTAATGCCATTACTTTTGGTAAATCGCCACATACGTGCTACTTCCTCTCGCCATTGATAAAGTGTTTTGCCTAAGGTAGTTAATGGCTTAAAAAGACTTTACTTCAACTGGCTAATCATTCTGAGAAAGAGGGGAGTTAAACACTTACACCGACTGGCTGGCACTGCTTTCTTCATCAGCAATCGATGTAGCTGCCGTTTAAACAGATAGATCGCTTGAATAGCGGGTTGCTGTGCCAAATAAGTATCCCGGCTATCTAAATGTTTTGCGGTTAGATTGCCAGGGTTAGTTCGCAATACGGCTAATAACCCCCGTTAATGTTTTATGTTAGGATCAATTGCTTGATAGGTTTGCACACTGCTGAAGCACCAAACGAAGGATCTTTCCCAATTAAGGGAGAGAGCTCTACCATTCCTAGCAGGATCCTGGCCTTAGTGATACTGGATGTTTTATTTACTATCCTCAAAGTTTAAAGAAAAAAGGTAGTCCATCATTCCTCTAGCAAAGCCTCTAACATCCTCTTCATTATTAGAAGTAAATGTATGCGAATCAGGGTTTAAGGTCCTTCTAAATTCATGGAGCCTTTCTTTTATAGTGAGATTATCAAAAATACCGTCAATCATTTTTTCTAGAGAGCTACAATCAACATTCTTTTCCTGTATTTTTTTAGCAAAAACAGTTGGCAAATATAAGTTTTCTAGAAAAGGCCTTAAATCTGTTTTAATCGATTCCGTATGATATTTATTTATATAACCGTATATTTTCATGAAAATTTTTTCAAAATCGCTGTTGGTAAAAAATTTTCTATCGCCGTTTGATAATAAGTTGGTGTCACTGCTTGATGTTAACTCTATAAATTTAGTTGGCACTTGGCTATCTTTGGTCATTTCACAAAATCTTTTAATGAAATTAGGATAGTGAGTTAAGACAACAATTTGGCTTATTTTTCTCAGCATCTCTTTAAATAAATTAATGCTACTTGTTATTCTATTATCATCAAAACTTGTTATAGGATCATCAAGAATAATAACGGTTCTTAACTTCTCCTCATTACTTTTTAATTCTATTTTTACCCAGAACACTGAAAGAGCCAAAGCCCTTCTATCAGATTCGCTAAAAACAGAGCCTAATTTATCACTAGGTATATTTACCCCATGGAATGTCACTTTTAAGGAATAAACAGGTAAGTGACCACGACTACCCGTTTCTTTTTCTAGCTTAAAATTTCCACTTCCCAATGCTTTAAAAATCTGGTTTACCTTATAAAAATAGCTTTCCAGATATGTCGACTGCTCTTGTTGTAATCGGCCATCTAGTTCTTTTATATGCTTCTCGTCTTGCGTTATAGATTTCACTAATTCTTTATAGGCAATGCAGTTAGCATCCAATTCAACCCTTGCTTTTTTGTATTCTAAAGCAATAATTTCTTCATTTACTTCAGCAATAGATTCTTTAATTTTAGATAAATCTCTATACTGATTTTTAAATTCATTTATTCTTTCAATTAATAAATCAATCAATCTTTTTGAATTCGTCAGATAGCCTAAATAATTTATCATGTTTATTTTGAAACATTCAAAAAGAATCAAATCTACTTTTTTATATGGCGATTTTATTTTTTCATCAACCTTCCTTTTTAGTTCAATAAATAATTCATTTTTATCAGAAAGAATAACTTCTTCTTGAATCAAATCTATGTTGGCTGCTAACTCCTGTAGATCAGCCTGAAAATTTGGCGCTGCAATCAAATTTTTATATTGACCAAATAGGGTAAGTGTTGTCTGTAATTCTGATTTTTCGCGGAAATGCACATTTTCAATTTCTTCCATTTTATTATTTAAACCATTTGTTATTTTAACAATAAATTCTTTATAGGCATCATTAAAATAGGAATTATATAGCTCTATGATGTCTCTTGCTCCAGCCAAATCTTGTCCACAAAACGGGCAATTTCCTTTTTCTTTATTTTCACAGTAATGTAATCCTTCCTTTATCCAATTTTCAGCATTATCTTTCTTGGAAAAATTATTTGAGAGGTGTGTATTTAATTTTTTAATACTTTCTTCTTTTATATTGGAGTAATCTTCAGCAAGCAGGTCATTAATGGCAGTTAAATTTTCCAAGATAATATTTGTTTTTAGCTCAAACTTTCTTGGTTCTTTTAAATTTAAAATTTTTGAAGGTTCTGCCAATCGCTCCTGCTCAGTCTGTAGAAACTTTCTTTTTTGATATAGCTCAGCTTCAATGATATTTTTTGCAAATCCTTCAATGGGAAAATCAACAAAGCTCCGAATTTCATAATCACTTTTACTATTAACAAAATTAGGTATTTTATTGTTTAAATTCTTTTTGCTACCTGCCAACTCTTGTCTTTTATTTCTAATTTGTTCTGCAAGTTTTACTCCCTGTTCACCCAAAATAAATTGAGTAAAATTTTCTTTATTTTCTCTTTGGATAGTTAGGCCAGTAAAGACATTTTTATGTATAAATTCAGTACCAAAAACCTCAAAATTTTCCGCGACAGAATTTTTTCCCCAAGCACCGTTTTGGAATATTAACTCGCTTTCACTGTCGACCTCATTTTTGCCAACGGTCAGTACAACCACTTGCGCCAATTTCTTTTCAGGTACTGTTTTTCTTAGCTCAATAATTGAACCGTCATCATTTTTTAGCGACTGAAAAATATCGGTTATGGTTGTTTTTCCATGCGTATTTAACCCATAAATAAAAGTTAACTTTTCAAAACCAATAGAACCGCCATTTGAAAAATTCGAGAATACGCCAATGTTTTTTATTTGCTTAATTCTTTTTAATTTTGTCATAAATAAACTAGCCTATTTTTTATCGATCATGTCTCATTTTTTTTGTTTTCTTCAAGTTCCAAAGTTTTTATTTGTGGTAAAGTAATTAACCCACTCAAATCACCATACATGCCAACAGTGTTTGTTATTACTTTTTTGATCTGTTTTTCCCGTTCAGCCCAAATTTTCTCATAGGCTATTCTTTCTTTTCTCAGTCCCTCATCCATACTAGTAAATGCCTCAACAATTGCTTCTACTCGCTGTTTAAATTCAACGCCTGTCAGGTAGCTATAAAGTATCTCCATCTTTTCATTTTTACCTACAGACATCGCTTTTTCACGGGCAAGGGACTCTAAATTTATTCGCAGCGCCGTTGCTAAAGCTATAGAGAGTTTAATATCACAAATCCACACCCCATCACGAAATGCAAATCCTTTTATATCATTGGGTAATGTTGCAGACACGATTACTGCCAAATCTGCTTTAATCGCTCTTTGATCATCTTTGAGTTTCTGTATCCAGCTTTCGCTCCAGGCTTTTGTTTTTTTGAATTCCCAGGCAATCTGCCCACATAATCGCCCTGAGCGATCAAAAACCTTTTGAATGATATCTGTGCCAGTTACACCTTTTGGCACAGGCGTAATTTCGTCATGTGGAAACTCATTTCTGAGCAGCTCCTCCAGCTCCAATTCCAACACTTCGCCTTGTGTTTGCTGGGATCCTTGTTCTAGCTTGCGCGCAAGATCATCTTTTGCTTTGGTAGCATCAGTTAGTTGTTTCTTTAATTGGGCAATAATGTATTGCTGATCTTCGGTGGCTTTTTTAGTCGCTTCTTCCAAAATGGCTTTCTTAGCTTCTTCTAGCTGGCGCATTTTTTCGAGCTCAAATGCTTGCTTTTCTTCCTCTAGTTTGATTTTCTCTCTGCGCAGTTCCACTTCATTTTTTGTTGCCTGCATTAGTTTTACATCTTTACTTTTCAACTGTTCTTCTAAGAGCGTTGTTTTTGCTTCTTGCTCTTTCTCTGCTTCTAATTGAGCTTCTTTGAAAAGCTTTAACCTCTCTGCTGTCAATTGCTCTGAAACTTTATCTGCTATGGTTGATTCAATATTTTTTTTGCTTTCAGCTATCCCAGCAGCCTGTTTTTTTAGCTCATCAGATCTTTCTATAAACTCCTGCTCTCTGACCTTTTGTACAGCCTCAAAGTCTTTTTTAATTTTTTCTTCTATTTGATTTGCCAACACATTATCGATAGAGATTAATTCCCCACATTTCGGGCAATGTATTTTTTGTCCGCTCTCTGCTAGCATATTCATCTATTTTCCGTCATATTTGTGCCCATTAAAGTAAACTATGATTTGACCTGCTTATCACAAATGCAATAGTAGTATTTTTTACAATAGTAGTTCGCAATAGTTTTTGAATCTTTAGCTGCCTTTTATAAGATTCCAAAGCATTGATCGCGCCTTGCCTTCACGTTTAACCAATCCTTTGAGTAGTTTTAATATTTCTTGTTGGCGTTAACTTATCTTTAATTACTTTCATCCCTATATCCACCAATAGGTTCTTTCAACAGCAGAATGCCCGTAAAGCTTCCTGTAAGCTCTACAAATTTCAGTTTTGGATTCCCAGCTTTGGAGTCTTTCCTAATTAAGGGGGGGTCCTTGTTTAGGGACATACTACTTTAACTCTTAGCTCATGGTTTTCAAAATTTTTATGAAAGTTATATTTCACCAGTAAAAATTACAATAAAAAAATAAGAGACCAAACAATGAAAAAGCTTATTCAGCTGGGCCTGGCTCCTCTTGGCCAGCTGAACTTGATGATGACGATTGTGCAAGCGGGTTTTTTATTGAAACTGTTTGTAAACGTTTTTGCCTGTCCTGTCCGTCCCCTTTGCCCCGTTCTACTTAACCCCGTTAAAAATAAGGCTTTTTTGTATTATTTTCGTGGAAAAAAATCGCAAAAACTCATCTGTCCCACGCTGTCCCGTTTGTCCCAGTGCGACACGAAGTCGTGCGGAAGGGTTATTCCTACTTCACAGGGAAGTGGCCATGGAATCACTCGTACCACCGAGTGCGTCTAGGGTCTTGAATAAAGAGCAGACCTGACAATGTAACGAAGGCAATAGCCGGGGTTTAAATCGTGAGAGGCAAACCCTCCTGGTAGCCGCAAACCAGGTGAGTACTAGACAGCTGGATGGGGTGAACTTAAGTAAATCTGCGATAAAGACCGTAAACGGGAATAAGCGAAAGCGACTGATACGCTTAAACCAAAATGGTACAGGAGACGGAGCTTGGGTTTGGGACTTCCAGGTTCGTGGTCAGAGATCTCCTCGGTCGAAAGCAGGCACCCGACACAGCATATACCTGTCCGCATGAAACGTGGAAACCCGATATCGCTCCTGGGTAAATCAGGAAGACTCATCGCAAGATGAGTTGTGGTGATGTCGGTTTGGGATGGCGGAAAAAGCGAACGCCTAGGGTAATGCCTGGGATACTAGCCTGAAACATGGCTAGCAGCGAAAGCTGAGCCAACGTCCGTCAGGTCATTTATCGTAAGAAAGTTTGGGGAATCGATTTAATGAAGAAATCGCAAATGACAGTTAAGGAGAAATCTAAAGCTGGTGCATCTTCAACGTATAGCCATTGGGATGCCATTGATTGGCAACTCGTGAAAGCGTACGTCAAACGACTCCAAATGCGTATTGCGAAGGCGATCCGGGAAGGTCATCACCATAAAGCTAAATCTTTACAATGGCTGTTGACACATTCCCATTATGCCAAACTGCTGGCGGCCAGACGCGTCACACAAAATCAGGGAAAGGATACCCCTGGTATTGATGGTGATGTCTGGAATACGCCGCGGAAGAAGATACAAGCAGTTTTGGCAGTAAAACGTCACGGATACCAGCCACAACCACTGAGAAGGATTTATATCGCAAAGAAAGATGGGAATAAACGTCCACTTTCTATTCTGACGATGAAAGACAGATTGCAACAAGCCCTGTATTTAATGGCTTTGGAACCAATAGTCGAAAACCATGGCAGATAGAAATATGTACGGCTTTAGACCTGATCGATGCTGCGCAGATGCCATTGAGCACTGTTTCGGAAGACTTGCTCGAAGGAGCTCGGCACCGTGGATTCTAGAAGGCGATATTAAATCTTGCTTCGATAAAATTTCACATTCATGGTTGTTAGAAAACACTATGGTTGATAAATCGATATTGAATAAATGGTTAAAAGCAGGTTACGTGGAAGACAAAATCTTCTATCAAACGAAAGAAGGAACCGCTCAAGGCGGCCTTATTTCACCCTGCCTCTTGGTCAATGTGCTAACAGGGCTTGAAGCGGCTGTGAAAGCAGTTGTTAACAAGTCTGACAAAGTACACGTCTGTGCTTACGCAGATGATTTTGTCATTACGGGTGCAAGCCAAGAAGTACTGGAGAATAAGGTAAAGCCTGCGGTGAAAACCTTTCTTATCGAGCGTGGTTTAACGCTTTCGGAAACGAAAACTAAAATCACGCATATTACTGAGGGTTTTGACTTCTTAGGCTTCAATATTAGAAAGTATAAAGGGAAATTGCTGATAAAACCAGCAAAAGCAAGTATCAAACGATTTCTCAACAACTTACGCGAATTCATCAGAAATAGTGTTGGATGGAATGCAGGCAATTTAATCCAACAACTCAATCCGAAAATTCGTGGATGGTGTAATTACTATCGACATGTTGTAGCTAGTGAAACGTTTAGCAAAATAGATGATCGTGTTTTTAAAGCACTCATGCGATGGATAAAACATAGACATCCAGAAAAGAATACCTACTGGCGAGTCCAGAAATATTTTCGACAAGTGGGCATACGACAATGGGTGTTCCATGCCAGAGTTTTGGGAAAAGAGGGTAAATCACAAATCCTGGATCTATTCGCAGCATCAAAAATACCCATTAAAAGACATGTGAAAATAAGGGGTGAAGCTACGCCTTACAACCCAGTCTTCAATGATTACTTTAGAGAGCGTCGTCTTAAACGGCTAGCTAAAACTGCCGCATTAGGATCGTTGGGCCAACTCGATAAAGATGGCCTTAAAATGGCTCGAGCCGTGTGAGGGGCTAACCTTCAAGCACGGTTCCTAGAGGAGCTCATCCCAGAAATGGGGTGGGCTTACTCGACTTTTCTTTGCTATGGGACAAATGGGATAGGCTCTCATTTTCAATTCGTCCCATACCCAAACCCGCATGACCCCCAATGCCAGCAAGGGCTTATCGACCATGGGACAAACAGGACGGACAGGACAGGCGATTTTTACATACCCTGACATTGATTGTTACCCCCCCCTTAGCTTTCCCATAATTTGGGGGTAATTACATAACAGCGTGAGCGCCCTATGCCAGGCAAATATTCTCTTCGAGAGGGGGTATCTTTTTCAGGTTCAAGGCAACCTTCCGCTAATAATACATTGAGTACACTGCGATAATCTAATCCTGCACATATCTCTTCTTTGAAAACTTCGGGTAGCACGTAATACAGTGCATTTTTGCTGGTGGTTTTTCTAAAACCCGCGCGGTTAATAGTGCGAGAATGCTGTGCGCCCCACTCCGTAAAGCGGGATTCTCCATGGGCTTCAAAAAATCGGCGTACTTGCGAGAGAACCATAAAACGCTCGCGATTTTCTACACCACCGCGTTGTTCAATCCAAGCCTTAAAACAGCGTGCAGCGGCTTCGTCCGCTTCGCCTGGCGTCCAGCCCGTAATGCTAAAACCGGTTGCTAGTTCTCCTGCGGCAGCAATCAGTGCAAACCGTTCGCAAACACGGTGCACTTGCCCATCCGATTTCTCCGGCAAATGTTGGGTTATAAATGCTCGGCAACGCTCTTTTAGGATATCAGGAAATGATGGGAGATAAGCAGATTCGGTGATTTTTTCTAAAAAAACGATGGCTGGCGTACCGTAGTATTGCGTGGTGGCTTGTGATAATGCTTGACTGAACAGGGCAGGCGATTCAAAGCCCGACAACTGCTCAAAGACGCCCATGCCTTTATTTGCATCCGCAGAAATATCCAGCAATCGCACTTCCTGCCCTGCTTTTGTTTTTTTACCACCTTCCTGCAAATGTTGTCCTAACGTAATTTCACCAGCCGATAAGAATAAAAGGCGCCATTCATACTTTGCTTTAGCGCGACCGCTCCGACTTGCCCGTACTTTACCACTGCCATTAGCTAGCATATAAGCAATCTCACCAGCTTCTTTGGGATCAATTTGCGCTAGTTCGTCTAATACCAGCAGTGTATCGGAATGCTGCGCCGCTAACGCTTCTAATCCATTGGTGGTTGCACGCCAACGGTGTAAATAGTTCGGTGCGCCATACACCGAGGCAGCAATTCTTAAGGCGGTTGTTTTCCCTGTGCTCGACTCCCCAACTAAATGAATTCCCCCTGATTCTGCCTGAGCGGGCTGTAATAACATCGCCGCAAAAGCGCACGATAATGCTAAAACTAAAGGGGAATTACCTCTGCATGGTAAGGAAACCGCTTCTTGCCATTGGCTTAGCGTACCGGATTGTCGGTAATCCTGAGAAAGGTTGTCCGATTGATAGACGATTTTTTCTACCGCATTCCCTATAATCTGATGGGGCAATACAAATACAGGAGGATACCAACCCGTACGCATCACACACCGTGCACGGGCCTGTGGTTTAGCAGTCATGATATATTTTATTAGTAAATGACGCTTGCGTAAGCTAGGAGCTATTTCCAGCCCAAGACGCAATAATTCCCCCGCAACTCATCACCACTGCTTTTGAGCATTTCCATCGGCATCACCCATTGATGCAATTTGCCATCGTTGTCATAAAATTCCAGTAATCTACCCCAATTTTCTGAGAGTGGGTCACGCACGAATGCTGTAATCGTCAATTTGGCGCAAACCCATTCCATCACCTCGTTTTCGTTATAAAAAATACCACTGTCTTTAATGATAAAGGAGTTAGATAGTTGTTCATTGTGCGTGATAATGGATGTTGGTGGTGTATCTTGGTGCACTCCGGTTGAAGGAGTGAGACAAGGGAGCCTTTGAATATCTTCTTGAGTTGCCATAGGATGATTCAACAACCAATTCACACAATCGCCTTTAGGCGGCAAATTCAATGCAGCGACATCAATCCATTGAACCTGACATTTTAAAATGTGTAGTTGTTGATAAATCGCCTGCGCATAGTGGGATCCAGCACTATCGTTATCCGGCCAAATCATAATTTTTTTATTGGCTAAAGGTGTCCAATCTGTTTTAGAAACGCTATCGACACCGCCCGATGTTGTCGCTACCAAACCGAATTTGGCTAATCTATCTGCACAGAGTTCTCCTTCGGTAATCCAGATCGTTTCATCGGGATGTGAGAGGATGTCGGGTAAACGATAGAGAGGCTTTTTGTCAGGGAAAAAGAGTTCTTTTAATACAAAAACACCCTCTTTATTGCAGCATATAGGACGTATCCATTTTTCCCCTGTTTTTGGATGCTTCAAACGGATGCGATAATACAACGGTTTATGATCCTTATCAGCATAGGTATGAAGCGCAATGCCCTTAAATCCCTTTGACAAAGGCCTTTTTGCTAAGCGGCGGGCAGCTTGTTAGGGTGTTTCAGTAGTCATACCATGCCTCCCATAGATCCACTGCTCTAACAAAACTAAGCCGATAACGCATCCGCTGAAATGCCAATACATCTCCACCCTTAGCACCACACGCAAAACAATGAAATCCACCGGAGATAAGATTAATACCTAAGCTTGGTTGACTGTCGTCGTGAAAACAGCAGTGGACATTAACCCATGCGGATTTTACAGATTTATTTTTTAGCTCAGGAAATTGTTGCGCATAATAGTTCTCTGGTTTGGGCAATTTACTGCGATCAAATTGCCGCCTTGTCAGAGGAAGAGAGTAGCTAATGTGTCTGACCATTATTTTCCTCCCCCACAGTGTTGAGCCTGGGTTGTGGATTGCACGGAGTGATGACTATCCAACCAGAAACGAATATCGCTTTTACGATAACGTACTAATCGCCCTATTTTTAAGAAGGGAATACCGGTACCTGCCCAACGATCTCGCTCTATGGTTGAAAGTGAACAATTTCGTATCGCTGCCACAGTGTCTTTAGTAAACAAAGCAGTATCGGGGGATTGTTCATATTCAGTGATCCTACTTAAACGGGTTATTTCGGTTTTCATCAGATTTGCTCCAAGTAGTTAAAAACAAATCTAAGATGACCGAAAATTTTAGAGCGTGCTCGCAATTGCAAAATGGGAGTTTGTAATTACAAACTAAAAAGGCAGGGAATTAACTACGAAAAAAGGGAGCTCTTAGGTTTTTCGAATCCCAAAAATGAGTGGTTTAATGAACAGGGCTGTGCCTAATAGCGCATAATAAAGGCCAGCAAAGAAAGTCGATGAGGTGCAGTTTCTAGTCTTATAGGATCATGGCGCTAGCGATTCTTCCGCCAACAATTCCAGCGCTTCTGTTATTTTTCGATCCATACTTTTTAAGCCTTCTGTCTCCATCCCTAATGCTTCTGCTTTTTCCAATAGAAGCTGGGTAATTTGGAAAGCACTGGGTTTTTGACCACGAACATAAGCACGCTTTCCCAGATCAGTATCCAGCAACAGTTTTACCAAAATACCAATTGCTTTTAAAAAGGCCCTACGCTCACGAGTAGAAAGGGATGCTTCCTTCGCTCCTGTTGATTTTTCTGCAAGTAATTCAGTGTATTTAAAGCGCTCAATGACAGTATCGTGCAGCTGTTTGGGGAGAGGTAAATTCTTACTGGCTGCTTCTAAAACGACTGCTAACGGATGAAGTTTTTTAGCAGGGTGGTAAGGGTAGCGTTCTTTCCAAGCAGTAGACTGTAATAGCCAATAGGTTCTTTGTGCTTCTCCCAACTTGGAAGGGGCACCAATATCCCCCAATTGAAGAAGGAGGTGTGCATGGGGGTTAACATCATGCAATAGAAGAGCCGCCTCTTGTAGGCTCCAAGAATCCATTTTAGCCCACCAGGTGTAGTCAGGTTTTTGGGGTTGAGTCATGATTTGCTTCCTTGGGATTTTGGCAGTGTCTATTAGGAAGACTAAAGTCTATCCAATCTTACCTCTAACAAAAATAGAAAAAAAATCGCAAGCTCGCGCTTTAAAAACACTGAATTACTTGCAGAAAAATCAACAGGAGCGAAGGAAGCATCCCTTTCTACTCGTGAGCGTAGGGCC
>Ga0206798_1148_pt1 | contig 13965 bp, 14 predicted proteins | sample Alteio_BWOrgCont_66_FD_152893 | JGI IMG/M metagenome (GOLD analysis project Ga0206798, IMG submission 152893) | Enriched cells from forest soil in Barre Woods Harvard Forest LTER site, Petersham, Massachusetts, United States -... | ecosystem: Environmental > Terrestrial > Soil > Temperate forest >...
CGCCGCGACCTTACAAGGCTCTCGGCTACCCAGTGCTTCCCGCGCTTTACATCGTAATGGCTGGCTGGATTTGTTTCGTATTATTGCGCTATAAACCGCAATATACGTGGCCGGGGCTGGTGCTTGTTCTGCTGGGAATCCCCGTTTACCTTTGCTGGTCGCGCTCGGCTGGCGCCCGCGCGGGGCAGGCGTAATTAAGAATCTTGGAGAGTCCCTGTAGAAGAATTCCAAGGGTTGAATTCTTGACCGGAAGTGGACTAAACTAAGTAAACTTAGTTTACCGGAGATCAGCGATGCGCACCTATAACATCCACGAAGCCAAAACCCATCTCTCTCGTCTTGTCAATGAGGCCGAGAAGGGAGAGCCCTTCATCATCGCCAAGGCCGGCAAGCCGAAGGTCCAGGTGATCCCCATAAGTTCGGGGAAGAAAAAGCCTCAGAGCCGGATTGGATTCCTCAAAGGCAAGATCACAGTTCCCGACGATATCAAGACCCCGTTTGCGGATGAGATCGAGCAAATGTTCTACGGTGAAGAGTGAAACTCCTTCTTGATACCCACATGCTGCTCTGGGCGATCAGCGGATCTTCCAGCTTGCCCAACGCAGCAATCAAGCTGATTCGGGATCCAGGGAACGAGCTGATATTCAGCGTCGCGAGTATATGGGAAATCGCAATCAAACACGGAAAAGGGATGCCGAGCTTTAATGCTCCGCCCGGCCTGGTTCGCGCGGAATTGCTGGTGAACGGCTATACCGAATTGGGTGTCAGCGGACCTCATGCGGTTGCGGTTGAGAATCTTCCGCCCATACACAAAGATCCCTTCGACCGGCTGCTGATTGCGCAGGCAATGACCGAAGGGATCACTCTACTTACCGCCGATGTAACGATCGCCCGCTATCCCGGGCCTATTCGCAAGGTCTAAATCACAGACCACTGACCGCCGACAACTGATCGCTGACAGCTGTCTTCACGCACAGCTCGTCAAAGGCTCGCACCAGCTCGCCGGCAATCTGCTGCGCCGTGGCCTGCTCAATGACGTATCGCTGCATGAGGTAAACCAGCTTACCGTCGCGCAGGATTGCAACCGCGGGCGAGCTCGGTGGATTGCCCTCAAAGTAACTCCGCGCGCGCTCAGTGGCCTCGCGGTCCTGGCCGGCAAATACGGCAATCTTGTGGTCGGGCAGGTTGGCGGAGTTGGCCAATGCCAGCCGCACACCCGGCCGCATTTTGCCTGCCGCGCAACCGCACACCGAGTTCACCACCAACATGGTAGTGCCGGGCTGGGCGATGGCCGCGTCAACTTCTTCGGCCGTGAGTGCTTCTTTGATGCCAGCGCGCGTCAGTTCCTCGCGCATGGGGACAAGCATAAGATCTGGATACATGAATACCTCCGGCAATGGGACTGCCTGTATTCATTCTATCGTTAAACGCGCTTCGGTGTTTCAGGCTCGTCCTGCAGTGTGAGGGCTGCCAGCCAACCCAGCCCCGGCGCGATACTCTTGATGCGATGCTCCTGATTGAAAATCAGCCTCTGGCTCCGCTTACCACCTTCGGAATCGGTGGCCTCGCGCGCTGGTTTGTGGAAGCTGTCTCTGAAGCCGAAATCGAAGAGGCCGTGGGCTGGGCGGCCGAGCGGGGCATCGACCTCTTTGTGCTGGGCGGCGGCAGCAACCTGCTCATCTCCGATGCTGGATTCAATGGGCTGGTGCTGAAAATCGCGCTTCCCGGCATCGACTGGATTGATTCCGCTGGCCAATCGAAAACCCTTCGCGCAGGCGCTGGCATCTCCTGGGATGATTGCGTGAATCGTGCCATTGCAGCCAACTGTGCCGGTGTCGAATGTTTGGCGGGCATTCCGGGTACCGTCGGGGGGACGCCGGTGCAGAACGTCGGCGCATACGGGCAGGAAGTTTCAACTGTCATCGAGAATGTCCGCGCCTTCGACCGGCGGGAGCGCGGATTTGTCGCACTCAGCACGGCCGAATGCAAATTCAGTTACCGCCGCAGCCGCTTTAACACTACTGATCGCAATCGCTTTATCGTTACGCGAGTCGACTACCGACTGACGCGCGATGGCGCTCCGACGATCGGCTACGCGGATATTGAACGCGCGCTGGCTGCGGCGCATCCCTCGGGCAGTGAGCCCACGCTCGAAGAAGTTGCGGCTGCTGTTCGCTGTGTTCGCCAAGGCAAAGGCATGCTGCTGGTCGATGGCGACCCAGACTGCCGCAGCGCTGGTAGCTTCTTCAAGAATCCTGTGATCACCGAGGAAGTGCTTCGAAGCGTTGAGGCGCGGAGCGCTGCTGCACCGCCGCGGTTCACGGCCGGCGCGGACAACGCGGATCGCGTCAAGATTCCGGCGGCCTGGCTTATTGAACACGCAGGCTTCGCCAAAGGGTTTGCCCTCGGAGCGGCGGGCATCTCATCGAAGCACACACTCGCGCTCATCAATCGAGGGGGCGCGACTGCGAGCGACATTCTTGCTCTCGCAGAACGAATCTCCGACACTGTTGCGGAGAAGTTTGGTGTGGGGCTTGAGATGGAGCCTGAGCGAGTGGGATTCTAGGACCGCAGATCAAGGCGATATCACGTGATCGGCCGTAATGACGCGACTATCAGCAGAAAAATCAACGACGTAATACTCCGGCATAAGCGGAGCGAACGGGTGCGAATATACGAGCTCTCGCACGCATACAGACGAACTCAGATCTTGAAGGCAAGTTCCCTGGTGATAATTGGGTTTTCCGAGTAAGGCAATTACAGAGTCGGATGCCTGCCCTTGCCGCACGCGATCAAATCGTTCAGCAACTTCATGGAATCGCGAGAATGAATACACCAACCGCACTGACATCAACGCCAAAGCAGCTACGGTGCAAATCGCAATAACCCGCTTAATCTTCATTGACTGAATTTTAGCTCTCAGTTCTACTCCCTCCAATCAGGGGCTAAAGCCCCGAAATCATTTGACGCGAATTATCGGCACGACTAAAGTCATGCCCTGATACTAGACGTTCGGCGTCAGGATTCGCCATGAACTGTCTTGTCCATGCGAATTCTATGGAGTAGCCGGTCGCGTTCTGCCGCCAACACCTCGGCTGCCGCTCCATGCGCCGCCTTGCGCCCTTCTTCGAGCAGCAACACTTCTGCTCCGAGCGCCAGCGCGTCGGTGGCGTCGTGCGTGGCCATCACTACCTGAATGCGGTTAGCCGTTACCCATGCCTGCAATCGCTCGAGGAGGGCATCGCTGGCTATGCCGTCAAGAGCGGAGAATGGTTCATCGAGAAGAAGCAGTTGCGGCGCGGGAGCCAGCGCCCTGGCCAGTGCTACGCGCTGCGCCTGTCCGCCCGACAAATCCTGCGGCCTGCGCTCTGCCAGTTCTGCCGCACCCACGAGCGCCAACATTTCTTCAACGCGGTGCACGCGCCCGATCCGCTCCATTGCATCGAGCCCGTAACCCACGTTCTCCGCCACAGTCAGGTGAGGGAAGAGCGAAGGCTCCTGCGCTACCAAGCCAGTTTGACGCTTGCCAGGTCGCACGGCAAGCCGGCGCTCATCGTCATTCAGCACGCGCCCGTTCAGCGCTACTCGCACTTTGGTTCCCACATCGAGGCCAGCCAGCAGCCGCAGCAACGTGCTTTTGCCAGCTCCCGATGGGCCGAAAACTACCGTCCAGGATGCTTCGAAGTTGCCGGCGACTTGCAGGTGAAACCCGCCGCGACGCGCATCGATTGCGAATTCAAAGCCTGACTCAGATGTGGAGGGATCAGGCACGGCTGCGCCCCGTTTGCGGCTTCAGGCGTGTGCGTGCCCGCGAATAAATGAGTATAAGCGCAAGCATACTGAATACAACCAGCAAACCGGCGGTGCGCATTGCCGCCGCGTAATCGAAGTTCTCCACCTGGTTATATAGCAGGATTGAGAGTGTCCTGGTTGCTCCCGGAATGTCGCCGCCCAGCATCAGCACCACGCCGAACTCACCAACTGTGTGTAGAAAGCTCAGTACCACGGCCACCATTAGCGAGGGCTTGGCGAGCGGAACCAGTATGGTTCTAACGATGCGGGCCGGGGAAGCGCCCAGCAGCCGCGCAGCGTCAAGCAGCGAAGCCGGAATAGCTGAGAAACCCGCAACCAGCGGCTGCAGCGCAAAAGGCAGGCTGTAAATCACCGAGCCGACCACAAGTCCATCGAATGAGAATGCCAAAGGGTGCCCGATCACCGCGGTGATTCCACGGCCGACCGCAGTTCGAGGGCCCAGCAGCACCAGCAGGAAGAAGCCAAGCACCGTGGGAGGCAGCACCAGAGGCAAAGTCGCGGCAGCCTCAACCACTGCCAGCCATCGTGATCTGCCCAGCACCAGGCAGGCGGCAAGTGGAATGCAAACGACGAGCAGAATCGCCGTGGTGACTGTCGCCAGCTTGAGTGTTAGAAGAAACGCCTGCAAGTCCATAGATGCCAATCAACAGAGTATCGCTCTCGGTTGGCGGTTTGGTATTGATTTCGGTTAGAAAAAGGGTGAAGTCGAGGCTGCTGGCCTGCGAATTGAATTGATTCGTGCACAGTGTTGCGAAGGCGCGAACCGCTCGAAGTGCTCGCAAGCTGGCTTGAGCGGCGCCAGGTGTGTGAGTTCTAGCGCTCCGCCACCAGGTCTAAAAGGTCGAAAAACTCAGGGAAGCTGATGGCTGCCGACTCCGCGCCCTGGATCAGGGTGTCTCCCTCGGCCCGGAGCGCGGCCACGCTGAAGGCCATTGCAATGCGGTGGTCTCCGCCGGCGTCGATTGTGGCTCCGTGCAGTTGCTGCCCGCCGGGTACGTCGAGGCCGTCTTCAAACTCCTCCACCTCTGCGCCCATCGCGCGCAGATTCCGCGCCATCAGCGCGATGCGGTCTGACTCTTTCACGCGCAGCTCTTTGGCGTCGCGAATCCTGATGCCACCGCTGGTGTACGGGGCAATGGCGGCGAGAACGGGCAACTCATCAATCAGTTGCGCCGCCAGCGCGCCGCTGACTGTTGTCGATCCCAATCCCTCTTCGGGAGCGGAAATCTGGATGGTGCCCACCAGTTCGGCGTGCTTTTCGTCGAGATTCAGCACAGCAACGCGCGCGCCCAGCGCCGTGAGCACGTCGAGCAGCGTGGCGCGGGTGGGGTTGAGCCCAATCGAATCCAGTATCAGATTGGAGCCGGGGAAAAGCGCTGCCGCACATAGAAAAAATGCAGCCGATGAAATGTCACCGGGCACGTCGGCTTCAATATTGTGGAGGGTTTGAGGACCGTGGATGGAAATTGAATCGATGGTGCGCGCGAGCGTGGCTCCAAGTGCGCGCAGCGCCAGTTCGCTGTGGTCGCGCGTGCGCACGGCCTCGTGCAGCGTTGTGGTCCCATCGGTCTGCAGGCCGGCCAGCAATACGCAGGTCTTAATTTGCGCGCTTGGCACCGGAGTGGTGTAGTCGATGGCGTGCAGCTTGCGGCCGTCAATCGTGATTGGCGCGTGGCCTTCGGTCAGAGCGACCTGCGCGCCCATCTCGGCAAGCGGTTTGCGCACCCGCTCCATGGGGCGCTTTGAGAGCGAGGCGTCGCCGATCAGCGTGAACGCGCCCTGCTGCGCTGCAAGTAGCCCTGAAATAAAGCGCATGGTTGAGCCGGAGTTGCCGCAATCGAGCGGATGATCTGCCGGCGTCACGTTGCCCGCCACACCGGTAATTTCAACGGCCTGGCCGCCCAGTCGATTTACTTTGGCGCCCAGCGATTCCATGCAGGCGAGGGTCGAAGCGCAATCGGCCCCGGTGGAAAAATTCGTGAATTTCGACTTGCCCTCGGCAAAGGCCGCAAGCATGGCGTAACGATGGCTAATGGATTTGTCGCCGGGCAGCTTGAGGCTGCCGTAAATGTTGCGGGCTGGACGAATCAGGCGTTCCTGGGTTGCGGTGGTCAAAAAACACTCCATTAGGAAACTGCAGCTATTTTGAGTTTACCTAACAGGCGAGTTCCGTTCTTTAAGAGGATGGGACCGTGCGATAGACGTCTGCCGTGTTCGGCCATACAATTGGGGCTTCAGTACAGAAGATTTGTTTTGTCGTCTCGGATCGGGAACTGATTCGAAACGCTGCGCGCACAGTAGGGAAGACGACGCCTAAATCCAGAGGCCAGGAGTTGATATGTCTCTTTTTTTTCGAGTATTCGTGACAGGAGTGGCGCTGTTATTCCTTTCCGCATGCGGCAGTGGGAGTTCCGGAGCCGGGAATTCTGGCGGCGGAAACAGTGGCCCCTACACGATTGGCGGTACAGTGTCGGGTCTCTCGGGCACGGAACTAAATCTGCTGGATAATGGCGCTGACAAACTGACAATCGCTGGAAATGGAAGCTTTACCTTCAAAACTTCGATTGCCAGCGGCGGCACTTACACCGCGACGATTGATGGCGAGCCCTTAAGCCCGATTCAGTTTTGTACGGTAGCTCATGGCAGCGGGACGGCAGTAGCGAATGTTACGAACATTCAAGTCGTTTGTACTACTCCGTCGGAAAAAACGTTGTACTCCTTTGGCGACTCGCCGGACGGCAGTAACCCCCAGGGCAGTCTGGTGTTCGACGCCTCCGGGAACTTGTACGGGACAACTGTTGAAGGTGGCGCTTACGGCTTGGGCACGGTTTTCAAGCTGACACCGAGCCAAGGGCAATGGACGGAGACCATCCTCTACAGCTTCTGTCCACACCCAACGAACCAGGCCTCCCCTTGCCCCGACGGAGCTGTGCCATATTCGGGTCTGGCATTCGACGCTGAGGGAAACCTGTACGGCACCACCAACTATGGGGGTGCTTACGGTAGTTCATACGTTAGCTCTGTGATTAATGAGGGTTACTCCGGAGGCACTGTTTTCGAGCTGAAGCCAGGCTCCAACGGAACCTGGACAGAATCTGTAATCCATAGTTTCGGCAACGGCACAGACGGTATGGATCCCGCTGCAGGTGTGGTCTTCGATACGCAAGGTAATTTGTATGGAACAACGATGTCTGGCGGCATCGCCTACCCGGGCGTATGTTATCCCGGCTGCGGAATAGTTTATGAACTCTCGCCGGGCGCAAATGGCCAATGGGCAGAGACTGTGCTCCATCAGTTTTGTTCGCAAACAAATTGTAATGACGGCGGCTTACCTTTCAGCGGCCTCGTATTGGATTCATCGGGGAATTTGTACGGCACGGCTTCCACCGGCGAGGGCTTATCAATTGGAGGCGGAACGGTATTCGAGCTTTCGCCTAATGGGAACGGTCAGTTTACATACAATACGCTTTACCAATTTCCGGGGGTTTTCCAGGACGGGGACAATCCACGGGCTGGCGTCATTCTCGATAGCTCAGGAAATCTGTATGGCGCAACTGAGAATGGCGGCACCTCCGGCAACAACGGCACAGCCTTCGAATTGACTAAAGAGCAGGGCGCACAGTGGAAGGAGAATATACTTTACGAATTTTGTGAGTTACCACTTTGCGCAGACGGTGGAGGCCCTCAGGCGGGTCTGGTATTTGATAAAGCTGGTAATTTATACGGTGCAGCCGGCGCCGTGTTTGCGTTGACGCCGGGCGCAGCGGGCGGCCCGTGGAACGAGGTGGCCCTTTACACCTTCTCCGGCGGATCAGATGGGGCAGGCCCGGTGGCGAACCTGATATTCGACACCGATGGAAACTTATACGGCACATCCCAGAGCGAAGGAAATAAAGGCGGCGCGGTGGTTGAGGTAACTCCGTAATCGCGGAATTGGCCTAACTGTTTTCTTACCGCCCAGACGCGCTGGCCACCGGCTCAAGATGCGCCGTAAAGTGGCGCAGGAACGGAGCCTCATAGGTCAGGCGCATTCCGCTGATCTGATTGCGATTCTCCCACACTTCTAGAATCACCTCGATCAGGTAATCGATGTGGCTCTGCGTGTAGACGCGTCGCGGAATCGCGAGGCGAACAAGGTCCATTTGCGCGGAGCCGGCAAACATCAGCGTGCCAATCTCGACTGAACGCACTCCGCCCTCGAGATAAAGCTCGCAGCATAGCGCCACGCCGGGAAACTGGTCTGCGGGAATGTGCGGTAGAAAAGCGCGCGCGTCCAGATAAATTGCGTGACCGCCTGGCGGCTGAACAATCGGCACGCCGGCAGCCGCTATGTGATCGCCGAGGTATGCGGTCGAGGCAATGCGGTAGCGCAGGTAATCCTCTTCAAGCGCTTCCTGCACGCCTACTGCGATGGCCTCGAGATCGCGCCCGGCAAGGCCGCCGTATGTGGGATAGCCCTCGGTCAAAATGAGCAGGTCTTTTTCCTGTTGAGCAAGCAGATCGTCGTTCGTACACAGGAATCCGCCAATGTTTGCCATGCCGTCTTTCTTGGCACTCATGGTGCAACCATCGCCCAGCTTGAACATCTCCTGCGCAATTTCTTTCGGAGTTTTGTGTTCGTAGCCCGGCTCGCGCAGCTTGATGAACCACGCATTCTCGGCAAACCGGCACGCGTCAAAGTAAAGCGGGATGCCATGCTTCCTGCATACCGCGCTGACTTGCCGCACGTTCTCCATTGAGACGGGCTGGCCGCCGCCGGAGTTGTTGGTTACGGTGAGCATCACCAGCGGAACGCGCTCGCGGCCCACGCGCTCAATGAGGCTTTCGAGCGCGGCCACATCCATATTTCCCTTGAAGGGATGCACGAGCGAAGGCTGCTTGCCCTCGGGAATCACCAGGTCGATCGCTTCGGCACCGGTGAACTCCACGTTGGCGCGCGTGGTGTCAAAGTGGGTGTTGTTGGGCACCATATCACCCTTTTTGCAGGTGCAGCCAAACAGGATGCGCTCGGCGGCGCGGCCCTGGTGCGTGGGAATCACGTGCTTGTAGCCAAAGATGTCCTGCACGGAAGCCTTGAAGCGAACGAAGCTGCGGCTGCCGGCGTAGCTCTCGTCGCCCTCCATAATTGCGCCCCACTGCTTGGTTGACATGGCGCCGGTGCCCGAGTCGGTGAGCAGGTCGATCAGTACGTCGTCGGCTGGCAGCAGAAAGAGGTTGTGGTGTGCGGCCTTCAGCAGCTTTTCGCGTTCGGCGCGGGTGGTCCAGCGGATGGGTTCGACGCTCTTGATGCGGAATGGTTCGATGATGGTTTTTGCGATCATATTCTTTTCTTAAGGGTCCCTGCGCATTATTGCGCGGCAGGCTGGTGAAGGGCAAAGGCGGGTGGTGAGCAGGCAAGCAAGACCTTCAGCGAGTGATCAAGTTAATGAGTAAAGTCGTTTCACTATGGCAACGACCTCGTCAACGGTTTGGCCGTTATATCGGTCATTATTAAAGTCGGATTCGATAAGGAAAGGGCAAATCCCCTCTGAAGACTCTATCTGAACCTGATTCTCTTGACCTGAAACATTGATAAACCAGAGGCCATCATCGTCTGCGCCGGGATGCCTGACTTTCAACTGTTCAATGTGAACTCCAGCAACATCTTCGATTAACTTTTCGATGATCAAGTCAATATCGCGCCGCATTTATTGCTCCATAAGGGTGTCAGCCTACAGGTAATTCAGGAGTGGGCTACGCTTACGACACAACGCTTCTTCAACTCCCCGTCTCCTACTCCTTGTTTCTCACTTCACCCGCAGCACAATAATAGTTTCGTCGTCGAAGCGGTCTTTCGCCCCCTGGAACCGGCCCACGTCGGCTAGGATTTCGTCGGCGATCTCCTGCGCGGGTAGGTCTCGGCTGGCGCATAGCAAACTCGATAACCGATCTTCTCCGTACATTTCTTCCGCTTCGTTCTCCGCATCCAGAATGCCGTCGGAGACAAACACAATCACGTCGCCCGGCTGCGTGGCTACACTCAGCTCCTCGTAGGTAACGTTGGGGAACATGCCCAGCGGAAATCCCTCAGCCTTTACCGTGAGCGGCTGTCCGGCGCGGCAAAACACCGGTTGCACTGCGCCCGAGTTTGCCACCTGCAGCGTCTGGTTTTCGTCGTTCCACAGCGCAAACAACAGCGTCACGTACTGCGAATCAAGCTTGCGCTCCTGCAGCGCGTCGTTCAGATGGGCCAGCATTTGCGCGGGGTCGGGCTGCTGCTGCGCGGCCGATCGCATAATGCCGCTCACCAGCGCGGCAAACAGTGCTGCCGGCGCGGCCTTTCCGCTCACATCGCCAAGCACAATGGCCGAGCGGTTGGGGCCGTAATCGATAAAGTCGTAGAGGTCGCCGCCAATTGAGCGCGCCGGCAAAAATCGCACCGCCATCTCGGCATGGGGATGCGAAGGCGCCTCTGGCGGCAGCAGCCTGAGCTGCACTTCGCGCGCCATCGCAATGTCTTTTTCGAGCTGCGCCTCCTGGCGGCGCACCGCCTGGTACAGCCGAGCATTTTCAATGGCGATGGCAATCTGCGAGCCAAGCGTGGTCAGCATTCGCTCATGCTCTTCGTTGAAGAACCCCGCGCGCGTGTGCTCGAGATCGAGAACTCCAATCACGCGTCCCTTGTAGAAAAGCGGGACGATCAGCTCCGACTTCGTTTCGGGATTCATGGGCAGGTAGCGCGGATCTTTCGACACATCTTTCACGTTGATGGTTCGCCACTCGCGCACTGCCGCGCCCACCAGGCCACTGGTAGTGGGAATCCGCCGCAGGGGCGCGTGCGCGTAGCCGAATCGCCATGCATAGCGCGTGATCAGCGTCTCGCCTTTGTCGTCGAGCAGCATGATGGTGAACATCTGGTAGTCGATGAGGCGGCGCAGCAATTGGCCAATGCGTTCGAGCAGCGGGCCGAGATCGAGAATCGACGCCAGTTCGACGGCAATCTCGTTCAAGACTTCGAGCGTTTGCGCCTGGCGCGAAACGCGCGCATAGAGTCGGGCATTCTCAATGGCCTGGGCAATGCGCGAAGCCGTAAACGTGAGCAGGTGCAGGTGCTCGGGGCGAAAGTAACCTGCCTGCTCGCTCTCAATGTCCATCACGCCGATGAGCCGGTTTTTGGCGATCAACGGCAGCGCCATCTCCGAGCGTACGTCGGGGTTGGCGGCAATGTAATATTCCGAGGCCGGCGCATCGTTCAGCAGCATGGGCTGCCGCGTGAGCGCCACCTGGCCCACAACGCCCTTGCCCAACGGCACCCGAGTCCGCTCCACTTGCGGGGTGTGGCCGATTTGGAAGCGCATACGCAGTTCGTTGGTGCGGTCGTTGAGCAGCAAAATGGCAAAGATGCGGTAATTGATGATCGCGCGCACCAGTTCGGAGATGCGATTCAGCAGCGTCTGCAGGTCGAGCGTGGTGTTTAGCGCGTCAGTGAGCTTGAGCAGATACTCTGCGTCCACTGGTTCAATGCGGGCGTTTACCGGGTCAAGATGTGCCAGTTCGGCCGGGCGGTAGTCGCCCTCGAGCTCGGTTGCCTCGGGCTGCGGAGTTGGGTTTTTCTTCGTCATGCGTCGAAGGAAAGGATAGCAGTAGAGCAGGGAGTAGGGAGTAAGGAGTAGACGATAAGCGGGACAGCAGCAGTTGTGCGGCGTCGCGGCTGTCATTAAGACACTGGATGCGGAATTCTATTCCCTACTGGCTACTCCCCATTCCCTGTCTTTTCATTCCGCTCCCAATTCCCGCACGATCGCTACGGAGGCTGACGCGCCGATGCGGTTTGCTCCCGCTTCGAGCATTGCTTTCACATCGGCAAGGGTGCGGATTCCGCCTGAGGCCTTGACGCCGCAGCGTGCGCCGGCCACGCCCCGCATCAGCGCCACGTCGGCCACCGTTGCGCCGCCGGTTGAGAAGCCGGTCGACGTCTTGATAAAATCCGCGCCCGCCTGGATTGCGATCTCTGACGCTCGCAGCTTTTCTTCCATTGTCAGCAGCGACGTTTCAAGAATCACCTTGAGCAGCGCGCCGTGGTGGTGCGCCACATTTGCCGCTGCATGAATCGTGTGCTGCACTCCGGTGTAGTTGCCGCTTTTAAGCACGCCGATGGGCAGCACCATATCAAGCTCGCGCGCGCCCAGCCGTGCGAGGGCTGCGGCCTCATGCCTGAGCGTCGATACCAGCGATGCGCCAAAGGGAAATCCAATGACCACGCCAACGGGGATGCCGGTTCCGGCCAGCGCTTTCACAGCGGTTGCTGCCCACACCGGGTTCACCATCGCGCAGGCAAATCGATACCTGGCTGCTTCTTCGCACAACTGTTCAACCTGGACGCGCGTGGCTTCGGGCTTGAGTATGGTGTGGTCGATGACCGAGGCTACACTTTGCCAGTTGGCGAGGGTCTGCGCGGCGAAGGCCGCCGAGTCAAAAGTTCCATGATCGAATTCAAGATCGGAAGGTGCGATGGGAGTAGCTGCAGCGGTTGTTGCGGACATTGTTTCAGGCTCCTTGCCTGGGGCGGGCCGCTCTTCAATGGCGGCTCTTTTCTTGCTCCACGGTAGAAAAGTATACGGCAAGACCCGTCAGGCGCGTGTAAATGCAAGGGAAGTTGCAGGGGTGATTAGAGTAAATACGCCCGGGGCGTTAAGATCCAATATCCATTCGCTCTATGAAACCGCCTTTGATGGTGTAGAAATGCCGAACCTCGGTGTCGAGCAGCAGTTTTCCTTCGAGATCGTGGACCGTCTGGTGAACCCGCACTTCGTAACGGCCATCGGCATTTTGATCCACGCTGATCGGTTCCACATGCGGAGATAGGGCTGCGAATTGTCGAAGCCAGTATTCGCGCACCTCGTCAACGCCGTGGACGTGTCCGCCCTCCATACCGTTGGCCCATTCCACATCGGGGCTCATTCGCGCGAGGACCAGCTCAATGTCTCGAGCATTGAAGTCGCGGTACGCGGTTCTCAGCATATCGATTTCGTTCATTTTGTGCTCCCTGGCTGGCGGTCCGTGCAAATTGGGTATCGCTGCGCCGTCCCTACGGGACTCCGAACTAATCTTTTGCAATCTTTTCCCCACGCTGAAGCGCGGGGCTAACATCCACTGCGCCTACGGCGCGCGCGCCGGAACACATTTACGCAGTCCCAAATAGTTATGTGGGCTGGTCGGTTGGCATGAGGCAAATGTCGGGCAGGTTGCGGTAGCGCTCGGCAAAATCCATTCCGTATCCGATTACAAACAGGTTCGGGACAGCAAAGCCCACGTAATCCGCCTCGATCTTTTCAACGCGGCGCGAAGGCTTATCGAGCAGCGCAGCGATGCGCAGCGATTTTGGATGTTGCTGCATGAAGATTTTGCGCAGATATGCGAGCGTGAGACCGGTGTCGAGAATGTCTTCGACAATCAGCACGTTTTTACCCTCGATCGAATCATCAAGATCCTTGATGACCTGCACCGCGCCCGAGCTGGTCTGGCTGCCCTTGGGATAGCTTTTGACCGCAATGAAATCGAAGGTCGCGTCGGCGTCGATGGACCTTGCAAGGTCGGCAAGAAAAGGCGCCGCGCCTTTGAGCACGCCGATCATCACCAGCTTTTCGCCCTTTAGATCGCGCGTAATCTGTTCACCCATTTCGGCCACCCGCTCGGCAATTTGCTGGCGGGAAATAAGAACTTCGAGTCCCCTGAAAGTGGTGGTAGCCATGCACACAGTATCGCGCGAAATATTGCCGGTTGACTCTGTGTAAATCAGGGAAGGTGGTGGACGGTGTGCAGTGAACGATGGATGGCGGTTGCCCAGGTCCGCCAATTTGCATCATCTAGTACCGACGGTTCACGGTCAACCGTCCACAGGTGTCCGCCGTCAACCAAACCTTGATTCGCATCCGTCTATACTTAATAGAGCGCATGTATCCGTATATTCACGTTTTTCATCTGTTCACCATCCCGACCTTCGGGCTGATGCTTTGGCTGGCTGCGGTCACGGCTGCGGTGGTGGTCGACCGCAACTTCAAGCGAGCTCACATTGATGCTGACGCCATTGGCATGGTGGCCATTGCCGTTGTGGCGGGCATCATTGGCGCCAAGGTCTGGCATATTCTCGACACGCCCGTAGAGTTCCAAACC
>Ga0206798_1150_pt1 | contig 13607 bp, 14 predicted proteins | sample Alteio_BWOrgCont_66_FD_152893 | JGI IMG/M metagenome (GOLD analysis project Ga0206798, IMG submission 152893) | Enriched cells from forest soil in Barre Woods Harvard Forest LTER site, Petersham, Massachusetts, United States -... | ecosystem: Environmental > Terrestrial > Soil > Temperate forest >...
TTTGGGGTGCGGTCCAAGCGCAAAAAAGTGGGATCAGGAACCAAAAATCCACAGGCTGGGGCTGGTCAGGCCCAATAACTGCGGTCCAGTGTCCTATATTGGATTGCTTCCGCCAGGTGGGGGACGGCGAGATGCTCTGCGCCTTCGAGGTCCGCTATCGTCCGCGCCACTTTCAAGATGCGGTCATGGGCGCGGGCGGTCAGGCCCTGCTGCTGCATGGCTCGTTCCAGCAGGCGTTCGGCGTCGGCGCCAAGCTCGCAATGGGTGCGAACCTGGCGAGTATTCATCTGCGCGTTGGAGTAAATCTTTTCCCTGGTCTTTGAAAAGCGTTGCTGCTGGCGCTGGCGCGCGGCCATCACGCGGTCACGAATCTGGGCTGAGCCTTCAGCTGCCGCGCCTCCGCGCAGCTCCTTATATTGAACGGCCGGCACTTCAATATGTATATCGATGCGGTCGAGAAGCGGGCCGGAAATTTTGGCCACGTAGCGCTGAATCATGGGCGGCGTACACATGCACTCGCGCGATTTGTCGTTGAAGTAACCGCAAGGGCAGGGATTCATGGCCGCTGCGAGCATAAAACGTGCCGGAAAGCTGAGCGTCATGGCGGCGCGCGCAATGGTGACGTTGTGATCTTCGAGCGGCTGGCGCATCACTTCGAGAACATTGCGTGGGAATTCGGGCAGCTCGTCGAGGAAGAGCAGGCCGTTGTGCGCGAGCGAAACTTCGCCGGGGCGCGGCACAATTCCGCCGCCGATGAGGCCTGCGTCAGAAATGGTGTGGTGCGGCGAGCGGAAGGGGCGCTGAGTTACCAGGCCGGACCCGGGATCGAGCACACCGGCAACGGAATGGATCTTGGTAGTCTCCAGCGCTTCTTCGAAAGTGAGCGGTGCGAGGATCGAAGGCAGGCGCTTGGCCAGCATGGTTTTGCCTGAGCCGGGCGGCCCGATCATAAGTATGTTGTGGCTGCCTGCGGCGGCTACTTCAAGCGCGCGCTTGGCGGTTTGCTGGCCGCGCACATCGCAGAAGTCGACGCTGAAATGCTCGAGCTCGCCTAGAAGTTTTTCAGTGGAGACCTTGAAGGGCTCGCGCTGAATATGACCGACGACGGAGGAGTTGAGAAGTTCGAGCACGTCGAGCAGCGAAGTGACGGGATAAACATTCACGCCTTCGACGACCGCAGCCTCGGCGGCGTTGGCCACAGGAAGAACGAGATTGGCAATGTTTTTTTTCGCGCGCCATCACGGCCATGGGCAAAACTCCGGGGATGGGGCGCAGGCTTCCGTCGAGTCCGAGTTCGCCGACAAACAGAAATCCGCTGAGATCGGTGACGCGCAACGCGCCGTACGCGCCGAGAATTCCAAGAGCGATGGGCAGATCGAAGCCCGAGCCTTCTTTTTTGAGATCGGCGGGCGCGAGGTTGATGGTGATGAAGGTAGGCGGAATCAGATAGCCGGAGTTCTTGATTGCGGCGCGAACGCGGTCGCGGCTTTCGCGGACAGCGGCATCGGGCAGACCGACCGTGTGAAAGTGGTCCTGGTCGCTTACAACGCCGCTATAGTCCACTTCGACATCGATTAGGTTGGCATCGATGCCGTAAACCGCGGCGCTGAGGGTCTTGAATAGCATGGTTGATGAAGACTGCTGGAGTGTACCAGAAGGAAGAAAGAGTGAACAGTGACGGGGAACATGGAGCAAGGGAGCGAGGGAGCAAGGGAACGAGGGAGCAAGGGAGCACGGAAACCACAGCTGAAAACTGGCAACTGATCACTGACAACCAGCGACTATGAAGTTGCTGCCGCGATACAATCAGCGCTGTGACCGCTAGTCTTTTCGAACTCTACAAAATCGGAGTTGGACCATCGAGTTCGCATACCATGGGACCGATGCGAGCGGCTTGCCGATTTGCGCGGGAGCTTGAGACGCGCGGCGTGTTGGAGCGCGTGACGCGTGTGCAGGTAGACCTGTATGGTTCGCTGGCGCTGACGGGTCTGGGGCACGCGACGGATCGCGCCGTGTTGCTGGGGTTGGCGGGCAATGAGCCGGCAACTATCGATCCTGCAGCGATTGAGGCAACGGTAGCGGCAATCCGGCAAGAGCGCAGGATGAAATTGGCGGGCAAGCGCGAGCTTGGCTTCGACGAAGCGCGCGATTTGCTGTTTCATCGCGACTCCATGTTTCCCCCCGGAGCGAAGACGCAGCACCCCAATGGAGTGAGATTCACTGCGTTCGATGCCGCCGGCGCAGCAGTGGACCAGCGGACATTCTTTTCAGTGGGCGGCGGATTCATTGTGGAGGATGGAGCGGACGCGCAGGCATCGGGGATGAGCGAGAAGCAGGTTCCCTATCCCTTTCACAGCGCGGCGGAGTTGCTGGCGGCCGCCGAAGCGAATGGATTGTCGATTGCCGAACTGATGATGGCGAATGAGCGCGCGCTTTTGGGCGGCAGCGAAGGAAATGCGGCTGCAGAACAGGTGAGCACGGGCATCGATCGCATCTGGGCCACGATGAAACAGTGCATCGAGCGAGGCGTGGCGGCTGAAGGAATTTTGCCCGGCGGACTGAATGTGCGGCGCAGAGCGCATAGGCTCGCGGAGCGGCTGCGCAACAAAGAAGCAGCCGGCATGAAGGGTGATCCGCTGGCGCCGCTTGACTGGGTTACGGTGTATGCGATGGCCGTGAACGAAGAGAACGCAGCCGGAGGCCGCGTGGTGACTGCGCCAACGAATGGAGCGGCGGGAGTGGTGCCCGCAGTCGCTCGATACTACGAAAATTTTATTGAAGGCGCTGATCGCGAAGGCATACTGCGCTTCTTTCTAACCTCGGCCGCAATCGGAATTCTCTACAAGGAGAATGCGTCGATCAGCGGCGCAGAGGTGGGATGCCAGGGCGAAGTGGGCGTGGCTTGTTCCATGGCTGCGGGAGGTCTTGCGGCAGCATTAGGTGGAACGAACGGTCAGATCGAACATGCGGCCGAGATCGGCATGGAACACAACCTGGGCATGACTTGCGACCCGATTGGGGGACTGGTGCAGATTCCATGCATCGAGCGCAACGCGATGGGAGCGGCCAAGGCGGTTCATGCCACTCGCATCGCCATGAACGAGACCGAAGAGCACAAAGTCTCGCTCGACCAGGTGATCAGAACCATGTACCTCACCGGGCTCGATATGCAGTCGCGCTACAAAGAGACGAGCCTCGCGGGACTTGCGCTCAATATTATCGAATGCTGAAATCGCCAGTGTCCATGCATGTTGCGCGCACATCGCTTTCAATCAATGAAGTCAGAATCTCGACTGCAGTTTGAAATGAAGCGATGATGAGATGCTGAGTGATTTGCGAAAAATAGCACATCGCAGCATCATCAAAAACTGGGTTCGCTGTGATGAAGAATGCATGCGGTGAAGGAATCGGACTGGAACAGCTCGGGAGTCTGGAAAAAAATTGTTGACGATTTTTCCACTCTCACGTCGTTTTTTTCTTGACATCATTGCCGCGCAATTCTATACATTCAACAACTGCAATGTATTCATTGCAGACATCGATGCAACCCATCGAAAAGGGAGAATAGGCAAATGGCAACTAAGAAAGCAGCCAAGAAGGCAGCCAAGAAAGCACCCGCGAAGAAGGCGGCAAAGAAGGCCGCGAAGAAGAAGTAGTAGCGGACTACCAACCCAAAAGGCAACACTGAGGGGGACGCATAAAGCGTCCCCCTCAGTGTTTGTGCGCGAAGATATACACTCCGAAGAGAGCCATCACTAAGTGAGGAACGACTGGAATGACGCGGCGAAGATGGATTGCCGAGAGTTGGGATGAAGCCACGGCCACCATGGTGGGCGCACAGGCCGAGCACATGGCGCGCGTGTTGCGGGCGCAGGCGGGAATGCAGGCTGAAGTGATTGCAGGCGGGCACGTGTTTCACGCTGAAGTGGCCGCGGTGAAGCTGGCCGGCGCAGAGAGTGAAGTGCGCTTTAGCCTGCTGGCCGAGCTTGAGGCCGATCCCGCGCTGCCGGTAACGCTGGTGACCGCGATCTACAAGTTCGATCACATGGAATGGGCCATTGAGAAGGCAACCGAGCTGGGCGTGGCTGGCATCGCGCCGGTAATCGCACGCAGGACCGAGAAACACCTGGCGCTGGCGGCGGCGAAACGCGCGGAGCGGTGGCGGCGCATTGCGCACGAGTCGGCAAAGCAAGCGCGGCGATCGGATGTGCCGATCATCTACGATCCGGTTGAGCTTGCGGCGCGGGTAAGTGCCGAGTCGAGCGCGAATCGCATTGTGCTGGCTGAGCAGGAGCGGACGACAACGCTGCGCAATGCGCTGGATGAGGCCATTCGAGCGGCGGGCGTTGAGCAGCCGGTGTTTGAGATTGCGATTGGGCCGGAGGGCGGATGGGCGCCGAATGAAGAAGCGCTGTTTGATGCGAATGGATGGAAGGCTGTGTCGCTGGGGCCGCGGATTTTGCGGGCGGAGACTGCGGCGATAGCGGCGCTGGCGGTGGTGGCGTCGAGTCTTGAGTGAGTGGGGGTCGCGATTGCACACGCCACAGTAGAATTTACGGGTCTAGCGGAGCAGGCAGTGTTAATGAGGTGAACGACAATGCGCATTCCGGTTTTGCTTGCGGCTGGGTTGATGTTATCTATCTCTTTCAAGGCGGTCCCACAGTCAACTCAGACTTTGGGTCACGAACAAACTGAGTTCAACGCAGAAGATGAGACTGTGAAAAAGTCGGCTGAAATTCCGGTCGATGTCCTTGCGCTGTTGCGCCTGGACGAAAGGGTGAAGAACGCACTCGAGGACGGAAAGATTCCACCGGGGGAATTGCCGACTTCGTGGTTCTCGGCTTCGGCGATTCATTTGAGCGATCCCGGCGAGCCGGACTTCATTGTTGCCGGCGAAGGACCGCTTAAGGGAGACGTTGTAGAGGGCTTTTGGATTTTCTGCCACACCGAGCATGGCTACAAACTTGCCCTTCATGCACCGGCCCATCAATTGGTCGTGTCGGAAACCTATTGGAATGGATACCGGGAGATTGAGATGTCAACCGAAAGCGCCAATGAACTGACGACTGTTTCGTTCAGATGGGATGGCAAGAGGTATGTCGATTTTCAAGAGAAGTCTCACAAGCTCAAATCCCGCTGACCGAAGGCCCGATTACCTTACCCTGTGCATCATAAGTGCGCGAAATGTACCAGGAGTCCTGCGAGAGCTCCGCCAATTAAATCGCCAATGATGGGGATGGGCGCGTAGCTCCAATTGGAGCTACCCTTTCCGGGAATGGGCAGAATCCAATGCACGATGCGCGGCCCGAGATCGCGCGCGGGGTTGATGGCATAGCCGGTAGTGCCGCCAAGCGAGAGGCCGATGCCCCACACCAGGCTCCCCACTAGCCAAGGACCTACTCCAGCAGCAGGGCCGTTGATTGAAACGCCTTTGGAGAAGATGGCATTGGCGACGAGAACGAGCACGGCAGTGCCTATGATCTCGCTGAAGATGTTCAAGATCGGATTACGCACGGCCGCGTTGGTTGCAAAGACGCCGAGCTTGGCCGCAGGGTCGGGCGTGAGAGCCCAATGTGGCGCGTAATGCAGCGCGACAAGTGATGCGCCACAGATGGCGCCGAGCAACTGCGCCGACCACATGCTTAGGAGCAACGAGTAATCTCCGCCGATAACTGCGGAAGCGAGTGTGATGGCGGGATTGAGGTTGGCGCCGGAACTGCCGAAGGCCTGTGCTACCAGGACTCCGCAGAGCACGGCGAGAGCCCAGCCGGTAGTGATCACTATCCAGCCAGAGTCGGCCGCGTAGGACTTGCGCAGCGTAACGCCGGCATTGACGCCGTTGCCAAGCAGAATAAGCACCAGCGTCCCCATGAACTCACCAAACCACACTGAATGCATCTGGATTACCTCATTCGTGTTTGCCGCGTCGAAAGGCCATGTGGCCACATCACGCGAATCAATGTTTTTGTGAACCTAAGCATTCTTACCTGTCCGGGGCATGGTCGCCAAGGGCCGTAAAATAACCGAAGGCACGACAAGGGGTTTAAGCAGTGGCAGAAGTGATCTTTGTCGGGTTGTCGACGATCGACGTGATTTACGGCGTCGATAAGTTTCCCAAAGCGAATGAAAAAGTGGCGGCGCGAAGCCAGGAAGTGTATGTGGGCGGCCCGGCGACGAATGCGTGCATTGCGCATACGCACCTGGGCGGAAAAGCTGCGCTGGTGACCGCGGTCGGCAAACATCCGCTGGCGGCCATGATTCGCGAGGAATCGGCGCGCTACGGGATTCAACTGATCGATCTGAATGCGGAGTTTGCGGATGTGCCGCCAATCTCGTCAGTGACGGTGGCGAGAAACGGGCAACGGAACGTGGTTTCAGCGAACGCGGTCCGCGTGCACACGCACGATGCCATGGTTGACCAGCGTGTGCTTAGTAGCGCGCGGATGGTAATGGTAGACGGGCACCATATGCAGGCTTGCCAGGCATGGGCGGCTGCGGCGCGCGATCTGGGTAAGCCTGTGGTGTTTGACGGCGGGAGTTGGAAGGATGGATCGGAAGAGCTGCTGAAGAGCGTGACCACGGCCATCTGCTCAGCCGATTTTTTGCCTCCTGGGTCGAAGAACAGCCAGCAGGTGGTGGAGTACCTGCGAGCGCGCGGCGTGGCTAACATTGCCATTACTCACGGGGCCGAGCCGATTGATTTTGTCTCGGGAATGTCGCAGGGGACGCTGCGCGTGCCGCCGGTTGAAGTGGCCGATACTACCGGAGCGGGCGACGTGCTGCATGGAGCCTACTGTTATTTCGCGTCGCTCGGGCATGGGTTTGTTGAGGCGCTGAGCGAGGCTGCGGAGATTGCAGCCGAGTCGTGCCGCTATGAAGGAACGAGGGCGTGGATGGTCGCAATGCAGGGAGTTGGGGCCAGGTGATTGGGAACAGGGAACAGGGAACAGGGAACAGGAAAGACCTGTCAGGGCGCGGTCGTGGGGATGGAGCGTTCGTATTTGGGCCAGTGCGTGAGGAGTTCATTCACCACGGTGTGGCCCACTTTGTAAGCCGCTTCGAGCGAGGGCAGGTAAGCAGCGTAAGCGCCGATGCGTTGTTTGGCGAGGCTTTCTGAGGCGCTCATGCCGCGAGGCTGACGGTCGTAATTACTTACGGTGCGCAGAACCAGCACGCGATTCAGATCTACGCGTCCAGCGTTGGCAAGGAACTCAAGCGATTGCAGTGTTCCGGTGTCTTCCATTGCGGTGGTGCTGAATGCTCCCTTGCCGCCGGTGAAGTAACGCACCCACTCTGCTGCCCATGTATCAAAGAGCTGGCCATGCCAGTAAGTTGAGGACGAAAGCTCGTCACCGAGCGTGACGAAGGGCGGACGCTGGGCGAATGCGCCGTCAAAGTTACCGCGAATCTGCTTGAGCTTGTCGCTGTCGCCGAGGTCAAGGCTTCGCGTGAGGCTAAACGCCCACTGTGCGAGCGGCGCGTTGAGCGCATACACCTGGCCCGGGAGCGGCTCGGCGGGCGCTTCAAATGGCTTGGCTTTGCGCAGGGGAATGTATCCGGTCGACCAATCTTGAGGAATCTCGCGGGCGTCGATCTCATAGGCAAGGTCTCCGTCGACTACATAGCGAGCCCATGCGGCTGAGCCGAGAGATATGCGGTCTGGCGATCCACCGGCAATGCCGGCCACAATCCAATAGGCATGACTGAAGTCGAAGCGAGGATCGAGACCTACCGCCATGATGGTGGCTGCCGCATGCGCGGTTCCCTGGCCGGTGAGCACCGCCATCTCGCCTGACCCATTCATACGCACCGCGTGGTAAGCAGCCGGCATGGGGTAGATGCGGTCGAGATGGTCGCGCTCGACCCAGTACTGCAGTTCGCCCGGCTGGTCGCCTGTGTCCTCGCCTGCTTCAAACATGGCAACGACCACAACCTTCACGGGGATGGGTCGAGGTTTGGCGGCGACGGCGGCCGGTAGGGACACAAGGAGCAGAAGCGAACTGAAGAGCCGCCAAGATTTCGTCATTGAATGCGATAGTAGCTGAAAAACTCTGCATCGCAATGCTTCCAAATGCGAATATGTGGTTATGCAGGAGACCCGGATGTTCCGAGTAGAACTCAATTGCAGTGGGCTTCCGTCGGACTTGGGGTCGCAGGCGGCAGAAGACATCACCAATTCCTTCAAGGAAAGGACATGGCATCAGAACGTCAGATGCACTTGGGATGGCGCTCTCTTGCGACTTGTCGCCGAAAATGATTTCGATTCCAACGGGCTTGCCCTGTTGGATGAATTCTCCGATGAGATTTGTAATTGCATCGCGGAAGGCTTTGGACCCATTAGAGTCGTCAGTGTAACTGAAATATAGATCAATCTATATCCGTTTGACCCTCGCGAACCAAGCTGACGCGGCGTGGTGGAACCTGGTCTGAAGTCGATCCGATGAGAGGTCGGCGATATTCCATCCATTGGCGGGGATGAATGCTGCTCTCAGATCAATTTCTTTAACGGGGTGTGGGCCAATATCGGGACCTTCATCACTGAAGCACAACACATACAGGGTTGCGTCGCTTCGAGTTACCGACGCCAGGCTTGCAACATATCGTGGCCGTTCCTCAGCGTTGAAGGTGTGGAACAATGCGCTGTCCAGCACCGTGTCGAAGGTTCGACCTAAGCGATCAAGGTGCAGCGCATCGGCCATGGTGAACTCAATCTCGATTCCACGCTGGCTGGCTTTCTCTCGAGCCATGCTCAGTGCAGTCTCTGCTACGTCAACTCCAAGAACCCTCAGCCCCAGAGACGCGACGAGCAGCGAGTTCTCGCCGGTTCCCCAGCCCGCATCGAGTACCGCTCCGGCGAATCCACCAGCGGATGCCCGGCGCGCTATCACTGGCTGGGGCTGTCCAATATCCCAGGGCGCAGGTCCATTCTTGTACGAGGCATCCCAGGGAAGTCCCGACATCCGTTCGTGACTGGTGCGTTTCCGACCACCGAATTGATCGTCTGCCGATTTTTTTGATTGTTCCGACATTTCATCACTCATTAGTTGGTTTGACGTCTAAGCGGAACGCGGCGATGCACACGTTTGGATTTTACAGGCGGTTGACTCGCGAAATTCGTTTTGGACTCGTGGCGACGCTGTAGCATGTTGGCTATGCAAGGATCGGCGCGGGAAGATGAACAATGCTGGGTGCGGACGTTTAGAGATGGAGGGAAGTGGCGATGAGGACTTTAGGCGGATTGGTTCTGGGAGGGTTGATGATGGCTGCAACAGCTGGCGCGCAACAAACGCATCACTGGGCGATTGTGGTGCATGGTGGCGCGGGCGATATCAATCGGGCCGCGCTGGGCGATAAGGGCGATGCGGAGTACCGCGCTGCGCTCGCCAAGGTGATTGAAACCGGCGCGGCGGTGCTTGACCGTGGAGGCACCTCACTCGATGCGGTTGAAGCGGCAATCAAGGTGCTTGAAGACGATCCGCACTTTAACTCGGCGAAGGGAGCGGTGTTTACTTCGGCCGGCAAGACGGAGCTGGACGCAGCCATTATGGATGGCGCCACGATGCATGCCGGATCGGTGGCCAGTGTGACGCACACGCGGTACCCAATCACGCTGGCGCGCTCAGTGATGGAGAAGACGCCGTATGTGCTGATGGTGGGGCCGGGCGCCGATGCGTATTCAATCCAGGCAGGGATGGAGCAGGCGCCACCGAGCTACTTCTTCACCGAGAGCCGCTGGCAATCGCTGGTGAAGCAACTTACAAAAGATGGCAAGCCGATTCCGCCGCGGCCTGAGGGCGCGCCTGCCCAGGGCCCGATCATTCCGGTGGCACAGATTGAGGAGTCGGCAGACACGCGCCGCTACGGCACGGTGGGCGTCGTTGCGGTTGACCGGCAGGGCAATGTGGCCGCGGGTACCTCGACGGGCGGGCTGCAGGGCAAGGCGCCGGGGCGCGTGGGCGACTCACCGATTATCGGTGCGGGCACCTATGCCTCGAATCAGTCGTGCGCGGTTTCAGGCACGGGCGTAGGCGAGTTCTTTATCCGCTACACGGTGGCGCGCGAGGTGTGCGCGCTGGTGCAGTACAAAGGCATGGGGCTGCAGCAGGCGGCGGACGAGGTGATCCAGACGCGGTTGAAGCCTATTCACGGCGACGGCGGCGTTATTGCTATTACGCCCGACGGGCAGATGGCGTGGAGCTTCAACACGCCGGGAATGTTCCGCGCGAAGCTGGCCGAGGGCGGCAAGTTTGAGGTGCATATTTACAACGATGAGCCGTAGTAAGACGGGGAACGAGGGAACAAGGGAACGAGGGAAACTTTTGCGGCGGACAATGAACAGGCGATCACCGACAACACCAATTGGATGTGACTCGATGACAGATGCTTTTCGATTGATCGTTGGCGCGAATGGGCTGGCTCTCTTGCTTGCTTTGCCTGTCGCGCTGGTTTCATGTTCAAGTGGTGGAGTCGCTTCGACCCCGCCGGCGCCTGCGCCCACGCCTGTGGGCTGGGGCCTGCTGTCGAACGGCTCGCGAGATAAGACGAAGTGGCCGTTTGACCCGGCTTCAATCTGGAACACCGCGATCGGGAGCGGGGCCATTTATCAACCAGCCGGTATTACCGCAAACAACGGCGGCGGTTATCCAACTAATTTCGGGCCAGATGAGGACGTGATCATCATGGCTCCCACGGCGCCTGAGACTCAGGTTTACTTCAGCCCCGTCGCATGGAACGGAGGAGATCGCTGCACGCCACAAGGGAGCCTGCTCGCGAGCGTGCCTGTTCCGGCCACTTACACCCTCCCCAGTAGCGGCCAGAACAATTCTGCAGCCTTCCTGATGCCCGATGGTCAAACCCTGAACCAGAACCAGCCATTCACTCTTTGCGCGGCGGGCGGGCCCGCAACCACCCTGGTGGTTGAAGCCTCAACCAGCATTTATGGTGATGGGCCCTACGGCGCGCATGGGGGCAGTGGCCTGTCATCCGTGGGCGGCACTATTCGCTATGGAGAATTCACGTCGGGCAAGATTCATCACGCCATGAAGATGGAACTCTGGGCGTCGCAATACTATTTCTGCTGCACTCCTCACTGGCCGGCCACGGTCGTCGACGACTACGCCAAATCCAACTACAAAGGGACCAACCCGAACCTCGGCCCAGGCTCGCTGCTGGCGCTGCCGACAGGTTTTGACGTGAGCTCGCTCGCCACAACGCCGGGGAAAATTCTCGCGCAGGCATTCGAGGACTACGGCGCATATGTTGTGGACGACACGGCCTGGAACGACTGGGCGCTGTGCACAGAGCAAGGCCCCAACGGGCGAGTCGCAGATGAATTCGCGAATCTTTATGGCTTTGCATTTAATCCGGCGCAAGGTTCAAACACGCCGTTTATGCAAGACATGACGAGCATTTTTCAGTCGCTGCAGATTGTGACTAACAGCTCAGCCACGAGCATAGGCGGAGGGGGAACGCCGCGCGTTGCGGCTCCGCCGGCCATCGGCAATTAGGCAAGGACAAGCGAGCAATATTCCGCTGCTTGTACAATTGCGGCCATGGAAACTATCCAGTACATCCTTCCGCAAAGCCGCATTCCACGCACGTGGTACAACATTCTGCCTGATTTGCCCGCGCCGCTTGCGCCGCCGCTCCATCCTGGCACGCTGAAGCCGCTTGGCCCCGACGATCTTGCGCCGCTGTTCCCGATGAGCCTGATCATGCAGGAGATGAGCGCTGAGCCGGAGATCGAGATTCCCGAAGAGGTGAGGCAGATTTACGCTCAATGGCGGCCTTCGCCGCTGATTCGCGCGCGGCGGCTGGAGAAGTCGCTGGATACGCCGGCGCACATCTACTACAAATACGAGGGCCAGAGCCCTGCAGGCTCGCACAAGCTGAACACAGCGGTGGCGCAGGCTTACTACAACAAGCAGGATGGAACGAAGCGGCTCTCTACGGAGACCGGCGCCGGGCAGTGGGGATCGGCTCTCTCAATGGCGTGCAGTTTCTTCGGGCTTGAGTGCAAGGTGTACATGGTGCGCGTGAGCTACGACCAGAAGCCGTACCGGCGCGCGCTGATGGAGGTGTTTGGCGCGAACGTGACGGCGAGCCCGAGCAACGAGACCGAATCAGGCCGCGCGATTCTGGCTCAGCATCCTGACTCGCCCGGGTCGCTCGGGATTGCAATTTCAGAGGCTGTTGAAGTTGCGGCGAAAGATGGGCAGACGAAGTACGCGCTGGGCAGCGTGCTGAATCATGTGCTGCTGCACCAGACCGTGATTGGGCAAGAGGCGATTGAGCAGATGGCGCTGGCAGGCGAAGATCCCGACGTGATTATCGGCTGCGCGGGTGGCGGCTCCAACTTTGCCGGGCTCGCGATGCCTTTCATCGGTCTCAACCTGAAAGGGAAGACCCGGTCGCGGGTGATTGCAGTTGAGCCTGCGGCCTGCCCGACTATGACCAAGGGCAAATTCACTTACGACTTTGGCGACACGGGGCACCTGACGCCACTGGTAAAGATGCACACCCTGGGCTCCACGTTTGTTCCACCAGGAATTCACGCGGGTGGGTTGCGCTATCACGGAATGGCGCCGCTGGTTTCGCACGTGATCGACCTGGGATTTGCTGAGCCGGTAAGCGTGCAGCAACTGGATGCATTTGCCGCGGGCATCCAGTTTGCGCGTGCCGAGGGCATTGTCCCTGCGCCGGAGTCGAATCATGCTGTGGCCGAGGCGATTCGCCAGGCAATGATCGCGAAGCAGGATGGCACAAAGCGAACGATTCTCTTCAACCTGAGCGGGCATGGACACTTTGACATGCAGTCGTACATCGCCTACCAGGCGGGGAAATTGGAGAACTACGAGTATCCGGCTGAGGAGATTGCGATGGCGCTGGCGGGGTTGCCGAGTGTGAGTTAGCGAGCCAGCGTTTCTGGCCGGGGGGGATTGAAAACAAAAGGCTGGATGATGCATGAAGAAGCAGTTTAAGCTGGCGGCCGATCAGATTCGCACTCTTGTCACCGGCTACGGTTCATGCTTCGCGACGGATCGAATCACGGTCGACGGTGAGTGTGTGGGTTACATGTACCGGGAGGCTCCGCGTGAAAAAGACGATAGCGGGTGGCATTTTTTTGCGGGAGATGAAACACAGAAATACGTCGACGATTCGAGCAACCTTGGTATCTACAATGTGAATACGATTGCAAATTACGATCCTGAAATTACACCGTTTCTCAACGAGCCTCCTGGGACCGCATGGGCTCGCGATCTAGCAGGCAGTTTCGTGAAAGACCGAATCGATCCAATCGAATAATGGAATTCACAATGCATAGACACAAAGGCCATCTGCCGCTGCAGATGGCCTTTGATGTTTTGAGTCGAAGCGCAATTACTGCGGCGTAGTCGCCGCGGTGCTTGAGTTGGAGTTCATCCGAGCTTCAGCCTTTTCAGTCTCAACCTTGTGCGCATTGGTTTCGAGGGCTTCCGCCTGGGGCAAGAAGGTGATGGCTTTCTGAATCTGCGGGTCCCAGTCGGCCAGTGCGCGCAGGCCCTGTAACTGTCCGAATTGGATGGTCACGATGTCCTGCTTGATGCGGGTCTTCAGCCAGTCCTGTA
>Ga0206798_1151_pt1 | contig 13572 bp, 14 predicted proteins | sample Alteio_BWOrgCont_66_FD_152893 | JGI IMG/M metagenome (GOLD analysis project Ga0206798, IMG submission 152893) | Enriched cells from forest soil in Barre Woods Harvard Forest LTER site, Petersham, Massachusetts, United States -... | ecosystem: Environmental > Terrestrial > Soil > Temperate forest >...
ATTGGCTGCGGGTGGGCGAGGTGGAGCGAACTCCCGGCGAGCCGGGCATGTATTGAAAGTTTGACGTTTCGGCTCGCGGTGCGAGGCCGCACTGGCCATTGGGGGATGGCTCGCGGAAACGCTCACCCCACCCGTCGCCGACAAATCGAGTCACCACCGCAAATTTTCTTTTCTTCAATCGATTTCCGGCTATCTTTACGTTTCCATTGGGAGGGTTGCCGTGTCGGCGACCCTGAATTAATTTTTGGACGGCGTCCACCTTCGCTGCGCTTCAGCGCGACGAGACACGCCAGCCTTCCGATGGGACTTTTTGTAAATGGACGCCGCACATATCCGTAATTTCAGCATCATTGCCCATATTGATCATGGGAAGACCACGCTTTCCGACCGGCTTTTGCACCGCACGGGCACCATCGCCACGCGCGACATGTCGGATCAATTGCTCGACGCGATGGATCTCGAACGTGAACGCGGCATCACCATCAAGGCGCATCCGGTCACGATGCTTTACACGGCCAGGAACGGCGAGACTTACGAACTGAACCTGATTGATACGCCCGGCCACGTCGATTTTTCCTACGAAGTTTCGCGCAGCTTGAGCGCCTGCGAAGGCGCATTGCTCATCATTGACGCAGCGCAAGGGGTCGAGGCTCAGACCGTCGCCAACGTGCATCTGGCGATGAAACAAAATCTCACGATCATTCCGGTGATCAACAAGATTGACCTGCCGCACGCGAACATTGAGCAGGCAAAAATTCAGCTTGAAGACATCCTCGCGATTCCCGCCGAAACCGCCGTGCTGGCGAGCGCGAAGCAGGGAATTGGCATCGAAGATATTCTCGAAGCCGTCGTGGAACGTATTCCGCCGCCGAAACCGACGGGCGCGCCAAGTTTGCAGGCGCTCGGTTTTGATTCATATTTTGACACTTACAAAGGCGTCGTCACGCACGTCCGCGTTTTTAACGGCGAATTGAAAGCCGGCCAGATGGTGAAGTTGCTGCACTCTGGTAAAACGGTTGAAGTCAAGGAAGTCGGCAGTTTCAATCCGAAACCTTACACGCGCGAAAAACTGGAGGTCGGCGAAACGGGTTATTTCACGGCGAACATCAAGACGCCGAAGGAAGTGAAGATGGGCGATACGATCACGGATTCACGCAACCCATCAGGCGTGTTGCCGGGATTCCAGGAAATCCATCCGATGGTTTTCAGCGGCATTTATCCCATCAATACGGCGGATTACGAACAGCTCAAAGCCAGCATGGGCAAGTTGCAATTGAACGATTCCGCGTTCGTCTATTCCTCGGAAAGTTCCGTCGCGCTTGGTTTTGGGTTTCGTTGCGGCTTTTTGGGGTTATTGCACCTGGAAATCGTGCAGGAACGGTTGCGCCGTGAATACAACATGGACATCATCGCGACGTATCCGAGCGTCATCTACAAAGTGACGATGAACGACGGCACGCTGAAGCACATTGATAATCCCGTGTTCATGCCCGATCCCAGCTTGATCGCCAAAGTCGAGGAGCCGATGGTGAAGGCATTCGTGATCTGTCCGAACGAAAACATCGGTGACCTGATGGCTTTGATTTCCGAAAAGCGCGGCGCGATCGACCACACGGAAACGCTGGATGCGCGCCGCGTGATGCTCACCAGCCGTTTGCCGCTGAATGAGATCCTGATCGATTTTCATGACCGCATCAAGAGCATGACCCGCGGTTTCGGTTCAATGGATTATGAGTTCGACGGCGAGATGGAATCCGACATGGTGAAGCTCGACATGCTCGTGAACACCGAACCGATGGACGCATTTTCGTGCATCGTGCATCGCACGAAGGCGGAGGGCAGGGGACGCACCCTGGCCGAGAAATTGAAAGAAGTCATTCCGCGCCAGCAGTTCCAGGTAAAAATCCAGGCGGCCATCGGCGGAAAAATTGTCGCGTCCGAAGTCATCAGCGCGTTCCGCAAGGACGTGACCGCGAAATGTTACGGCGGCGACGTGTCGCGCAAACGCAAGCTGCTGGAGAAACAAAAAGAAGGCAAAAAACGCATGAAATCCATCGGCAACGTGGACATCCCGCAGGAGGCGTTCATCGCAGTGCTCAAAGCTTGATTCTTTGTGTGAATTCGTGAAATTCGTGTCAAAATCCTTTAATAATTTATGACGATTTTCCGCTGGTTCATTTCGCAGGCTGTTCGCAATGCGTGCGCGGCGCATAAACATTATCGCCGCCAGCTCGCGGCGCAGAGCGATCTGCTTGCGGCGCCAGCCATCGCCGCCGTGCAATCCAAGCTGGATGAATTGACCATCGCGATCAAGGAAGGTCATACCGGACGCATCAACATCAAGGTGGAGGAATTGCAGTTTGCCGCCGAAAAATGGATCAAGCCATATCCGAACGCTGCGTGGCGCGAAAATGTGGAAGTACTGCTGGTCGCACTCGCCGTGGCGATGGCCATCCGGACGTTCTTTTTGCAACCATTCAAAATCCCGACCGGCTCGATGCAGCCGACGTTGTTCGGGGTCATGTCCGTTCCGGATTTCACTTCGTTCTTTCAAAATAATTATTGGGAAGACAAGACTTCCATCGAAACGCGGCTTCGGGAACAGATAAAACTGCGGGATACCATGGTAATTCCAACCGGCTGGCAGCGGGTCAAAGAATGGTTCAAAGGAATTTCTTACATTCATATCGTCGCGCCGGCGGATGGCACGATTGACGGAATCAGTCCGGTCACAAAATTTTTGATCTTCAATATCAAACAGACGATTTCCATCGGCGGCGTGGCCCAAACGATCTGGTTTCCGCCGGATTATGGCGAAGAACCGCTGCCTTACCGCGCGGGCCTGCAAGTGGGGCCGGAGGGACACGTTTTTCACAAGGGCGATATCGTGGCAAACCTCAAGGTCAGTGCCGGAGATCATCTGTTCGTTGACCGGTTGAGTTACAATTTCAGAAAGCCGACCCGCGGTGAGATCGTGGTCTTTGCCACCGTCGGCACCCAAATCAAAGAGCAGGATCAATTTTATATCAAGCGGTTGACCGTGCTGCCCGGTGAGCATGTGCAGATCGGCGATGACCGGCACATGATCATCAACGGTCGGCGGATTGACGCCTCGACGCCGCATTTTGAAAATGTTTATGGCTTTGATCCCAAACAGCCGCCGCGTGAAAACCAGTTTTCTGGCCACGTCAATGGCGCCATCGCGCAACAATTTAATTTATATCCCAACCTTGCGCCGTTGTTTCCTGACGCGCAAACGGTTTTCACCAACGGCCCGGATTCTTACATGGTTTTTGGCGACAATACCTGCAACAGTTCTGATTCGCGCACGTGGGGAACTTTCCCGGCCCAAAACATCATCGGCAAATCCTTCTTTGTTTATTGGCCGCTGACCACCCGGTTTGGCCTGGATAATCACTAAATCCCATCTCTCGATGAACGCGGCGAATCCCGAAACGGTTCTGATCACCGGCGCATCGTCCGGGATCGGCCTGGAACTCGCACGTTGTTTTGCGGCGGATAAATCAAATCTGATTTTGATCGCGCGCAGCACGGATGCGCTGGAGAAACTGGCGGGCGAACTTCGTGCCGCGCACGGGATTACAGCCCGGGTTTTGACCGCCGATCTTTCCCTGCCGGGCTGTAATCCCGTGCGCGGCACGAAGTTCGCCCGCCAGTTTCTCCAGCGCCGGCGTGGTGGAATTCTCAACGTCGGTTCGGTCGCCGGATTTTTGCCCGGGCCCAACATGGCGGTTTATTATGCGAGCAAAGCCTTCGTGCTTTCGTTCACCGAAGCCCTGGCTGAAGAAATGTCTGGCAGCGGATTGACCTTCAGCGTGCTCTGTCCCGGCCCGACGGAATCCAATTTTGGCAACGTTGCGCGCGGCGGCAAAACCCGTCAGGTGCAGCGGCAGAAAATGTCTGCGGCCACCGTGGCCCGGATCGGCCACCAAAAGTTTCGCGCGGAAAAAATCGTCGTCGTGCCGGGGATTTCCAACCAGTTGCTGGCCTTTTCAACGCGCATCGTGTCCCGGACATTCGCCCGCAAAATTGTCAAAAAATACAACCGCACGAAGGAATGATTTAAATCCTCCTCGCAAAAACTTCACCCCATGTCCGCCTTGCAAAAAGCGGGAAAATGGACGAGGTTTCATCATTATGAAAAATCTTACTTTGGCAGTTTTGGTTTTTATCACGGGCTGCGCGACCAGTTCGCATCAAGTTACCGGCACGCTCCGGCCACAAGTACCGCCGGAAGCGGTTAAAGTTTATTATGCGCTGCCGGCGAATTCCGAGGTGATTGGCATGGTGTCAGCCGATTCATTCGGCGGCGTTGATTTGCAACAGGCCACCGCCGACGCCATCACCCGATTGAAAGAGCAAGCCGGCCGACTCGGTGCGAATGGTCTTTTCATCAATGGCGTGCAAGACAAACCTTTAAACGGGGCAACCGTCAATGCCGAAGCCATTTTTGTTTCGCCATGACTTATTTGGGAACGGTCCGATGATAAATGTACCACCCGTAACCACTGAGACTAAAGTCCGGAGCAAGGGTGTCAACCGGCGGGGCTCGGCCGCTGATATTCACCGGCTCAAAGCCTTCGGTATTTGACAATCCGACCGACCCGGTCACGCGGCGGCTTGAAAGATTGATTAAGACCAGAAATTCATCGTTGGCATCCTGGCGCAGGAAGCTGACGACTTCTTTCGGAGCCGTATTCGTAAGCCAGACAACCTCCCCGTTGTAGAACGCGGCGTTTTGCTTGCGCAGCTTGATCAGGTCCCGATAAATATCGCGCAGGGGAGGGCGTCCGCCCGGATGCCAAAAAATTGGCATTTTTTCAAACAAGGCCGGGTCGGCGGACTCGGTGGCATCACCCACTTCCATGCCGTTGTAAAAGAGCGGCACTCCATCAAGCGTCAACATCAACACCTGTGCCGCGAGCGCACCGGTCACGCCATAACGCGCAACTGCCCGGGGTTCTTCGTGGTTGTCGGTGAAACGCAAGTGTAACGCGCCCTTGGGAAACTGCTGATCGGTATGTTCCCAGGATTCTTCAATGTAATTGGCCGGTTCTACGCTGCTCATGACCGTATCCAGCGTGCTGATCATGGCCCAGGAGGAATCCACGTTGAAAGCTTTGTAAAGCATTGCCGGCTTGGCGCCAGCGTCAGCGAGAATGATGACCTCGGGATTGATCTTCTCAAGTTCAGCCCGGGCCGCTTCCCAGAAATCAACGGGCACCGTAGGCGATACATCGCAACGAAACCCATCCACGCCGAAATCCTTCAGCCAATATGCCATCATGCCGATCATGTAGCGTCGCACCTCTGGATTCGCATAATTCAACCCGGCCACATCCGTCCATGCAGGATCGGGCGGGATGATCTCACCATTCGCATTCTTCAGGTAAAACTCCGGATGTTCCATCAGCACGCTATCCCAGGCGGTTTGACCAGCAACGATGTCCATGACCACTTTCATGCCACGTTTGTGGGATTCTTCGATCAATCGTTTGAAGTCGTTGGTGGTGCCATAATTAGGGTTGATGGCGTAAAAGTCGCGCACCGCGAACGGGCTGCCGATTGATCCTTTCTTCATCTTTTCGCCGGTCGGATGGATTGGCATAAGCCAGAGAATATTCACCCCCAAATCCTTTAATTCATCCAATCGGGCAGTGATCGCATTAAGATCTCCCGCCTTGGAGAAGTTCCGTGGAAAGATTTCATACACGACCGCACTCCGCAGCCAGTCGGGTGATGGGCGGGTGCCCGGATTAGCCGGATCCGCTTTTAAAACGCCAGCAGTATTAATCGACAGCCAGCCTATGAGGGCTGTGGCGAGTAGATATCCTGGTTTCCTTTGAATTCCATTCATGGCGTTTGCGATGTTGAATTGGTTTTATTTCACGGGTTCTATGACATGAAAATCACAGAAAACCAAATTTTGTCAACCAACGATAGTGAATCCATCCCTGCGCCAGTCCTAATTTGGAACAGTTTCATTTGGAACAGTTTATGCTTCTGGTTTCCGCGCATGAATAATGAAACTGCCAAACAAATGCTTGAAATCAAAAAACAAGAGCTGTTGCATAAAATCAAAATTTTGCAGGAAGATGTCGTGGCCATTAATTCAGCCATTGTCGTATTTGATCATTTTCCGAAAGACCCGATTTCAAAGGCTAGAACAATCCACGATATTGCCATACGCGAAATGGTCTTTTTTGCCATCCGACAATCGCCCGATGAATTCACCATCCGTGACGTTGAAAGAATCATCGCTGTAAATTACAAGACAGAAAGTGTCTCAAAAAAAAGCATTGCCAGTTCATTTTGGAAAATCGCCAACGAAGAATTAAAACTGCAAGTTGTCAAAGAAGGCGGCGCCAAGCGACCGGCGATTTACCGGAAACCAAATTTTAGTAATTATACGGAAAAATGGGAGAAGATCGAAACCGTTGATTTGACATCCGGCAAAACACCCGCGACCAACTGATATTTCACCCGTGTCCAAGCCACTCACCCCGCCATGAACGGGAGCTGACCACTTTTACGCCCCGCTAATCGGTGCGTGCGTTTGTGAATCAACCAACATTCTATTGCCAAGCCAGGAAAACATTGGACATTTATCCGACGGCTGCAATAAAAACGCCAACCGTCAAAATCAATATTACGGGGCACGGCATTCATGCCACTTCAAGGTTGCTTGTCATTTTAGCGTTGAAGCGGACTGGAGCCCGCGCCCCGAAGCCAAAAAATGGACATCGGAAAGAGCAGGGGAATGATCGGCGTGGCGATCATATTTTTTTGCGCGCGGCTGACCTTTTTACTTGAACACGCTGCTGCCGCGCCTATACAGCTGGGAATCAGAACCTTCCCCAAAGGGCAGATTGCCGGCATTTTCATTTACGCTAAATTTAAGGAGTAAAACTTGTGAGTTGCTGTGTATAATTTTTTATTTTAAATGCCAACCCGGCTACTGAAGCCAGCGCCGGATATTCAGTTCTGAAATTGTTTATCCGGCGTTGGTTCAGTCTCATCAAATTGCGGTTAAGCAGGCAATCAAGTGAATAAATACGTTATCCCATAACCCGCCTGCCGTTCTATTCCACCGCAAAACCGAAAGCAACAGTTAAAATGAAAACAATCAAAAACCAAAATGGACGTAAAGCCGGCTTCACGCTGGTGGAAATCATGATCGTTGTGGCCATCATCGGCCTGTTGGCGGCGATCGCGATTCCGAACTTCGTGCGTGCCCGTCAAACCTCGCAAACCAATGCCTGCATCAACAACCTCCGGATCATTGATGCCGCCGATCAGCAATGGGCGTTGGAAAAAGGCCAGCAAAGCAGCGCGACCGTCACCAGTGCCGCCATCGTTCCGTATCTGGGCCGCGCGGGTAGTGTCATGCCGACCTGTCCCATTGGAAATGCCGCTTACATTCTTAACGAGGTTAGCATAGCTCCGACCTGTCCTAATTCGACGGGTTCGACCGGCTCGCATTATGCCGTTCTTTCCCAATAATCTTGGGTAATCACCAATCACAGAGCCTGGAGCAATCCGGGCTCTTTTTTGTTTCAATCCGGCAAAACCTTTAGAGCGCAGCGATAGTACAGTTCAACGGGTTTCTTTAATAAATATAACATACATTGTATAACGTTAATTGCACAGCCGCCTCCAGCCCCCTGATTTTTCAAAACCCGTGCTATAAACGCGGGCGTGAACGCGACATCAAATATTCAAAAGCGGTTGCCGGTTTTTGAACCGAAGCAAAAGGCCGTGCGGATGAAATTCTGCGGGCTTCAACCTGTCGGCGATATGTGGATGCCTTTGTGGACGCCGCTTGAGAACATCAATCGATTTGAAAAAGGTGCTTTGCCAATTCCTGCCGGTTCTACTTTTTCACAATTTACGTTGAGAGGATTCGGAATCTTCGTCCCGAACCCGACTGGCTGGAAAGCTGGCCAAATCTTTGACCCGAATCTTGCTGACTGACGACGTTCATGGAAATCACTGAACATCAAAGACAGTTCCGGCTGATGGTTGAACGCCTGCCGGAGGAACCAGAAAGGCATCATCGCTGGCGCAACCGCGATCTAAACCAGCCCGAAGTCAAACTGCGAAAGATTACTGGCGAATGTCGTCTTTCTGATTTGCTAAAAATGCAGGCTAGGGCGGTCATGGCCGACATTACAGAATGTCCTGCCCCTGCTCTGCCTGCTCATTTAGCTAGGCTCCGTGACCTGCGCCACACGATTGAGCTTGTGATGGCGAACGACTTTGTTCCCTCGGACGAGGCGCAACTATCCGGCAAGCAACTTCAATATCCTGAAATGTTCACCAACAACGATGGAGAAAACGAACGATGAAACCAACCAGGCTAAATGAGATGCTAGCACAAAAGGTGCGAATTAAATTTACGCGGGCTAAGCGTGGCGTATTTGAGGCTGTCATCCCTGCCCGACTTCTTGACGAGCCTTGCGACTTGCTTCTCACTGCACCTGGCAAACGGCAACTCATGGTGGCGCTGATGATTCAGCTTCGATTGATGCAGCCGATTATCATCGAAGTCAGAAAAAAACCGAGGGTGAAGACCGCGGACACGTTCATCAAAACGCCTGTAATCAAATCTTAGAGCGTCGTTTTTACTATGAGTACCTGTAAATGTCTCCGTTGCGGTCATACATGGTGGCCGCGTGGCAACTGGCGCACGCAGAATTTTGTTCCCATCCGCTGCGCCAAGTGCCGTTCGCCATTTTGGAACAAGCCTTACGTTCGTAATATCTCACACAGTCGGCTGAATCCGAATTCGTCTTTTGACGCAAAATTGCTTCCGTCTCACAACGCCGGCGCTGTGAGTATGAAGCAACTCGAAATTCCCGCCGACAAGTATATCCGCGTCAAAGGCGCGAAGCTCGTTAGTCCTGGGAGTGTGAGAAGCAAGCCGTCCCCTGCCCGTTCCAAAATTTCCCGTTCCGTCAAGTCGCGTGCGGTTCGGGTTGCGGTTAAACGCGGCAAAACCAAACAACAAACCAACCAAAATAAATGCAAATCAAACTGATGGTCATCACGCAAGTCCACGAAACGTGGCCTGCACGTCCCGCAAATGGTAACACGCCCGCCCGCGCTGCTGGCGAGTCGTTCAACCTTGTCTGCCAAGACATGAGCCAACCGGCTGAACAACGCATGACGGAAAACATCTCCTACAAGCTCAAGGAGGACGAAATCCCGCTCTATTGGGACAAGTCAATGGACAAGATAATCAACGCCGTGTGTCGTCGGATTGTCATCAGCAAGAGCGGCAAGGCCAGCCTCGTCGGGGAAATCGTCTTTATAGTTATCCGGTGCAATTCCGCTCCGGTGTAAAAAGAAAGGTTCAAAATGAAAAAGCTCGTTCAAAGCGTCGCTCGCGGCGTTTGCAAAGTCGGCGACTTCATCAGTCGCAATGGTAAAACGTTCGTCGTGGTTGGTTTCACGGCGGCTGGCGCGGCAATTTGCCAAGCTCAAACTGATGCGTCCGTCATTGCGACGACTGCGTCGTCTGACTTCGCCATCATCGCGCCGATCACGATCACCATCGTGACGTTCTACGTGATCCTCAAGCTGGCACGTCGCACGGTCAAATAATTCAACTTTGCCGCGAGCCCATTTTGCGCGAGTGGGTTCGCGGCAAACCTGAAAAATGAAACAGGCTTTCCCGTTTTTTCTGATTCGTTTCCTTCGCGGTTTTATCGTCGCTTTCCTGCTTTGGGTAACTTTTGAAGCGTGGTTTCTGGCTGAAAAGAAAAGTCAATTGCAGCCTCACCACATTGTCAGCACGTTGGATGGTCGTGTCATGGCTGATTTTTGGGCGACGAATAACACCTACGTTGCTTGGTCTTACCAGCTTCGTCCTGTTACTGACGGCCTTGCTTAGTTCCGTAATGCAAAAGGCCGGGAGCGACACTGTTGAAAGATTTGAAGGGCAACCAAGTGGCATAACCTTCTGAATTGGTAGTATCAATCGGGCTGGATGAATTATTGAGATACAACCAGTAGTCATTGTCAATGGCGATGGAGTATTGCACCTGTGACAGGTCAGTGTTGGTGGGAATATACAGAGTGATGGAGTTAAACTGGGTAGTTCCGACCGTCCAATTACTGTTTGGCAATGGAAAAAGGTCTTGATATTGAGCGGGATACTGGCTGGAAAACGGAGCTTGCAACCTGACCACATTGGTAAGGTTGGACAGATTCGTCGCCACCTCCCAGAATGCGTTCGCCGAAATAAAATTATCAGGATTCTGGCTTGACGCTTCAATTTCATTGGAAAAGGGCGATTCGTAGGTGATGCCAGACTGGGGGGATTCAAAGTTCACGACGTAAGAATGGGGCAGGCCGATGACAGTGTTGGTGTCCTCATAATACATCTTGCTCAGATCGTCATTGGTGAAGATGGGTATGTAGGAACCGCCGGAATTGGTGGAGCGATACACGATGAAATCTTGGATGCCAAGCCCTTCCTGCTGCATCGTCATCACGTTGGTATCCAGACCCCAACTCAATCTCGCCGCTGTCTCGAACGGGTCGCATTCAGTGGTCAGAATAGGTCCGGCGACGACATAAAGAGTGACGGTGCCTGTATTGCTGGCCGGACCAACACCATCGCTGACGACGTACTGAAATGAATCCATCCCCTCGAAACCATTCGTTGGAGTGTAGATAAGATTGGCTCCTGAACCGCTTAAAGTTCCGTTAGCTGGATTGCTGGTGACGGTGTAAGTGTAATAATTGGTATCATCGTGGCAGCTATCAAAGTCACTTATGCTTAAGGCGATGGCCACTGGCTGATTGGTTCCGGTCATCACGTTTTGAGAATTGGCCTGAAGGCCGACGTCGCCAATGGTGATGGTAACGGTGTTTGTGGCAGAATCGTCGCCGCAGCCGCTATAGACAATGTAATTGAAAGTGTCCGTGCCGGTGAAGTTCATGCCGTTGGTAGGGGTATAAGTGAGATTCGCCACCGTGCCGCTCAAAGTGCCGTAAGCCGGATTGGAAAGCAGAGCATAGCTCAACGTTTCGCCACAGTTATCCGACCCAAGCGAGAAGCTGACCGGCGTGCCACGACAGGTTTGAGGGCTAATTGGATTAACAGTGATAGGGTCGGAAATGGTTAAAGTGACGGTGGCTGGAGCGGAATCATACTGACCGTCGCTGACCATAAATGTGAAGCTATCCTGACCTTCATAACAATTATTGGTTTGCGTGTAAGTCATATAAGGTGGCGTACCGGTCAAAGTTCCATTGGTTGGATAAGTCAGGATAGAATAAGTCAATGGCAAGCCATTCGGGTCTTCGGCACGCAAAGTATAGCTAAACTGCGTATTTGGGCAAAGGGACTCAATATCCCCAAAAGCCGCCGGATATACTTCTGGATTAGCATAGAGAACATTGGTGGCTGAATAGTTTGCAGGGTCAATCAGGTAATTGGTGTTTTGCAGAAGCGTGAGAATGACGGTCTGGTCGGGTTTCAAGCCGTCGTCAATCGGGTCAATGTCAATTTCCGCTTGGTTCTGATTGGCGGGAACGGTGACTGCGCCCGTAAGATTGGAATAATCCACGCTATTCTGTGCCGTGCCGCCGATGGCGAAATAGACGGTGACATCGTTGGTCGCCGCATACCATTCATTCTGAATGTAAAAAGTGCCGACTTGACTGGCAACGCCATTGGTGGGATTCGGCTCAATCGCATATTGCCCGCTCGTAATCTCCATTACCGGATTGGCCTGATGAACGCGGAAAAAGGTCATCGTGTTGGTCATGGGCGCGTTTGAAAAATCTATATAATCACCGGATGCGCCGAACCAGATTTGCCCCAAATCCCAGTTGGTGTTCAATAAATCTGGAGTGGAAAGTAGTTGGTAATTGTCCCCGCTCACTGGGTTGTGCAATCGCAGACCAATATTGGGGGCTTCATTCGAGCCTCCCAGCCATAAGCCGTTGGTGTCAAACGTTGGAATCATACCGGCGGGTTGAATCGGTTCGTTTGTTCCGCCGCTGTCGCCGCCGGGGATGGGTGGATAAAGTATCTGCTCAAGAAGATTTGCCATGGAATGGGATTGCGTCTCCGCAGTGGACGCCGCTTGCTCATCGCTCATCCGTCCGGCGGACGAAGGCGCGAGCTCACCGCCGGTGTCATCCACGATGAACGTATCGTTGGTCACCGAATAAATCGGCACGTCTGACAGGTTGGGCGGCAGGAAGGGAAACGGCACCGAGGCAAGATTGCCGTTGGGACTGATGGTCATTATCCAAAAAGTTCCCGTGTGGGGCAAAGCCGTCGCCGATACCGGCGTGAGTCCGGCGGCATCAGCGGTGACTTGAACGACGGAATCCGGCGCGGAATAAACTGGCAGAACCGAAGCGGCGAATAACAACAGAACCACCAGTTTGGAACGACGTTTGAATGCGAAAATCAACAGACAGCTTAACCCAACTAAAGCCAAAATGGTGGGTTCTGGCACAGCGACGATGCCTTCCTGAAACCATAAGTCCGAACTAGGCTGAATTGCTCCACCGTCGGAAAATAATTGGCCATTTGGATAAGTGTTGGTAAGCACTACTATAGCCCATGGATTATCACCAGACAAAACAACTGGTTGAAGATAGTAAGTCTGGCCAGCAGTTAGAGCAATGGGAGTTGAAAAGTAAAAATTGGTCGCTCCCGCCACGCCAAGTCCGTCGTTCACAAATCCATTGGGCATATAAACCGGAGTAGTTGAACCGAGCAAGGTGTCTGAATTGATGTTTTGAGAGCCGCTCCAAATATTCACATAAACCATCGCGCCGTTATTGCCGTTATTCGGCACATCTTCAAATTCAAACTGGACGAATCCAATCGCCGAAAGTGATGGAATAAAAGATTGCAGCAATGGCGAGTCTTCTTGAATATAAAAGCCGTCAACACCTCCATTGCCTAAAGGGGATATTGGATTTGCAGCTGATTGCTGGTCATAAACGAGCGTGCTTTGCGCGTGGGTTTGAAATGAAACGGCCACCAGCATCATCGCCAGCAGGTTTCGGATGGTTGTTTTCATAGAACGCCTTTAGCAATAGCAATGCCAGTGAATTTTGCCAATAAATCTGCAATTTCGTGTTTCGACGATGCGTGAAGCTCACGCGTTTTGCGTGAAATTTTGACGCATGAGGTTCGATTTGCGCCGGTGCGAGCATAAGGCAAGCGGGTTGTTTTCATAATTTCAAGTTTTGCGCCCAGCTGCCTTCTCCAATCAAGAGGGCGTGATTACTCACGCTCCAATACAGGCACTGGTATGCCTTCACAGAAACGCTTTCGGCACGCCCATTTCGGGGCGTGCTTCAAACAGTGTCCTGTGAGTGAAATTACCAGTTTCGTATTGGACAGTAGCCGAAGCCGCAAATTATGTTTTAGTTTTGGTGTTACATTGGTTTTTTCAACGAACAGTTTGGATTTTTACCTTTCATCAAAAATTAGCAAGGCAAATTTTTATTAAGACGTGACCCCGTGTCTGTGAGATTAAAACAGACGTCCGAACACAATGGACGACGAGCTTT
>Ga0206798_1152_pt1 | contig 13412 bp, 10 predicted proteins | sample Alteio_BWOrgCont_66_FD_152893 | JGI IMG/M metagenome (GOLD analysis project Ga0206798, IMG submission 152893) | Enriched cells from forest soil in Barre Woods Harvard Forest LTER site, Petersham, Massachusetts, United States -... | ecosystem: Environmental > Terrestrial > Soil > Temperate forest >...
GTCGCGATTTCGAAATGGCAAAATTTCTCCTAGATTCTGGAGCAATAATTACCGACCAAGTGATTCGTGCAGCTTCTCGTAGACCAGAATATGTTGAACTTTTGTTAGAATACAATTCAGATATTGATCGAAAATGGGGGAGACTTTAACATGGCAATTATGAATGCCAAAATAAAAAATTGATTAGCTTTAACCAATTTTTAATCATATTCTAAATCGGAATTTATGGAATTGTTAATGAAATATAATTTAGATATTGATCAGGCCGCTACCAAATGTATAAATCATCTACGCAATCTATTTGTTGACAATCATAAATATCTCAAGTCATTCTAAATATGAAATTTAAAAATTGAAACCAAAAATATTTTTATGATTCATTAATCAATGAATCAAATGAATCATACTAATGTCTTCATATTCGACTATCTTTAGCCATCACTTTGACAATAATGAAAAATTGCATCAAAATATAAAAATGGCATTTGACGATGTGATTCAAGAAGATCCGATTAATGGCATCAATGAATTTCTTCCATATTTTTTACAATCAATCGTTTTTATTACTGCCCTAAATTTTAATGATTTTAAATACATGATTGATATTGGTTTGAATCCAGAATCTTCACTTCAAATCATTATTACACATTTGCATACATTTAATTTTGATTACAAAATTGTAGAATATTTATTTGATATTAATCCGGATTTGACAAGAACATGTATTACTGAACGTGGAACAATTAACGAGTTAAATTTGAATCTGTTCAAAAAGATTTTTTCCGATCCAGATTATGTTACCGACAAAGTTATTTCATTAATCTATACTACTCCAGAAGTAGTATTGTTTTTATTATCGATCGGGATTGATGTTGAAATATTTATCAAAAATAAATTAATGCATGATACAGCAATGACATTAATTGATTATATGATTGGAACACGATATGTAGTTAAACCTGAACAAGTTAACAGTTTTAATGAATTTATTTCTGGTTATCAATTAGACCTAAAACGAATGAAATTTATGGTAGACGCAGGAATTGATCCAAATTTGGGAGGAATTATGGCAACGGCATATAAAAAATGTGATATTGACACAATCGTTTATCTGGTTGACGAATTAAATTGTCCGATTGATCTAAATTTGGCACTCATATCGGCTATTAAGTATGCCAATGTTGATGTTACAAAATTTCTACTGGAACATGGCGCCAAAATTGAAGATAAAATTATTCAGAGCGCGATTGTTAGTTCAGACATTGTGAAACTTTTGGTTGAATACCAAATCGATGTCAATTTGATCGCTAGTATTTGCATCAATTTCTTATCTAAAAATACGATTAGAACTGGTTTGCGTACAAAAGGACCAAATATACTGCCTTATTTAAAAACGATTAAATTTTTGGTGGAAAATGGAGCCAATCTGAACCAAATTTTGTTGAATGCTAATTTTTAATAATGATTATTAAAAATTAATCGTCATCTAAAAACTCGATGTCTTCAACGTTGAGTGGTCCGGAAAATTTGGGTTTTTCTTTTTGCTTCTTTTTGCTTGGTTCAAGTTTGATGGCTTCTTGGATGGCTAATATATCATCCGATTTCATATATTTGTCTAACTCGTAGTCGGCTACTTTAAACTCTTGGATATTATATTGTTGTTTGTTATAATATGCCAAACGGGTATTCGACTGCCGCCTGAGTACAGAATTATCATCGTCAATAATATCAATGACAATCGGATATTCATCGTACACATCCTTGCGAAGAATTCGACCGACAGACTGCTTAATGGCGCTCTTTGGTGTACATAGTATCACCACATTCAATGATGGAATATCTAATCCCTCGGATGCCATCTCATAAGATCCCAATATGATCGGTTTAGTCGCCGATTTGTCTAACTCTTTGGTTGGCATACCCCCAATATACTTTCCAACAGCCCCCTTGGTATATTCTTCGGCATCCAATAGTTTATGAAATAAATTGATTTGTTTCAAACGCCCGCTCAAAACTAATACATGTTTTCCTTCGGCATGCAGTTCATTTATTAAATTAATAATAAATCTATTTCGGCGTTTGATAAAAACTAAATTACTGATCATAGTTGAACGGTCCGGTTCTTTGGTATATTTATTGATGATGACTTTGGATCGTTTCTTATTATCAGTTTTATAATGAAATCTTTTGACAATGACCATGTTGTTTATTTTGATTGGTTCCATATGGAGAGTTGGGCCCATGTACATGTGTAAAATTTTATACATGCCATCATTACGTTTTTGTTCAGCAGTAATACCCAACATGTATTTGGCTGTCATTTTTTGGTAGATTTTAGAAAAGTTTCTGGCACCCATATGATGTACTTCATCAATAATAATTAATCCAAAGTCTTTGAACAGAGAATCATCATAGTCATTCTTGACTAAACTTTGAATCATTCCAACAACAAAAGGATAATCAGTATCAATCTTCTTACCTTGAATCGTGCCGACTTTTTTAACATTGGTATATGTGATCGCCCGGTCGATAAATTGATTTTTGAGAAAATTTTTATGTACCAGAAAAAGCGTTTTTAGTCCGAGCGCACATGCAATATAAATGGCTAATAAAGTTTTTCCAATGCCACACTGTGCGATAAGAAGCCCTCCCCGATGTTTATTAAATCCATCCAAAATATTCTTGACTATAATTTCTTGGCGGGGTCTTAACTTTCCAGTGAAAGTCATTAATTGTTTGGGATACAAATACACTTCTAATCGATTTATTTCAGGTTTGCCAAATTTTTCCAATCCGTAATACTTTGGAATACCAATATAGTCTCCATTCTCGACATACAATTTGAAACTATTGTCTTTTCGACCCGCAAATGCTTTCATAATAAATGGTTTAACTGTCAAATCAGTTTTAATTATGTTTAACTGATCGTCCGATAAAGATCGTTTATTAATAATATATCCGAAACGCGTAATTTTTCTATCGAACCGGTCGGGCATTAAAATATTTAAGTATTAATATTAGTTAATAATTCTTTATAACTTTTTAATGTCAATTATTATTATCGAATCAATTCTTTTATTTGTAATAAAAAAAGAATTGATTGGGTCATCTTCCAAAATTTTTTCTCCAGCATTCGCCACATAAACAAATTTGACCCTGTCTCGGGCGTTTGGAATAAATTGATTCAAAAAAATTTGGATAAGTTTTGTGAAGTGCCATTATTTCCGGGAGCGATAATTTCTGCATTTGTTGCTTGATTGATTCGATTAAATCAATAGATCCGATCGATTGCCCAATGGTTTCATTGGTTTCACTAAGTTCATCTGTTTCATCTGTTTCATCTGTTTCATCTACAGCATTGCCTCCAATTCGACATCGTGGCTCAACCAAAGGATAATGTCCGGGATAGTCTACTGGTTGCGTCCATGGACTATCTTCGTTTCGAAAAATTGTTGATTGATGCGATAAGTACGGTAAATTTGAAGACTGATCAGTGTCTGTATTGAGATCAAGATCTGAATTCAATTCCAAAACGAGATCGGATAACGCGATTGGTATCGCAGGTATTATTGTTGTCGTTGTAGTTGTCGTGGTTGTTTGTTGGTTAGTTACCGAAATATCTAAATCATTGTAATTAATATCAACCAATGATAACAATAATTGGTCAACAATATTTTTAGATTTAATATTGGCCAGATTTTCAATTGGAATTCCTGTTGCCAGTTCATATCGTGCCATCACCGTATCAACGATTTGGTCTATTAGATCAGCAATAAATTCAAAGGTCCGATATGGAAGATTTCTTTCCGAAATTCGATTGACAGTTTCTCGAATCAAACAATAGTTCGCTGAAGATATTGTTCGAATTGTCAGAACATCGTCATTCAGTGACAATTCTGGATAGTTGTAAATCTTTTGCAAAATTGCAGCCGTTAATTTGGTGTCCGGATGATTAGCCGGATATTTGATGGAACCACGCCAATTGAATTGTAGTTCGGATTCGATTGTGCAATCAAGCCCGCAGACTTGACGATGGTAAGAAGTTGCTGGATGGGCCAAGCGATTTTGTAGAGCTTCAATAAATGGATTCGAGACGCTCATTTTACACGTATTAATACTAATTATATTTCATCAAATTGCGTTATTCTAGCAGTTAAAAAATCAATTTTTTTATATACATTATCATTATGATATGAAACTAATTACCGCAATTTTAGTTGTTTTTGTTATTTTAATTATTTATTGGATTGGCCAGAATATGTCTAAGACACAAGAAACCGAAATAGAAAAGTTTACGGCATTATCAGGTATTTCAAATCCGCTAACTTCACATGATGATTATGGAACATTCAATTTTATTATGCAATTTGATGATCTTCCATATGGTACTGGATACTATGAATGGCTTCCCATTATCAAAAAATTAAATGAAAATACGATAAATGAAAATAATATTGTCGAATCACTTGATGGCGAACGAGTCCAAAAATCGATTATACCAAGTAACTACTCAAATATTCAGGCTGATTTCAATGGTGAGCCGCTCCAATTTAAACCCAATAACTATGCTCCGCACGAAGCCAATTATTATTTTGGAACATTTGATGACTATTTTGGGTAAACAATCGATCTAAATAAAAATGATTATATCACCATATCATATAATCGTATCAATAATATGAAAACACATGTTTATAAGATAAATCATGAACTTTTTTCGGAGGAAGATTTCATGAAAGATTGTCCGAATCACGAGTTTATTCAAACAGTTTTACCAGCTTGTCAGAGGTTGATTGCAATTGGTGATATACATGGAGATTTAGATTTAGCAATCAAATCGTTTAAATTAGCGAAATTGATTGACCAACATTACAATTGGATAGCCGATCCTCCAAACACAATTGTTGTTCAAGTTGGCGACCAAATAGATTCTTGTCGGGCTATTCCGAATGTATTTGAGTGTCATTTAAAACCCTATTCAGATGATCGCGTCGAAGATATGAGTGTTATTGAATTTTTTAATGCAATGCACGAAAAAGCTGCACGGGTCGGTGGCGCAGTATACAGTTTGTTAGGAAATCATGAGTTAATGAATTCAGATGGAAGATTTGATTATGTATCGTATAATAATCAGCACAATTTTTATTATGAAAATAATGGCCAAGTTTATAACGGAAGCGAAGGACGGTCAGCCGCATTTCGGCCAGGTGGACCAGTTGCCAAAATGCTGGCATGCACTAGAAAAGCCGTTTTGGTTGTTGGCAGCACAATGTTCGTCCATGCCGGAATGTTGCCAGTGTTGGCCAAAAGATTAGATTATTTAAATCTGGACGAAAAAACTAAATTGCGCTATTTAAATGCTATTGTCAGAAAATGGCTTTTGCACAAATTAACTAAAAATCAATTTATTCAATACATTGACAAAAATCCAGAAATATATACAAATATTTTAAATGATCGCAAAACTTTTGTTAATGATCCGGATCTGTCTCCATTTTGGACCAGAATTTATGGAAAAATTCCAGAAAATGCTAAGTTAGATTCAAAAGATTGTGACATGTATGTCAAAGAAGCCATCGAAATTTATAAAGTTGGCCAACTAATCGTTGGTCATACGCCACAACTATTTGCAAATGCGGACGGTATCAATGGTACGTGTTACGCAGCTAATGGTAAAAATAAATTGTTTAGGGTGGATGGAGGATTTGCGAAAGCATTTCGTGTATTAAATAATCATGATATGGTACAAGTTTTAGAAATTATAAACGATTCAGATTTTAATATATTAACCGACAAATCTGATGCAACTCGCCATGATTTAACCCCGATCTCTAATCTTAGCGAAAAATCCAGAGAACGCGTCGCATCTATTTATTCAGAAGATCGATATCGAAAATCAAAATCAACAAATCGCAAAAAATAAATAATTAAATTTAATTAGATCTCGCCAGATTTAATAAAATTTAGAATAATTTTTGAATCCGCATGTTCCATTTCCTCCATAAATATTTTTGGAACGATGGGTAGTATTTTCGGAAGTTTCGCTCCAATTTTTATTTTTCCATGTTTCGTCCATTGATTCCGAACTAGTATTAGCATTCGTATTGGCATTCGTGTCAGCATCTGTATCACCCCCCTTCATTGAGCGTTTACGTGATTTTCTAACATTTTGTTGGGAACTAGATGTAGATAGTGCGCTTGAATGTTCTCGACGAAATTTTGCGATAATTTGGTCTGGATTTTTTACAATTTTTTCGGCTTCGGCTTTAACAACATCGTCAAGTTCTTTGTGGTTAGTCTTAGTTTTGGCTTCGTCAACAATCATTTTAGCGATTGAGAGAAAATGTTTGTATTTGATATCTGGATATTTTTTGCTATCGTTTAAAGTCGTAGCTAATTTTCGCATAAATACTAGGGCTGGTGGTAGAGATTTCTTTTTCTTTTCGGTTGATGTATCGGCTCCTCCCAACATGTGTTCTTGGACATTTTCAACTCTTTTGCGGTACTGTTTGGCTTGGTTGAAAATTTCTAAAAAATCTTTTTCGTATGATTCAATATCGGTACCTCCCGATTGATTTAATTGATTTAATTGATTCAATTGATTCAATTGATTTAGTTGATTTGATTGTTTAATCGACTCTCGTGGGGTTACCGATTCAATTTCGATTTTATCGTCTCCCGAATTTTCTGTCGTTTCGAGCAAATGTTTGATTCTGTCTGTATTGGACCGAAATTCCATTATCTATATACATTATATTTAGATTTTAAACGACGAATTTGATGTGACTACCGAATTCTATATATTCACCCAAACATTCAATGTAAAATTTATGAAATTTATGAAATTTTAGAGATTACAGAGATTACAGAGATTACAGAGATTACAGAGATTAGAGAGATTACAGAGATTACAGAGATTACAGCGATTACAGCGATTACAGAAATTTATGAGATTCGTTGTTTAATGCGAAAATAATACATTATAAAAATAACACTAATATTTAGATCACAAGTACCATGAGTAGACACATCAAGAATAATCCGACAAAACGACCGGTTCAAAAAATAATTTCTAGTTCGGCCGATTCTATTGAATCAACTGCTAGCGACGACTATCATGATGCCCTAATGTCTAGTCTAGTCGCAATTTCAAACCAAACACGATCTTCGGCCAGTTCAGAAAATGAAAAGAAACCAACAGAATCTAGAATAGAATTCATCAAAGCAATTTTAGATGGAAGTAATTTGAAGCCAATGGTAGATTTCGATAACATTGATACCGAATCTGCCACCAATACAAAATTAAATAAAAAAATTATGAATGTCAAAGAACTATTTTCTTCGATGAATGTACGTTTGAAGTATATCAAAAGTGGAACAACTGGTCACACATTTAAAGCAATTTCAAAAACAGATTCCAAGATTTCTTTCGCAGTCAAAGTATGTGCATATCCCAAAGACGAATATGGTGGTATGAATAATGCAGCAAGACCTGAAAATGTTGAACTACGTTTTATAAAACTTTTAACATACTTCGTAGCCAGAAAATCGACTCCTCATTTTGTTCTTCCTCTACTTAATTTTAACACAAGTATTACCAACTTTATTCGCGTCCCAAAAAATATCATTGATTTAGATAACGAAAAGAACGAAATATACAAAAGATTTGTTGAGAGATATTACGATGGAGAATTCGAAGATTTTGTTTCGGTAATAGTCAGCGAGTGGTGTAATGGCGGAGATTTACTCGATTACATTCGCAAAAATTATGCGTCAATGACTTTAAAACATTGGAAAATTGTCATATTTCAAATTTTATTTACGCTGGCCCGCATTCATCAAGATTATCCGACATTTCGCCACAATGATATGAAAGCCAACAATATACTAGTTGAACTAACAAATATTGAAGAAAGTAGTAATAATCAAAAGTGCTATCGATACAATTTAGATAAATATTCATTTTATATTCCAAATATAAATTTACAGATAAAAATCTGGGATTTTGATTTTGCGTGTGTAGGAGGCATTATTGAAAATAACAAAGTAAATTCTGATTGGACAAAAAAAATGAATATCACCAACAAAAAGAATCAGTATTACGACATGCATTACTTTTTTAATACATTAATCACCAAACGATTTTTCCCACAATTTTACGAAGGAGGAGCCCCACCAGAAATTATTGAATTTATTCATCGAATAATTCCAGAAAAATTTCGTAGTGGAAGTAAATACGTCAACAAAAAAGGTAGAATTCAAGTTAATACCGAATACACAACACCATATCAAGTAATTACGAAAGATCCATTATTCAAAAAATATCGATATACAGCAGATGATTTTTAATTAGTTTAATTAGTTTAATTAAAAATCATTTTTGTAACTAGTCCAATAGCCGATATACTGGCCAACCCAATAAAGATGGCCGTCATCGCATTTGAAATTCCATAGTATTTATAGCCAATATCTTTAATAATATTTTTTTTTGGTCCAATTGAATGAACAATGTACTGGGTATTATTAACTTCTTCAGCGAAAATACTAATCAACGTATTATTCGGAATTGATTCATGAATAATGTCATCCGAATCAATTAATCTTTCCGTATAGTGTACCAGACAATTTGGCGCAAATACTAGATTGATATTATTTAATTTAGCATTAGGACAAATATGATTAGAAATTGTCGTTCGTGCATAATTGTTACACACAACTGGGTTGCAAATCGGAAAACCAACTGGATACGATTGATACGATTGATGCGAATGATATAAATTCAAATCATAGTAAACCGTTCGATAATTTCGAATTAAACTAATTTTACACAAGGGATTTTCGTTGGCAGTAATGATTCCATCAATTATCTTTTTATTGCCGATCTGGTAATTCTGACAAAACTCGCTGGCAAAATATTTTCTTTGAGAATAATCTAGAAATAATCTATAGCATGAAATAACAAATGCCGAACTAAATACTGCCACTTCAATATTCATTTTAAATTTACTAGATACATTATCTATTTATGTTCGAACACATCGTCAATTAATTCATTGAATCATTAGACTATATTTGAAATCACATATAATGTATCAAGAAAAAATATAAGCTGAAATATATATTGACGTAATGGATAAAAAAACATATCCGGATGAAATATATCAACTCAACGAATTAATAACTATTGTTTATAAGGCAGTCTATGCAAAGAGTGGGAAATACTTGCCCGATTTTATTGATGTATCAAATTTAAATTTAGAGAGATTTAAATTGACTGATTATGACTTGGATACTATTTTTGAAAAGAATAAGATTAAATTTGTCGAAAAACATCCAACCGGAATGAAAAATAATGGTGTTGATATTGAAGAACTCAGATTTAAGTGTCAAGGAGATATTTATATGTTTAATATTCGCATTGTGCCTTATCAAAATAAAGAAGCACTCACGAATATACGAGATCCCGTCAATGTTAATCTGATTTTGAGAAATTTGCTTAGTGAATTAGTCACAACGGGAAGGACTAACAACATATTAGTGCCAATCATTAATGTTGATGTTGCCGGCAGTGATTTATCATCATATGAAAAAGTTTCTTCATTGGTTGATAAGAAATCATTTTACTCAATACAAATTACTGAAAAATATTATAGTATGACAACATTAGCCAATTTTTTTAAAAAATATCCACTAGATTTGCGAGTTTTAAAAGCGATTATTTTTCAGGCGATTGATACACTATACCAAATTAACACATCTTATCCAAAATTTCACTATAACCAATTATTTCCTGATATGATCGATTGCTATCTAAAAAAAAATGATGATACGATATTCCCAGAATTAAAATTAAGTATGTTTTATTTGGCAGAAATCACCGATATTATTTCGAATGATTACCCAGATCTACCTCATAAAAGTGATACCCGGGCTATTAATTCGCCGTATAGTGATTTGTACCAATTACTAAACTATATGTGGAACCATGTAAATACTGATATCAAAAAATATCCAGAATTAGTTTCCTTATTTGACCAAATTCTTCCCCAAAAAATACGATCTACAGGAGAATATTTAACATTGGATTTATGGAATAAATTGTCCGAAGAAGAACAGTATGATCTCAGAATTAAAAATATTCGTAATAATACATCGTTTACGAGTAAAGACTCATTAATTAATACTACTTTTGTTGAGAGTAAAACTGATGATATAGATTTGTTTGGTGGAATATCAGACCATTCAGACCATTCAGACCATTCAGATCATTCTGATGGTCCAATGTTTATGAAAAAAGACAACCTTAACTTTGTCGTGCCCGAAACAGAAACATTCTCAGAGTCCGACCAAAATCTTACTTCACACGCAGACAATCGAATTAACACAAAATCTAATACTGATCCAAATGTTTCAAGAAAAAATAAAATCAAACCCAGATCAAACCAAAATAAAACAGCGCATCAAAGTCTAAATCATCATCTCCCAAAAAATGAACCAATCGAGAATCAATATGATCGCGAACCAATTATTGGTCGAATTAATATTCATCGAAAAAATGTTGTGACTCCTAAAGAGAAAACAGAATCGAATAAAAAATCTCGTAATAATCATATAGACAATATGAGTAATAAAAAAAATATTCGCAGAAGTGAAACTGTATATTCTGATCGCGAACCAATTTCCGATAATCATGATAATCAAAATAATCAAAATTATAGCGAAACCGAAGAAACAGAAGAACGCAATGTAGATAAACCATCTAGAATAATTCGCGTTTCGGAGACTGATTCAAGAAAAAGTCACAAACAAAAAATATATCATGGTCGAAGACATATCGGAAATGGTTCGGATATGAACTTTTTTGAAGATTCGAATAATTTGGCGCCAGATTTTAACCAAGCCAGAGTTGATTATCCATCAAAAACAAATACATCAAATCCATTAAATCAATTAAATCAATTAAATGCATCAAATGCATTCGGAAATTTACTTGGATCAAACTCGAGTGATTTTACCCGTCGTAATGGTAACGCTGGTCATTCTGGCCATCTCAGTGGAAATTATCAGCAATCACTTGATCCAAACCAATTTTCGCCACCAGTTTACCCGGGGCAAATTCCGATGCCAATACAAAATCAGTATTTGTTGAATCAACTCAATCAACAAAATCAACAAAATCAACAACCAATGCAACCAATGCAATCGTCACAACCAGACAGTGATGTAATGAATAGATACATGGCTGCTTATGGTCAATTAGGAAATCAACCAAATCAAATGAACCAATTAAATCAAATGAATCAAATGAATCAATTCGATCCTAGTAATATGGCATCTTATGCGCAACCAACGCAACAAATACCATATTCACCAACACAATCAATGATGTATCAACCAACGCAAACTGGTCAATCTGGTCAATCCGGTCAATCTATCCAATCTGGCGGAGGAAAACGTCAACCTTTTTTTTTTCAGTAAAAAACCGACAAATTGGAGGTAATGATAATAATACTAATACTAGTGGTACGGATGTCATACCAACTATTATTAAGACGAGAGGTGTCCCCAGAACACCATTTATTTCAAATGTTGCCAAAGAAACCTTTGCGAAACAATTTAACGAAAAAAATGAACAACAACTAGAACCATCGAATCAGCCATCTCAACCATCTCAATCATCGCAATCATCTCAATTATCTCAACCATCTCAATCATCTAAATCATCTAAATCATCTAAATCATCTCGATCATCAAAATTTAATCAAGACGGTACTCCAATCACACAGTCATATCAAGTCCAATATTCGGGGCCAGAACAACCAAAACCAACATTTAAATTAGAAATGTATGCTCCACCCGAACCACAACAAAGACCATTTGGAGTGTATAATCCGTATATACCCACAGGTGTTGTTTTAGATCCGGAAAAGAAATTTTCTAGATCAGCATATCAGTATCTATCAGCTCCGACTAGTGCCGCATCATATGCATCTAGTATTAGAATGCCTGTTCAAACTGTATACAATATCACAACTCCAGGTCCGACTGGGGGACATGTTGAAATGAATAAGATTTACGAAAATATTTTGCCTGGTAAAGACAACAAATTCACATCGACAACTCTGGGAGAACGAATACAAATGTACGATTATATCAAGCAAATTTTGGTTCGAATTCACGAGGGAGAAGACATAAGTATCGATTCGGATGGCCAAAATAGTTTATTAAGTTATATCAAATTTATGGAATTGAACCCCAATTTTTACAGTCCCTTGTATTCTAATCCATACAAAGGACTTCCATACGGTTTATTAATTTATCGTTCATGTTTTCCAATAAGACTAGACCAACCAAGCCAATCAATTATTTGTGCTAAAAATTCCGTTGGACTCAATATTCGTCTATATGCGCTATCATGTGCCGAATACCTTTGTTACAAATTTCGCCAAACCATATATGCCGAATACGATGTATGGCGAGAATTGGCGTATTACGAATATGTTAGAGAGAATATTTTGAAAAAAAAGCAATCGCCAAATTTTCCCATATTATATTCATTTTTCATGTCTCCAAACAAAAAAATAGATTTCTTTACACTCAAAAAAAATTGTCTAACACAAAAAGATTTAAATACAATCGAATACAAAAATTTTGTCAGACTGCATACAATGAATTTGGGATTACTTGGATCAAAACAGCCGGTAAATCGCGAATTTATCTATCAACAAGCATCCCGAAAGATCATTTCTAAATTACCTGACGAAATTGATCCAGAATTACAAGCATATAGTGGTACAACTTTAATTTTAATTACAGAAGCCCCACATCATAATTTGTATCAGTGGGCATCCAGAATATATGAGCCAGAAGGAATAGTAAAAAAAATGGTTAGTCACGGCTTTCATAGCGAAAGTGTATGGCTAGGAATTTTATTTCAGATTGTTTCGGCATTGTTTGTTATGCAAATACATGGCATTTATATTAGACTGATGACAATCGAAGACAATATATATATTAAAGATCTTCAAAATTACGGAAAGCCGATGGGATATTGGAAATGGGTTATTGATGGAATACCTTACTATGTTCCGAACTATGGATATCTCGTTTTTATTGATTCTAATTTTAAGGATATTAGTCCAGCGAATCGAATTCTTCCTAGATGCAAACGAGAATACAAGATATACACTAATGATATTATCGGCGAAAAGTATTCAATCGAAAGCATTCAAAAAGCAGTATTCGAAAATTATCGACGAATCATTAACACCAATGCATTTACTAAAGAACATACACTAAATGGGGTGACTAAACCTCCGGAATCAATTATGAATTTGATCTCGAGGATGATGACGGATCCAGAACAAAATTTAGGGAAAGTAATATTCAAACACTTTAGAAATTTGATGAAT
>Ga0206798_1149_pt1 | contig 13408 bp, 9 predicted proteins | sample Alteio_BWOrgCont_66_FD_152893 | JGI IMG/M metagenome (GOLD analysis project Ga0206798, IMG submission 152893) | Enriched cells from forest soil in Barre Woods Harvard Forest LTER site, Petersham, Massachusetts, United States -... | ecosystem: Environmental > Terrestrial > Soil > Temperate forest > O...
GCTTTCTCAGGCTCAGCGGCGCGCAGCCATACGCTCTCCCAGTGCTCGTGAGTTTCAAAGAACTCGCGATTTCGATAGCATTTTAGCCCCTCGGCCAGTGGGCCATGGTCCCAATTCAGAGCCATAGGTCATTCATAATCGTAAGTGTTTTCATAGTCTTTCGTTGACCTCAATTTTTGCCTTGATGTGACCAATGCGAGTTGGCGGCCTCAGGCAACTTTTTGTATCGCGGCGACAACGCGTGGGGTACAGTAGCCGTAACAGCCCTAGCGTTTAAAAACTAGACCCTAAAGAATGGATGGTCCCCCCATGTCCAAAGGATACGTGTGTTTTGCCCTTTGCCTTCTTGCTTCAACTTTCGCCATCGCGCAGAATGTGCCGCGATCGTCTCACGTGTGGATGCTGACTGAAGAAAATCATAGTTTTGAACAAGTGGTTGGCAACTCGGGAATGCCTTACTTCAACCAGCTCATCAAGAATTACGGGCTGGCCACCCAGTTCTATTCCGATCAGCACAGCTCACTTCCCGCATTGATGTGGTATGTGGCCGGCGCGCAGGTGGATACGAACAACGAAACAGTTTCGTGCGAGCATTCGCAGGACAACGTGGTCCGCGAACTCATGAAGAAGGGTTACACATGGAGAGCGTACCAGGAAGAGTTGCCTTCCGATGGCTACCAGGGCCTGTTTAGTCCGAACCGCCTCTACTATCGCCGCCACAATCCGCTAGTTGACTTTACGGATGTTTGCCCCGGCACCCGGCAAGACACCAAGAGCGTGCCTTTCACAAACATGGCCACGGACTTCGAGCAGATCGGCACCGTTAACTATGCGTACATTACTCCCGATGTGAACGATGACGCCCACAACGGAACCCTGGAAGAAACGGACCAGTGGCTGCAGGACCATGTTCCCGCAATCCTCGCGCGGCCGGAGTTTAGCGCGGGCGGCGATGGCATTCTGTTTGTGGTATGGGACGAAGGCCACGATAAAGACAATCGTTGCTCCGCCACGGTGGCCACAGGATGTGGCGGGCGCACGGCGATTCTTGTCCTCGGACCGCTGGTCAAGTCTGGCTATCAATCAACCGTCACCTATCACAATGAGAACGTGCTGGCCACGGTGTGTGCGGCGATGGGACTCGACCCCTGCCCCGGTGCCGCGCAAAAGGCCGCGCCAATGGCGGACTTTTTCAAGTCGAGTGTGACCTCGACCAGCGGAGTCGTCATCTCGACTCCGGGCAACGGCGCTACCGTCGCGGGTTCGGTTCATTTTATGGCGACTGCATCTGAGAGCCAGACCATCAGCCAGACGCAGGTGTGGGATAACGGCAAGAAGCTTGGCGTCTATGGCGACCAGATTAATGCAATCTACACGCTGGCGCCCGGCGTGCACACAACGACCGTGATCGATCTTGACTCGTCTTACAAGAACATTCATCAAGCATCGGCCACTTACACTGTGCAACCGCTGGCGAATGGGGTTCAGATCGTCTCGCCCACAACGGAAGAGGTTTTCGACATGACGACAGTGCATGTGGTGGCCGATGCCAATGAATCGGTGCCCGTGAGCCAGATACAGGTTTGGGATAACGGAGTGAAGCTGGGCCGGTACGCCGGCACAAGTGTGAACCAGTACTTTACGCTCGCGCCCGGATCGCACACTATTACAGTGATCGACCTCGATGACAGTTACAACGATCTGCACCGGTCCAGCGCTTCTTACTCAGTGAAATAGGTGGCGGGGTTCGAAGGTAAATGCTATGGACGCCAACTGCTTAAAAAGCTAATTCGTCGCAGCGGCGGAATAGAAAGTGTAGGCGGCGGTGTAATGAACCTGCACGGATTTTCCTGCGTCTTGAGCGCTGTTGCAGCCGGATGCTGGCGCGGCTCCGCCATGGGTTTCAGTGCGGCGAATGAAGGCGACATTAGCGAGAGTGCCAGAAGCAGTTCCGGCTTTCGCGCGCAGCAACAGCCACGCAACGGAGCCGGCTTCAGGGGAAGGCCTGTTGGCGACTAACTCGCCCTGGACCTGGCTGCCGTCATTCAACTTCCAGGTGGGTCCCGCAAAGTGGCTGCCGATGGTTTTGCCTGATGCATCGAGCAACTTTGCGTCGGGAGCCTTCAATGTCCACTTGATTGCGGCGGGCGTGCTGGTGCAGGTATAGATTTGGACGCCGTTTCCGGTTGCCTGGAACACGACCTGGGCGCCGGTTGGGAGATCGATTGATGCGCCTGTTTGCTGGGCGGGTATTGAGGATGCGGCGATGATGAGGGAAGCGGCCAGAATTCGCATTGAGCGAGTTTAGCAAAACGCCGATAACATCCTGCAATCCCACCCTAGGCGGAAAAAAAGACGCGCCGGGATGGGACACCCGCAGAGGCGTGGCGGCGATCAGCGCGGGCCGGCGGGGATGTAGTCCTCGAAGTAGCGCATTAGCAGTTTCTGACGGTGCAGGAGCGTGCCGGGGCCTTCGCTCAATGCATGAGTGCGGTTGGGGTAATCCATAAAGTCAAAGGGTTTGCCTGCCGCCACGAGTTTGTTAATGAGCCGCTCGGTTCCCTGAAAGTGCACGTTGTCGTCGCCGGAGCCGTGAATGATGAGCAGGTGCCCGGTGAGTCCGTCGGCAAAACTGATGGGCGAGCCGTCGTGATAGCCCTTTGCATTTTGCTGCGGCAGGCCCATGTAGCGCTCCTGATAGATGGTGTCGTAGAGAGCTTGATCGGGCACCGGGGCGAGCGCCACGCCGGCAACTAGCTGGCCGGGATAGCGAAACATTTCGTTGAGCGTGGACGAGCCGCCGCCTGAGTGTCCCCACATGCCCATGCGGGTGCGGTCGATGTAAGAGTGCGACTGGGCGAAGGAGTCGATTGCTTCAGATTGCTGTCGTGATCCGATTATGCCGATCTGGCCGTAGATTTGTTTGCGCCAATCGCGGCCGCGGGGCTGCGGCGTGCCGGCATTGTCAAAGCTGACGACCACGTAGCCTTCGCGTGCTATGACCTTGTACGGACGAAAGCTCCAGTTGTCTTTCACGGTAGTGGCAGCCGGCTCGCCGTAGACGAAGACCAGCATTGGATATTTTTTTGAGGGATCGAAATTGGGTGGCTTGACGACGAAGGTGCTGAGCTTTACGCCGTCGCCCACAGTGGTTTCAGTAAACTCCACGGGCTCGGGGTCGATGGCGTTTTCTTTGGCGATGAGATCGTCATTCGAAACCAGAGTACGCACGGCTTCTTGCGTAGCCATTTCGACCATCTCGAAGCGCGGCGGCTGGGTGGCGCTCTGGAACGAGTGAATGGCCCAGTGGCCGTCAGGCGAAACGTTGTATTGGTGGATGCCGGATCCGCCGTCGGGCGTGACGCGCTCGGGAGTGCCGGTGCCGTCGAGCCGCGAGCGATAGAGATATTGGCGGATGTAGTCGTGCGGGGACGCGAGGAAATAGAAATAGCCGCCCGCCGCGTCAAAAAGAACCGGCTCGACTACGTCGCCCTCAAAGTTGGTGATGAGGCGAGCCTGGCCGCTTGCGCGCGACACGAGATACGCATGCCGCCATCCATCGCGCTCGCTTAGCCAGAGCAGTTGCTGGTTGCAACCGTCTTTATCTGCGAGCCATTCGTGCTCATCCATCGCGTTGACCCATGCTTTGTCAGTATCTTCAAACAGAAGGCGCGCCTCGCCGGTGGCTGCATTCACCAGCATTACTTTGTTGTCGTTCTGCAGGCGGTTGAGATACTGCAGGACGATCTCGTTCAAGTCGCCTACCCAATCCATGCGTGGAATGTAGTTGTTACGCGGGTCGCCATCAAGCTTGATCCACGTGGTTGCGCCACCGGTTGCTAGAATTACGCCCACGCGCACGGCTGCGTTGGTGCCGCCAGGGTGCGGATACTTGTACTTCATCAGCTTGGGATAATCGGAGTCGGTGTCGTTGATGAGCGTGTACTCTTCAACGCCTGATTGATCAAACTGCCAGTAGGCGATGGATTTCGAATCGGGACTCCAGCGGAATGCGTCGCGGAGATCGAATTCTTCTTCAGTGACCCAGTCGGTGGTGCCGTTGATGATGTCGGTCGAGCCGTCGGTAGTGAGTTGCAGGATGGATGAATCCGAGAGCGACTGCACGTAGATATTGTTGGCGCGAACGTAGCCGACCTGTTTGCCGTCGGGTGAGAACTTGGCAAACATCATAGTGGCGGTTGGTGCATCGCCGCCGAGTTTGGTGAGCTTGTGGTCAGAAAGATGCAGCACCCAGTTATCGCCGCGCGTGCGCTGACGCCACACGCGCTGCGCATTGGTGAAGATGAGCAACATGCTGTGATCGGCAGACCACGAATAATCGTCGATGGCGAGCGGGGTCTTTTGCCCCTGCGGGATAAGGAGCCTGGCGGAGACGAGGATGCTGCGCTTGCCGGTTGCCGTGTAGTAGACGACGATATCTTCTGCTCCCGGCGCCGATGTTGAGGGCTCAAGCACGGTGTAGCGGCTGCCGCCGTCAATCCATCGGCTCTCAGACGGAGACTTTGGGCGGGCCTCGCCGGAGGAGCGCATTGCGTCAATGTATTGCTGCGATGGATGCGGAAATGCCGGATTGGATTGTGCGTTGGCGCTGACTGCCAATAGGAATGCAAACGTCAGGCTGGCTGCAGTGCCGATGCGACGGCAACGATGCGATGGGATGAAGATCATGGGTGTGTGGGCCTCGATGAAACGGAGATATCGAAGTTATGAGAAAAGCGCAGCGCGGGGTGTGGGTGCTTTCTCAAAGACTTTATCTGATGGGGGGTAATGCGGGCTACTGGGATTTACATAATGGATCGGGCTATCCATGCGCTTGCATGGATAGCCCGAATGTTTATGCGGATATGTTTACTGCCTGGCTGAAACGTTGCCGGTGATCTCTGCTGTTGCGGGCGGGACGGCGGCCAGGACTTCAGTCTCATTCGCAATCGGAGTTGGGAGCGGGCCTTCTAGAGCGAGGGCCAGCACCTCATCCATGGAGTCGACGAAGTGGAGCTTCATGCTGTTCTTGATGTTGTCAGGCAGTTCCGACACGTCTTTCTCGTTTGACTTGGGCAAAATGGCTTCAAAGATTCCGGCGCGCAGAGCGGCCAGCAGCTTTTCTTTCAATCCGCCGATGGGCAGCACTTTGCCGCGCAGCGTAATTTCGCCGGTCATGGCGATGTCGCGCCGCACGGGAATTTTGGTGAGAGCGCTGGCGAGGGCCGTGGCCATGGTGATGCCCGCTGAGGGGCCATCTTTGGGGATTGCGCCCTCGGGCACGTGGAGGTGGATATCGAGATTGCGGTAGAACTCGCGGCTGAGGCCAAGCGCCAGCGCACGCCCGCGGATGTAACTGAGTGCGGCTTGCGCCGACTCCTGCATCACGTCGCCGAGTTGGCCGGTGATGGTGAGCTTGCCCTTGCCGTCGAGCACCTGCACTTCAGTTGACAGAATGCTGCCGCCAACTTCGGTCCACGCAAGACCGGTTACCAGGCCCACTTCGCTCTTCTCGTGCACTTCGCTATCGCGATAACGGGCGACGCCCAGGTACTCGCTCACATTCGCTGCAGCGATTTCTTCTTTATGCTTTGCGCCGGCCTTGACTACCTTGCGCGCCACCTTGCGGCACAGGTTGCCGATTTCGCGCTCAAGGTTGCGTACGCCTGCTTCGCGCGTGTAGTAGCGGATGATTTCGAGAATGGCATCGTCTCTAAAGGTGATGTTCTTGTCGCTCAGTCCGGTCTGCTCGCGCTGCTTCTTGACGAGGTATTGCTTGGCGATTTCAAGTTTTTCCTGCTCGGTGTAGCCCTGCAGGCGCAGGACCTCCATGCGATCTTGCAGCGCCGCAGGAATGGTGTGCAAGACGTTTGCCGTGGCGACGAAGAGCACCTGCGACAGGTCGTAATCCACGTCGAGATAGTGATCCTGAAAAGTGGTGTTCTGTTCGGGGTCGAGGACTTCAAGCAGCGCCGACGCGGGATCGCCGCGGAAGTCGGATGAAATCTTGTCGACTTCGTCGAGCAGGAAGACGGGATTCTTGGTGCCTGCGCGCTTCATGTGCTGGATGATCTGGCCGGGCATGGCGCCGATGTAGGTGCGCCGGTGGCCGCGAATCTCAGCTTCGTCTCGCACGCCGCCCAGTGAGAGGCGCACAAATTTGCGGCCGGTGGATTTTGCAATCGACATGCCGAGCGAGGTTTTGCCAACTCCCGGAGGCCCAACAAAGCAGAGGATTGAGCCCTTGGGATTTTTTACGAGTTGACGGACGGCAAGAAATTCGAGGATGCGCTCTTTGATTTTTTCAAGGCCGTAATGGTCTGTGTTCAACACTTTTTCGGCGTAGTCGATGGAACGCGTTTCCTTTGACTTTTTCTTCCACGGCACGGCGAGGAGCCAGTCAATGTAGTTGCGGCTCACGGTGGACTCGGCAGACATGGGCGGCATTGCCTCAAGCTTTTTAAGCTCCTGGATAGCCTTTTCAAGCACGTCTTTCGACATGCCTGCTGCTTCAATCTTTTTGCGCAGCTCGTCGAACTCGCTCTTTTCGCCGCGGCCAAGTTCTTTTTGAATGGCCTTGATTTTCTCGTTGAGGTAATACTCTTTTTGCGCGCGCTCCATCTGGCGCTTTACGCGCGACTGGATGTTGCGATCGAGATCGAGTTTTTCAATTTCAACGTCGAGCACGTCGGCGATGCGCGCCAGGCGGGCCGCGGGATCGAAGATGGCCAACAGTTCCTGCTTTTCTTCAATGCCGAGCTGAAGATTGGCGGCAATCGTGTCAGAGAGCTTGGCCGGTTCATCCATGCGCACGGTGGCGATGATGGTCTCGTAATTGAGCGACTGCTGCAGCTTGACGTACTGCTCAAAGAGGCTGGTGACGCGCTGCATGAGCTGCTCAGCGGCCGGAGTCATTTCGAAGTTGGTTTTGCCGGTACGCACGGTGGCGACGAAGAAACCGTCTCGGTCGTTTACTTCAGTTGACTTGGCGCGCTCAACGCCTTCAACCAGAACCTTAATATTGCCGTCGGGCATTTTGACGCTTTGCACGATGGTGCAGATGGCGCCTACCTGGTAAATGTCTTTGGCCTTGGGCTCGTCGATGGACGCGTCGTGCTGGGTGGCGAGAAAAATCTTGCGGTCGCCGTTAAGCGCTTCTTCAAGCGCGCGCACGCTGGACTCACGACCAACAACAAACGGAGTCATCATGTAGGGGAAGATGACCATATCTCGTATGGGCATCATGGGGAGCTTGCGCACGTCGGGCTTTTCTTTGGGAGTCGTCATCGGGGCACCTTATTCTTAGACGCCCTTAGGCTCGCTGGCGACTCACGAGCTTTGCGGGGTCATAGTCGGATTGTACAGCTTAATCGCCTGAGGGCAGATTCCGAATCGGGGTCATATTTCCGATATCCACAATGTTTGCACTGCGCAAATCTGTTTCGAAGCCGCGTGCGAGATACTGTCAGTAGAGGGATTGGAGAGGAACGGAACAGCTATGCAAGAACGCGCGATGCCACAAAAGGGACCGTATCCGGTTGAAGTTGAAGCCGGCAAGAACTACTTGTGGTGCGCCTGCGGCCACAGCGCCACCCAGCCTTTCTGCGACGGCAGCCACTCTGGGACGGGATTTACGCCGGTCCGGTTCGATGCCAAGACTTCAGAGACGGTGTGGTTGTGCGGATGCAAGCGAACGCGGAGCAAGCCTTTTTGCGATGGGACGCACGAGAAGCTGTAAGTGTAGGTGGCCCCGGGCAGGCTTGCGCACTCAGTTTTCCGTTGGGACTTTTGCGGCGCTGTCGACTACGAGGATCGATAGATATGCTTTGCGGCTTTCGAGGTCCAGTCCCAATTGATCTCGCAATGCCCTCTGCCATCCGGTGAACATGTCTGTTCCCAACTCGGGACGCATCTCTACGCTGAAATCAAAGATGCCCGGGAGTCCCGTTTTGTCGACCACCGGAATCTGTGGTCCGCCTGCCCTTGCCGGCTCGTTTGGACTCGTTGTCGCGGGGATGGATAGCTGGAGGGCCAGCAAATCGGCTAGCTGGCGCATATCGCCGTGGAAATGAAAGCCGGGCTGCGCCGCTGGGGATTCACCGTCTTTGAGCGCGTGAATTTTTGGGCCGGTTTTGCCGACTACCAATTGGTACATTCGCATTTCGCGCACTTCGTTGTGCTCCACCAGTTTGAACCGCGAGGCTAGGAGCGTTCGAAGCATCGGGGCCATTTGCTCCCTTGTGCCCATGCCGCCCACTCTTGCCAGGATGTCGTATTCGTTCTGGTCGAGCCAGTTCGGACCAGTGACCTGATTCAACTGCAGGCCGTAGGCTTCCGCGATGAGGCGCTTCAGCGTGGCGTTTTTGGCGGTTAGCCCGTCAGGCGCGTACGTCAATTGGTTGTTGTAATCGGGTCCGACTATTTGCTGGCTCGGCTTGACTGAGGCAACGTCGAATGACGGCGGGGGCGCGGGGGCTTGAGCAAGGAGCAATGCATTTGGAAGGGCGAGAGAAATGAGGAGGCTAAGCGCACGCATGGGGCTAAGAATACGCGTCCACGTTGGAGGTGGCAAAGGGCATAAGTCCGGTGGGAATAGCCCCTTGGGAGTGGCGGGGGCTCTCTCTCAAGAAGAAAGCGCGTTGTTGTCGAAAAACTTCTGCCGCCTTTTCAAGAGTTTGCATCTAGGCATACAAAGGAGGCGTTATGCTCTGGGCAGTCTTCGTGATCCTGTTAATTCTCTGGCTTCTCGGATTTTCATTGCATATTGCGGGCAGCCTGATTCATCTTCTGCTGGTTGTTGCCCTGATCGTGCTGGTCATCAACCTTATTTCTGGACGCCGGACAGCAATCTGATCTGGCTGTTTTCTCTGATTTTTGACCCAAAACGCAAAGCCCTCACGAATCTGTGAGGGCTTTGGAAGGTTAGAACCTCTTCGAGATCAGCCGGCCTTTTCTAGCCAGCCTTTTCAAGCAGGCAGAGCGACAAGTCTCTGCGCTCGACCATTTCGCGCGTGATCTCGACGTCGCGCACCCGCTTGTTTGAGGGCAGGTGGTACATCAGGTCGAGCATCAGTTCTTCGAGAATCATGCGCAATCCTCGTGCACCAACTTTGCGGGCCAGCGCCTCGTGCGCAACAGCAACAGTGGCTTCCTGCGTAAAGTGCAGGCGCACATTTTCGTATTCAAAGAGCCGCTGGTATTGCTTCAGAATTGCGTTGCGCGGTTTGGTGAGAATCTCGACCAGCGCCACTTCATCGAGCTCGTCGAGAATACCCATGACCGGCAGGCGGCCAACGAATTCAGGAATGAGCCCGTACTTGATAAGATCCTGCGGTTCGGTGCGGCGCAACAGTTCAGTGTCGCGATGGCTGCGAGTACCTGCTACCTCGGCCTCAGCTTCAGCGCCACGGAAGCCCAGCGCCTTTTTGCCGACGCGCCGGCCAACCACACGCTCGAGGCCCACAAAGGCCCCGCCGCAGATGAAGAGAATGTTGGTGGTGTCGACCGCGGTGAACTCCTGGTGCGGATGCTTGCGCCCGCCTTGCGGCGGCACATTGGCGACCGTGCCTTCGAGGATTTTGAGCAGCGCCTGCTGCACGCCTTCGCCGCTGACGTCGCGGGTAATGGAGGGATTCTCGTCTTTGCGGCCAATCTTGTCGATCTCGTCGATGTAGATGATGCCTTGCTGGGCGCGGGTTACGTCGCCGTCGGCGGCCTGCAGTAGCTTGAGGATGATGTTTTCAACATCCTCGCCCACGTAACCGGCCTCGGTCAGCGTAGTGGCGTCAACAATGGCGAAGGGAACGTCAAGCATCTTGGCCAGGGTGTGCGCGAGAAGGGTTTTGCCTGAGCCCGTGGGGCCGATGAGCAGGATGTTTGACTTGGCCAGCTCTACGTCGTTGTTGCGGAGCCGGTTCATCTGGACGCGCTTGTAATGGTTGTAAACGGCTACGGCCAGCTTCTTCTTGGTCTGGTCCTGACCGATGACAAAGTCGTCGAGGAAGCTCTTTACTTCCTGCGGCTTGGGCAGGTGGCCGGCGACCGTGGCGGGTGTTGCTTCGCCGCGATCGTCTTCAAGAATGGAGTTGCAGACGGCGACGCACTCGTCGCAGATATAGGCCCGGGGATAGTCACTGGGCGAAGAGATCAGCTTGGCAACGGCGTCCTGCGACTTGTGGCAGAACGAGCAGCGCAGCGCTTCTTCAGGTCCCGTGCGCGTTTTCATAGTTAAAATCCCCCCGATTGTCAGTCCGGCCTTATATATACCCCGGCCATTCTACGCTTTCGCAACGTGGCACGCACTCATGAGATGCGCCTGCTGCGCTTACCGCCTAGGTTCGCGGCCGATCGATGATCTCGTCAACAATGCCGTACTCTTTGGCCTGCTCAGAGTTCATGATGAAGTCGCGCTCGACGTCGCGTTCGATCCGTTCGAGAGGCTGGCCCGTATGTTTCGCCATCAAGGTGTTTGTAATCTCGCGGATACGCAGAATTTCGCGTGCGTGAATATCGATGTCGGTTGCCTGTCCGCTCAACCCGCCCATGGAGGGCTGATGAATCAGGATCCGCGAGTTGGGCAATGCAAACCGCTTGCCCTTGGTACCGGCCAGTAGGAGAAACGCGCCCATGCTTGCAGCCTGGCCAATGCAGTACGTAACTACGTTGTTCTTGATGAACTGCATTGTATCGTAAATCGCCAACCCCGCTGTAATGGAGCCGCCCGGCGAATTGATGTAGAGCGAGATGTCCTTTTCAGGGTCTTCCCCTTGCAGGAAAAGCATTTGCGCGACGATCAGGTTGGCAATTTGATCGTCGATGGGAGTACCCAGAAAGATAATGTTGTCGCGTAGCAGACGGCTGTAAATGTCGTAGGCGCGCTCGCCCCGGCTCGTCTGTTCAACCACCATGGGAACCAATGCCATTGAAGTGCCAGCTCCTAGCTTCCAGCTTTTAGCATTCAGCTTTGTTCGTGCCTTTATTGGCCGTTTTTATCAAGACTCGATCTTCAAAAACCCGAGCCCTTACCTGGTTTACGCTGGCAAGCGATCATACAGCAGGGTTGCCGTTTTCTCTTTCAACAATTGTTCACGGATTTTAGCTAGGCCGCCCTCTTGCGTCAAACGGGCCTTCAGGGTTTCAAGCGGTTCACGTGACTGATATGAAACCAATTGCAATTCGTGGTCCACTTCCTCGTCGGTTATGCTCACGTTTTCCGCAGCGGCAATTCTTCCGAGCAGAATTGACGTTTTGGTCTCGGCGAGGGCGCTGTCTCGCTGGGCGATCCGCAGGCGTTCGAAGTCCAGCTTGCGCATCTGTTCGGGCGACATGCCCTGGTTGGCGAGGGCGCGCAGGCCGCGTTCAAGCCTCGTATCTATTTGTTCCTGAACGAGCGACTCGGGCACCGGGAACAGGAAGCGCTCAACAAGGGCGGCAAACAGCCGGTCTTTGGTTTCGCCTTCAACATTGCGGCGCTTGCGGTTGGCCATATGTTCGCGGACCCGGGTTTCGAGGTCGGCATAGCTCTCATAGGCGCCGAGTTCTTTGGCAAAATCGTCGTTAAGCTCGGGTAGAGTTCGCTTTTTGATCGCCTTAACCTGTACTTCGTAGGCTACAGTCTTGCCGGCGAGCCGGGCCTCAGAGTAATCCGCCGGATACACCACCTCGGCCTTCAGTTCCTGGCCTGGTTTGGCGCCGCGCAGTGCATCGGAGAATGCCGCAACTGTGTCTTTTCCGCCAATTTCAACCAGGGAGTTCTCGCCGATGAGGGGAGCGGCTTCGGTTTCGCCCTCAAGCTCGCCCTTGTAGCTGATTTCGGCCCAGTCGCCGTCGGTCAGCGGCCGGTCTTCTTCAACGGGCTCGACGGTGGCGCGGGAGTCGCGCAGCATTTCAAGCTCATGCTTGAACTCGTCGTCGGTTACTTCAACCGAAGGCTTGTCTACCTTTACTTCCAGATAGCCCTCGATGGAGAACTCGGGCAGCACCTCAAACACGGCCTTGGCGTGGAGGGGTGCATCGGCTTCAACTGTCAGCTCGGTTACCTGCGGCTGGCCAACCGGTCGAACGTTCATCTCAGCGACGCCGCGGTTGAAGCGCTCAGGCAGCAGGCCGTCGATGACTTCTTTGCGGATTTCAGTGGCGAACTTGCGCCGAACGATGGACTCGGGCACCTTGCCGGCGCGGAATCCGGGAATCTTGGCATAGCGGCGATAATTCGCGGTCACACGCGTATAGGCCTTTGCGACCTCGTCGGCGGGCACATCGATTATCAACTCGCGGGTGCAATCGGGATTAAGGACGGGACCATGGGAGTGCTCGTGGCCAGTGTGATCGTGGCCTTCATGGTCGAGTCCATCGTGGCTATGGCCTTCGTGGCTGTGGGCCTCAGAACCGGGATTCGGCTCGGGCGTATCAGTGTTGGGTGTATTTTCTAGGGTTTCGGTGTTGCTCAACGCATTAGCCTTCCAGGCGCGGATTGCGCCACTGAATAACCACTGGGGCAGGATTTTGTGTGGGCTGGCCGCAGCTTGCAGCGAGTGCCCTTTCAGGTTCGATTTCAACCGCCGCCGCGTGCCGCCGTTGCTGCCGGATCAAGCGCGTTGTGGCCGGGGAAACTCCTCATTTCATGGTAAGTGGGATTGCGGAGCGGGGTCAAACCGGTTAGAGGTCCGAAAAGGCTACGCGGGACCGAAAAAGACACCCTTTCAGGCTCCGGACTGGACGGACCGAAAGAGGAATGGGTGTTTACCGCTCAGTAAACTCGGGCTTGCGAACGTGGGAAAGGAAGCTGGGATGGGAAGCGCCGCACGCGGCATAATAGCTGCGCGCCTCAAGCAAACTCCGTTGCCCGTTGACCGTAAGCCGAACATCTTTAGCATCTTCGTCGTCCTGGCCGTCATCTTGCCACCAGCAAACCGGGCAGAGGCCAAGCGCAGCGGGGAGTTGGAGCGTCTTGTACCCACAGCATGGACAGCGAAAGCGATTCTCAGATGCGACCACGTTCGATTGACGGAATCGCGATAAGAGCAGATTACTTTGCCGGCGCTGAAGAAGAGCAAACATCAGAAAGTTTATCGGCGCCGCAATGCAACTCGATCAGCGCGTCCCTCGACTCATTCGATGACGAGGCCGGGGTCAAGGGTGCGGATTCTCACATACTGGGCGATGCCTAAAAGGCATGCGGGACCTTTGGGCGGCGCTCCGCATAGAATCAGGACGCAGTGGAAATGAAGGAATGACAATGGCTATCTCAAGACCGCGTCTCTCGACTTTCGTCATCATCGCCGCAACTTTTGTGGCCTCAACATGCGGATTGGCCGCACAGGACCAGTCACACCCACTGCGAGTTGCCATTGTGGGTCTTGAGCACGGACACGTTGAAGGCTTTCTGGGAGCGCTGCCCTCGCACCAC
>Ga0206798_1153_pt1 | contig 13381 bp, 8 predicted proteins | sample Alteio_BWOrgCont_66_FD_152893 | JGI IMG/M metagenome (GOLD analysis project Ga0206798, IMG submission 152893) | Enriched cells from forest soil in Barre Woods Harvard Forest LTER site, Petersham, Massachusetts, United States -... | ecosystem: Environmental > Terrestrial > Soil > Temperate forest > O...
GTCCAACCGCATGGAGGGATGGACCTTGATCTTTCTTCTGTTCACCGCCGCGACCAGCCTGACCGGCTTCGGCTTTCCCTTTCATGGCGTCACGCCCGGAATCATACTGGGTATTCTTTCCCTGATCGTTCTGGTGGTGGCCATCGTGGCGCGTTACGGTTTTCATCTGGCGGGCGCTGGACGCGGGATTTATGCCTGCGCCGCCATCGCCGCGCTTTATTTCAATGTCTTTGTCTTTGTGGTGCAGGCCTTCCAGAAAATACCAGCGCTCCATGTCTTGGCCCCCAAAGGCTCGGAACCGCCCTTCGCTATCGCCCAGGGGCTGGTGCTGATTTTCTTTATTGGCGCGGCAATTCTTTCCGTCCGCAAATTCCATCCCGCGCGGTAACGCGCGCCAGACAGGCGGCCGGCGCCACCAACCTCGGAAGGTAAAATCCAGCGCGCCTGTTTTCCAGACACCGATATCAAGCTGGGCGGCTAGGCCCGCCAGGTGGTGGAGCGCTAATCTGGGTCTGTTCCGGCTTTATTTCGTCAGGCATTTTCCCCTCTTGAGAGAAGGGCCGCAGCAACGCGCTGCGGCCCCAGAGGGATTTATACTGCCGTCCTGCGATCAGAGATTGCCGCGCACCCCGATCGTGAAGTAGCGGCCCATCAGGTCTTCGCCCGTCGGCGTGTTGATGCCACCAGGGTTTCCGGCCGATCCGATGACATCCGGCGGGATGTCATTGAAGGCGTTCTGCACGTTGAAATATGCAGACAGGGCGGCGCCGTTGTCCAAGGCGATCTTCCTGGTGAGGGTGAAGTCCGTCGTGCTGAAGCTGGGAACACGGTTCTGGGCATAGAAGGTCTGCCCAGCCCCGAAAACGCCATTCTTGAACTCGTCACTGAACCAGTGCCACTGGACGGTCACATCCCAGTTACCGAGCGCGTAATCGCCGAACAGCGTGGCATGGCCCTTCTGGCTGGGGGTTGTGGTGCCGGCGCCAAACCCGTGTTGGAGCGCAGCGCCCGGGAAAGTCGAGGAGTTGAGCACAGGGGCCACATTTAGCAAGGCGCGCAAACTGACATTGCCCGCCAGGCTGTCGTGGATATCGGCCACATCGAAATTATAGTCGACTTCGTAATCCTCGCCTTCCGTCTGGTTAAACGCTGCGTTGAGGCTCTCGCTCAAGAGCAGTGTGGGATAGTTGGCCGGCGTGGTGTTGGTGTACGGGAAAGGCCGCACATACAAGGCGCAGAAGGGCGACGAACCGGCGGGCGGGGTCTGGATACAGAGATTCGCAACCTGCAAATTGCTGCCGGCGATGGTGGCGATCGCATTGCTGAGCTTGATGTTGTACCAGTCCGCCGACGCGGTCAGGTTGGGAATGAAGGTCGGTGTCAGGACCACGCCCGCCGTATAGGTGCGCGACGATTCCGGCACGAGGTTGGGGTTGCCCTGGGACACGGTCTGGATGCCGCCCGGATTGAAGTTGGTCAGGGGATCCAGGAAGGGCCCGCTGTTGGAGACTTGGGGCGAATACAGATCGTTCAGCGTTGGAGCACGGATATCGACGGAGGTCGTGCCGCGGAAGCGGACATCGTTGGTCACATGCCAGTCCAGACCGATCTTCCAGGTCTCCACCGCGCCGGAGATGCTGTAATCGGTGTAGCGGCCCGCGAGGTCGGCGTTGAAGCTCTGAATGAGCGGAACGTCCTTGAGGATCGGGATACCCACTTCGCCCGAGAATTCCCACACATTCTCGCTGGCGTGGACGGACGGCACGGTGTTGTTGTCCCACAAGGTCTGGGTGACGGTGGCCTGATTGACGGGGCCAGTTCCAGCGGCATTGCCGCAAAGGCGAAGGCCCGTGCAATTGACCACCGCGGTCGGGGAGGCGTCGGAATTGATCAGATAGTCGAGCCAGCGCATTTCGCCCGCCAACGCCACCTTGACCGGCCCGGCCGGCAAGTTGAAGACATTGCCGGAGATGTCGGCGGCGATATCGTCCATGGTGTTGGTTTCGGCGAAATGGGTCGATCTGCCCCAGTAATCATTTTGCGCGTTCGTCGTGACATTGTTGCCGAAGGTGTCGATCGGGACGCAATTCGGATAGATGTTGCCGTAAAGCGCGATCGCCGCCGCCGTATCGTTGTAGCACACGATGCTGCCAGAGGTCGGATCGACCACCGCGTCTTGCGCCGCGTCATGGAACTGGTTGTTGCCGTTGTGGAGGCCGGTGGTCGACAGGCGGGATTCGCCATGGGTGTAATGCGCTTCCCAGTCAAAATCCCCGAACGCCTGGCCGTTCACACCGGTGTTCAAGACGATGTTGCGCGTTACGTTGTTGGTTGCGCGGACGCGGCCCGGGGCGTCATACCATTCCGACACCTGGAAGATATTGGTGCCGTCGGTATGACAGTTGGGGTCCGTGGCGCAGTCATTGCCCAACGCCGCCTGGGTGGCGGCCGGGAGGAAGGGATTGTCCTTGAAATAATTGACGGTCTGACGGCTGGGCTCCTGCTGCTCCGGGAAGAAATAGTTGAAAATATTGGCCTGCGCGAGCGAGACCTGGAGAAAGGCCTGGGTGTCGCTATTGACGTTATAGCTCATGCGGCCGAACGCCGTGGCATTCCTTGTGGCGCCAAAGATCGAAGTATTATTCACATGGGCGCAATCGGAGCAGCCGACGGCGATCGCTGTCTGGCCCGCCGGTATCGTGCCGTAAAAGACAGGTCCGGGTACGCCGGGCTGGACGAACTCCTGGCCGTTGACCGAGCAGCCTTTCATCCCAGCTGCCGCCTGAGCAGCGCTGGGCGTGGTCACGCAGGTGATCTTGCCGCTGGCAGTTGAGACCGTCTGGCCGGCTTGCGTGACATTGGTGCTCGGTTGGGCCGCAGTGCTGCCGGTAAAGTAGGATCCCAGATTTTCCGCGCCCGACGGGCGGGCTTCCTTCAGGACGCCGTCCTGATTGGTATATCCCACGGCGCCTTCGATATGGGCCCTGCCGCCGAACAGGTCCGTGCCCGCCGCCAGGTTGAGCTTGTAGGAGAAGCCATCGGCATATTGCGAAATGCCGGCATTGGCCTCGTATTTCACGCCGGAGAAATTCTTGTCGAGGATGAAGTTGACCACGCCGGTAATGGCGTCGGAACCGTAAACCGCCGACCCGCCGCCGGTGACGACGTCCACGCGCTGAAACAGCTCCTGCGGCAGGGTGCTGATATCGACGCTGCCGGCCTGGTTTGAGGCCGGAACGCGCATGCCATCCATCAGGACCAGGGTGCGTTGCTGCCCGAAATTGCGCAGATTGAGGAAGTCGCCGCCGGCGTTGCCGCTGGCGCTGCCCGCGTTACGCTGGGTCGCACTGCCCTGGAAAACCGGAAGCTTGTTCAAGGCGTCCGAGACGTTGCTGGGCGTGGTGGTCAGCAACTGTTCCGCGGTGACCTCTGTCACCGGCGTCGGCGAACTGGCGATATCCGTAATGACGCGCGAACCGGTCACGACCACGGTTTCGACGGTGGCCTGCGCATCGGTTTGGGCAAACGCCGCCGCCGACATCGCCATCACGCTGGCTGAGGCAAGCGTCACGGAACGCAAAAGCTGCAATTTTTTCATTGGGCTCCCCGCTTTATAAGATTGTTGCGCGTTTACGCAGACGAACGCGGGGAAAAGAGCCCCATACGTCTCAGATTGTAATTATTATATAGTATGGATACAGATTGTCATTAAACTGTTGTTATCTCCATTGACAATTTCAGGGCCGAATCTACCCCGCAGCAGCGGCTTGAAGACGTCCATTTTGCCGTCGCAGCTTGCGAAGATCCGGATATCGCGCGCCGGACCAACCACCTGGATTTTCAGGACATTGTAGCGATTGCGATCCACTGCTTCAGGAAGAATGCTGCACTGCGCGCGAGCGTGTCCGCGCGCCTGAAAGCGGGACCGCGATAGCTATTGTGGGATGTGACGATAGCCTAATAGCCGCTGGGGCTGATCCAAATGCTCTCGTTCCACGAGCCGCCCGGAGCGATATATTGCAGCTCGTTATATTGGCCCTTCTGAGCCATGTTCATCGAGTCTGTGATACCGACCATGGGCTCGATGGCGATGAAGCCACGCGTATTTCGAGGCACGTCGTTCGGCGCGGTCAGCGGTACGACCGGACCGTCATACGCAACCGCAGGAGCGGCCTGCGGGCGAGCCGGCGCTATGCCCGCGCCCGTTGCCGGTGTGCCGCCACCCGCGCCACCGCCCAGGACTTCCGAATAGAGCAGGAAGGTCTTGATCTTGGGACCGGCGGTCACCTTGATCGAGGTCGTGTCGCCCTTGATGACAACGCTGGCGCGGCCTTGCGCGTCGCGGTCGAGATCGCTGAACACGTCGTCGAAACGCTTGTCGGGAAAGCGGCTCAGCGGCACGTTATGGTGATCGCCGCCGAAGAATGTGTCGGACGATTCCTTCTCGCCGGTCGGCAGGTGGGCGTCGGTTTCCAGCCAGTGGGTATCGGCGCCGAAGTCGAGCGACCAGTGATTGCGGTCGGTTTCAGGCAAGGCGAGATAGGGGTGGTAGCCGATCGACACCGGCAGAGGCTGGGTGCTGAAATTGTCGATCTTCATATTCACCTCCAGCGTCCCGTTCTTCAGCCGGATGGTCATGGTATAGGTCTGGGCGAAGGGAAACTGCTTCATCCAGTCGGGATTGCGGTAGAAGTCGAGCTTGCTGACCACATAAGCGCTGTTGGCGTCGGCCTTGGCCGTGACCAGCTTCCAATCGTGCGTGCTGTTGACGAAGCCCTGCTGGGGGATGGGAGCGCGGACATTGCCGATCCCCGGATCAAAGCTGTACTTCTTGCCGTTGGCATAAAAACCCATCTCGTCCAGCCGGTTGGCGAACGGCGCAAGGAAGGGGACACCGTTCAGGCCGGGATTGTTGCGCAGAGCGGTGGTCGAAGGGATGTTCATGCTGATCACGTTCTTGCCGTGAACCACGAACTCATAGGCGTTGCTGGTGCCGGTCAGCACCGAGACCGTCGAGTCGGTTATGTTGTCGCGCAGTTGCACGATGTCGCCGATGGTCCTGACCGAATAGCGCGTGCCGGGTGCCTTGGCGGCATCGGCTATGCCCGGTAATGCCAGGATCACGCCGATGATCATCGGCGTCACCGCCATTCTCCACTTCAGAACATTTGGCATTATTCCTCCACCCATTCGTTGTTGGCATGCGGTGAGAATTGGGATCAGAGTAGAATTATACTGTTTTCCTTTTGTCATTCCCGCGCAAGCGGGAATCCGTGAGCCCCGGCGCCTCTGGGCGCGAGCAGGTGTGTGGCGCGTCTTGCGAAACCGTCCAGTGGACGGTTTCGAGCGCCACACGGACCTGCGAGAGGGGCGAACGCCGCGAGCCAGAGCGAGCGGCGGCGGGCCGCCGCGCCCCTACTTCACCCACTTCGCCAGATATTCCGCCAGCGCCTGCGGGGTCATGTCCCGCGCACTGATGAGGACAAACACATACGCGCCATGACACCGCGGCCGATTCCGTCAACGCAATGTTTTGGTTGCGTCGCAACACAATGCCCGACGCGTAATACACTTGTATCTTGACTCCCCAATACATGCGTATCATGATGCCACCATGAAAAAGAAAATCCAGATTTCCGCGGCGGAAAGCCAGGTGATGGAAGCGGTATGGCGCAAAGGTCCGCAGACGCCCGATGACATCATTGCCGCAACCGCCGCCGCCAATGGCTGGGGCGCGGGCACGGTGCGCACCTTGATAACCCGCTTGCTGCGCAAAGGCGCGCTTGCGGGCACAAGGCGAGACGGCGGCTATTTCTATCACCCGTTGATCAGCCGCGCCGATTATGTGCAGTCGGAAAGCCAGAATCTGCTGGACCGGCTGTTCCAGGGCCAGGTCGCGCCCTTCGTCGCGCATTTCGCCACCCAGCGCACATTAAGCGCGGCGGATCTCAAGAAGCTCAAAAAGCTCATAGAAGAATTGGAGGATGAAGATGACTGAGTTCCTTCTTCTTCTCGGCAAACTGAATCTGGCGATGGGCGCGGCGATTATCGTGGCGTTTCTGCTCCGCCGCCCTTTGCGCGCATGGTTCGGCGCGCCTGTCGCTTATGCGCTCTGGCTGCTGGTGCCGGTGGCTTGTCTCGCCAGCCTGTTGCCGCCGCGAACCTATGCACTGCCGCCGGCTTATGTCATGCCGTTGCACAATCCGGCCGCGCGAAATCCGCCCGCGCAAAATCCGGCTGGGCAATATCCCGCCGTGCGAATGCCGGTCACGAAGCCAATAGCGCAGCCCGCCCCGCGCATCCCCGAGCAGCTTGCGGAACACATCGCACCTGTGCAGTCGATGATCTCGGCCAAAACGGCTTCCTTGGATAGCGCTTTTCTCGATTATGCGGCACTGCTGTTTGCGGCCTGGGTTCTGGGTATGGTGTTGATGGCATTGTATCTGGTCCGATTGCAGATTCGTTTCCATGCCACCATGCGATTGGGAGAAGCCGGGCCGGTGGTGCTGGGATTTTTCCGTCCCCGCCTGGTGATGCCGGACAATTTTCAGGAACAATATACCGCGCCCGAACAGGCGGCGATCCTGGCGCATGAGCGCGTGCATCTGGCGCGGCAGGACGCGCGCATCAACGCGCTTGCGGCGTTGCTGCGCTGCCTTTGCTGGTTCAATCCGCTGATCCATCTCGGCGCGGCCGCAATGCGCATTGACCAGGAACTGGCCTGCGACGCCACGGCCCTGGCCGGTACGGTCTCACGCCGCGATTATGCCAATGCCCTGCTGAAATCGCAGATGATGGTGACCCTGTTGCCGCTGGGCTGCAATTGGCCGGGCTCGCAACATCCGCTCATCGAACGTATCGCGCTGCTCAAACGCAAGCGCCCCGGCACGGCCCGCCGTATCGCTGGCACGGGCCTTGTCATCGTCGCGGCGACATGTGCGGGCGTGGCTGCCTGGGCCGCCCAACCTCCCGTTCCGGCAAAATCAATTTCGGCACCGCACCTCAGCAACCAGATTGCAATGAACACGCCCCCGGCGATGATTCCTACGCCGGGCGCAAATGCTGGAGAGCCTGTTGCCGACGCGAATCCTGTTCAAGGCGGCGATGCTGCGAAGAACCGTCAGGCGCCGCCGGAGATGCCGAAGGCCGGCAGCGCACAGGCACAATCAGCGCTTCCGGCGATTCAGGTGCCAGACCAAAAGATCGATTTGGAGTTGAATGAAGCGACGGGCGCTGAACTGGCGAAGGCCGCCGCCGATGCTTCGAGCACTCTGTCGGATCAGGCCGTCGCACGGCAGATGGCGGCAAGCGGCACGACGCCCGAATCCGCTGCTTCACCTTCCACCAAGCCCAGCCCGGATGCCGCAGACGGTGTTGCCGCGACGGTGAATGGCGAATCCATCTCCGATTATGAACTGCGCCAGCGCATGGCGCTGTTCATGGCTACCTCCGGCCTGCATCCCAATGCGGAACATATGAAGCGCATCCGCAGCCAGGTTCTGGAAAGACTGAAGGATGAAAAACTCCACCTTCAGGAGGCGGTGAAAGAGCACATCACTGTCAGCCCCGACGAAGTGGACAAAGCCATCGCCACCCTGCTCGCCCAGAACCATCTCACCATTGAACAGTTGCGCAGCGCGCTCGGCGCCGCCGGTGCCAGCGAACTGGCGCTGCGCTCTGAGATCGCCGCGCAGATTGCATGGCAGAAGACAGTGCATAATCAACATTCCGACCGCGCGAACACCGACCCGGCTGAGGTCGCGGCAACGGCGCCCGCGTCGCCCGGTTCCGCTACCGGAATTGAGCCGCGTCTCATAACGGAAGGGGCTTTGGGATGCCTAATCGGGTTGGCGCCAGACGGATGTGAGGTGGCTGTCTTTGAATATCCGTCCGTGGAGCGCCGGACCATAACGCATTGCGCAGCAGAGTATGTTCATGGCTGGCTGGACAACTGCCCCAATGCAGGAGCGCTTGAATCCGTCGAATTTCTCGGCACCAACGCCGCCGGGGCTGATGTCTACGCCGTAAAATACATGTCCATGACCTCGACCTATATCATTCCGCCACCCGGTCCGGACGGAAGGATAGCCACGCATTGCACATTCGGTCGCCCTCCGGCCAGCGCCTTCCAGGGCGCCTGCACGGATGGCGTTCACTGCCCTGCCCGTTGTTTCAGCAACGTCGACTCTTCCGTAGCCAGGGTAACTTCCCCACCGGATCGTGTGATGATTGTATATACGCGCCCGGCAGCCGGCGCGGAGACGGACGTCTCGGCAGCGGCGGCCGCAACGGCCGGCCCTGCTCCTCTTGCCGTGTCGAGCCCGGCACCCGCCCAAGGCGTGCGGCCGGAAATCGAGCAGTCCCTTAATCGGGCGGAGGATCTTTTCAAGCAGCATGAACCGGCCGCTGCGATGGAAAGTTTAAAGGCCGTGACAGCCGTACCCGATCTGAACAGCGACGAAAAACACCGGGTGGCCATTGTCAGGAGCTTTATCACCCCCTATTCCGCGCGCGAATCTTCAGCTGATTTCAATGACAATCTGATTAGTCGCGGGGGCACCGACTTCCCCTTCAGGCCGCCAGTCATAGTAACCCCAAATTAGCCTTTGGCTTTAAACAGAAGAGAAGAATTGGGGTCAGAGCAGACTTATATAAAGCCCGCCGCGCCCTCTAATTCACCCACTTCGCCAGATAAGCGGCCAGCGACTGCGGGGTCATGTCCCGCGCATTGCTGAGGGCGAAGACATCCCCGCCATTCACCAGCTTGCCGTCCGGCGTCGCCACCAGCACGGTGGGCACGCCTTCCAGCCTTTTGGTAAAGCCGAAGCGTGCCGGAATTTGCAGATTTTTGTCGAACCGCCCAACATCCACCGAAGCAAATTCATAATGCGCCGCCATAAAAGCGCGCATCGCCGGCAGCCGCATCACATTGGCCAGGATGACGCAATCGGGGCACCAGTTCCCGCCCAGATCAAGCATCACCAATCTGTGACTCTTCTTGGCGCGCGCGAAGGCGGCCGCCACCACCGCGTCGGCATCGGCCTTTTCGTCGTAAGGACTGGTGGTCACCACCGGAAGATTTTTGAGATCGGTGATCGGAAGCTTGGGCGGCGCGGCCGCGCCCGCCATCAGTGCGGCGCCGACCACCAATACCGCCGTCCATTTACGCATCATCCGTCTCCAATCCGCGCCCGGCCAAAAGCGCCTTGACCTCGGGGTCGCGGCCGCGAAAATCGCGATAGGCCTGGGCAAAATCGCGCGTGCCGCCTGCCGCATAGATATTGTCATGTAGCCGCCGGGCGGCAAGGGGGTCGAAGGCATCGGGCTTGAAAGCCCCGAACCCGTCGGCATCCAGCACCTCCGACCAAAGATAGGAATAATAGCCCGCGCTATAGCCATCGCTGGAAAAAACATGCCCGAAATGGGCGCTAGCATGGCGCATGGCGATCTCGGCCGGCATGCCGATCCGGGCGAGGGACGCCGCCTCCAGCATCGCCGGGTCCGCGCCCGCCCCATCTTCCAGCGCATGCAAATCCATGTCCACAAAAGCCGAGGCCAGCAATTCCACCGTGGCAAAACCCTGGTTGAAATTGCGCGCCGCCACTAGTTTATCGAGCAGGACTTTGGGCAACGCCTCGCCAGTCCGGTGATGGCGGGCGAAACCCTCCAGCACCTGCTTCTCCTCCAGCCAATGCTCATAAAGCTGGGAGGGCAGCTCGACAAAATCCCGCGCCACATTGGTGCCGGAAAGCCTGGGATAGCGAACCTGCGATAACAGCCCGTGCAGGGCATGGCCGAATTCGTGGAACAGGGTGCGGGCGTCGTCGAAACTCAGCAGTGCCGGATCGGATTTGACGAAATTGCAATTGTTGAAGACCAGCGGCAGCACATTGCCGTCAAGCGTCTCCTGGTCGCGCAGCGATGACATCCAGGCGCCGTCCTGCTTCTCCTCCCGCGCGAAATAATCGCCATAGAACAGCCCGATGCTTTTGCCCTCGCGCGCCACTTTCCACACCAGCACATCGGGATGATAAACCGGCACATCGCGGCGCGGCGTGAAGGAAAGCCCGAACAATTTTCCCGCGACAAAACACGCCGCCTCGATCATATGCGTCAGTTCGAGATAGGGTTTGATTTCGGCTTCATCAAAAGCATAACGCTTCTGGCGCAATCTCTCGGCGTAATAGCGCCAGTCCCAGGGCGCCAGCTTGAAATTGCCGCCTTCCTCGGCGATCAGCGCCGCCAGCGCGTCGCGTTCTTCCAGGGCGCGCCGCCGGGCCGGCGCCCATACCTGTTCCAGCAGCGCCCGCGCTCGCGCCGGTGTGCCCGCCATGCTGTCGGCCAGCTTGTAATCGGCATAGCTTTTATAACCCAGCAGCCGCGCCTTCTCGGCGCGGAGCGCCAAGATCTCCGCGATGATCGCGCGGTTGTTGTGTTTGTTGTCATTGGCGCCGCGCGCGGTCCAGGCCTTGAACAATTGCTCGCGCAAGCCGCGGTCCGAGGAAAATTGCAGGAACGGCTCGACACTTGAACGTGACAAGGTCACCGCGAAGGGCGCCTCCAACCCGCGCTCCTTCGCCGTCGCCGCCGCCGCATCGCGGGCAAAGTCCGGCAAGCCGCCAAGCTGGCTTTCCTGGAGGGCCAGGACGAAACCCTGTTCCTCAGCCAGCACATTCTGCGAAAAATCGGTGCTGAGGGTGGCGAGACGCTGGCCGACAGCATCCAGCCGCGCCCGCGCTTCGCCTTTCAGCTTGGCGCCTTGGCGCACAAAATCCAGGTGATAACGTTCCAGCACGCGCAGCGATTGGGCATCCAGTCCCAGCGCCGCGCGCGTTTCATAAAGCGCGTCAATCCGCGCGAACAGATCGGCATTGAGGTAGAGCGCGCTCCAATGGGCGGAAAGACGCGGCGCCATTTCCCGCTCGATCTCCTGCAAAGCGTCATTGGTGTGGGACGAGGTGAGAGTGGAAAACACCGCCTCGACGCGTCCCAGCAGCGTGCCGCTTTTTTCCAGCCCGATGATGGTGTTCTCGAAACTGGCCGGCGCCGCCGCGATGGCGGCGATTTGCGCGTCATGCTCCGCCAGCGCGCGCTCGTAAGCCGGGGCAAAATGCTCCGGCCTGATGCGATCAAGCGGCGGGGCGCCGAAGGGCGCGGTCCAGTCCTCGAAAAAGGGATTTTCCGTCATGGCATCTTGCCTGTTATAGCCGTTATGAACGCGCTCGAGAGGCTGGCGGCCGGCGCGAGGGCGGCAAAAACCGCGATTTCCATTTTCCAAAACCACCAATAATGCGGGCTATGTTGCGGATACAGAAAGGCAAAATCAGGGCGGCATCCGAAGCCAAATCCTGTTATATCCGATAGCGGGGCCTGTAGCTCAGTTGGTTAGAGCTGACCGCTCATAACGGTTAGGTCGCAGGTTCGAGTCCTGCCGGGCCCACCAACCACACAAGTCTCTCCGGGTCTCTCGCAGGCCCCATTTTTGTCGCGACTTTTCCGAGCATTACTGGCGCAAAAATGGGAAGAATTGGAGGTTGCCCCTGCTTTCTGACCAAAGGGTGCGCTCTTTCTCCATTTCGTCTCCGGCTCTTTGGAGGTTTTTCTTCGAAGCTGTTCGAGCGCAATCTTGAGACCGGTTCGTAACCATTGGAGACAACTGCTTTAAGTGCACTGAGCTTTTCCAAAATACTGGAAAGATCTCCGGTTCGCTTATATTCCTTTACAGCCGATGCTAAATTTCCAACCTTTTCAAGTAATTAGCCATTTCCGGGCTTTGAAATGCGATAAATTTAAATGGAGACGAAAGACGCCAAAACTGGAGACATTGGAACCACAACTGGAAACAGATGACCTGATGTTTCCATTATTCTCACCTCGGTTGGTACTTGTGCCCCTTCAGTTCAACGCCGACGAATTCTCTCGATAGAATCGGCATTACCAAACTAGTTGACCTCCCTCCAAATTGGGCTGACCAGCGAGAGGTTCTAGGCGTTGCCAGGTGTTTTCCGGCTGAGACCGAGCTCTTACCGGCCTAGCCATACCGAGGTCGCCTTGAATATACGAGCCGCCAGTATGGCTCGCGTCAGCGATGGACAGATTCGTGGGGATGGCCGGTGTGGGGTCCCATATGAGCCTGATGAAAGGAGTTGAATCCCGCGGCGGCACCATGCTGGAAGTGATTACCTTCGTCTCGAACAAAGGGCTGCCCGCGGCCACCAGAATGATAGAAGAAATTATCATCGCCCCAATAGCCGTCATACAATGGGCCGTAGAAACCGTCATAATAGCCATCGTAGTACACGGGCCCGCCTGCGCTGACGCACGCAGTCAATCCGAGCAGTGCGGAAGCGGCCAAAACCATTTTAAATGTGCTGTTCATGGTGAACTCCTTGAAGCGGCATTCCCCGGATGAAGTCCGGTTTCGGATAATGCGGCAGCTATCAGATTACCCCATCGCAACTTCGGGCGCTGCTCAGATACGCACACCAGCGCCATTTCTGCCGCGCTCCTATAGAGAGCGTGGTCAAGAAGGCTGCAATGGCCTAATGGGGCGCGAATCTGTAAGTGATTGATGCCGTTGGTCTTCGGTTTGAGTATCAGCCTGCTCGGCGTACAATCAACCAGCGTGCACTAAGATCAATAGCGGCATTTCCGACGAAAATGATCTTTGTAAATCCGTCTTCCCTCCGGGATGCGTTGGTGCCAAGGTCAGGCCGCACAACACTGGGAACACCCATGGGATTGTTCGACAACCTAGAAGCAAAGGCTAACGAGATCGCCGACAAGACCGGGCTTGCCGTGACAGATGTTCACGCAATTGCGAACACGTTTCAGGCCAACCTCACCAGCAGCGATGGCAACCCTGAAGAGGCCATAGAGGCCGCCGCCGCTCAGCATGGCGTCGACACTGCGACGGTGCGGGAAATCATCGCCCGGGCTGGCGGTCTCGAAGGTGAGATCGGCGATATTGCCGAGCACGCCGTCAAGCCGGGTGGCATCTAGACCAAACAGTCGCGGCGGCTGGGCAGGGAGTTGAACATTGCCGTCCTCATGACAATATCGGTGGATGGTACCACTTTCGGTTCTCGACCTTTCCCCAATCGTCCAGGGTGGTGACGCAGCGACCGCGTTGCGAAACACAGTTGACTTAGCCCATCGTGCCGAAGAGTGGGGCTACCGCAGGTATTGGCTCGCCGAACACCATAACATGCCTGGTATCGCCAGCGCCGCCACCTCGGTCGTTATTGGCCATGTCGCGGGGGCAACGAAAACCATCCGGGTGGGTGCGGGCGGCATCATGCTGCCAAACCATTCGCCTCTTATAATTGCCGAACAGTTTGGGACGCTCGCGACACTGTATCCGGGTCGCATCGATTTGGGC
>Ga0206798_1154_pt1 | contig 13370 bp, 7 predicted proteins | sample Alteio_BWOrgCont_66_FD_152893 | JGI IMG/M metagenome (GOLD analysis project Ga0206798, IMG submission 152893) | Enriched cells from forest soil in Barre Woods Harvard Forest LTER site, Petersham, Massachusetts, United States -... | ecosystem: Environmental > Terrestrial > Soil > Temperate forest > O...
GCTTGGCGTAGCCGCTCGCGGTAACCAGGATGTTATCGGGCTTGATATCGCGATGCAGAATCCCGGCTTGATGGGCGGTTGCCAGACCATCCGCCACGCCGGTCAGTAACTCCGCTACCTCCTCCCAGCTGCGTGGTTGCCGCTGCGCCCAGCTTTTGAGGGTGCCGCCGTCGACGAACTCGGTCGCCAGATATTGTCTTCCCTGGAACTCGCCCACGTCATAAACGGTGAGGATGTGCGGATGATTCAGCGACGATGCCATCTGCGCCTCCCGCTGGAAGCGCCGGCGAGCGGCCGCATCGGCCAGGCCGTCAGACAGGAACTTGATCGCAACCGGCCGGTGGAGTTTGCTATCGTAAGCCCGAAACACCACGCCCATCCCGCCGGCGCCGATAGCGGATTCGATCCTATACTGCCCCAGTTCGGTGCCGGGAGTCAGTGCTGGAGCAGCCGCGGGCTCTGATTCGAGCGCCCACTGCGGAGGATGGAACAGTGTGGATCCGGACGGCTGCGCCAGCATGGCCTCCACTTTGAGCCGCACTTCAGGGCTGGCACCGGCTAGCAATGCGGCGCGCTCGTCTCCCCTGAGGTCGACAGCTGCCAGGTAGACTTCCTCGATCTGTCTCCACCGCTCGGGAGTCATTCTTCTGTATTATTGCGCGGACTTTGGCAACAATGGCGGCGAGTTCCGAAGCGCGATCACACACTAGCTCTATTTCTACTAAAATCGGGCCAAGGATTTGCTAGTCATCTTCCACATTGGGTTACCACTCGATCATCCATCCATCCCGGTAGAGGAGCGCCCAAAGATCGCGAAAAGGTTGCATGACCTGCAAGAGCGAATGACCGGCGCTGGTTTTCAATACGAAATCATCCACGCCTCGCCCGAGACCGGCCTGGATGGTTTCAAACATCAATTACGAACCGAACCTTGCGATGGCGTCCTGATAGGCGGCGGAGTCGTTGGCGATCCTGCCATGAGTTACTTCATGGAGCAAATCATCGACGCCACTCATGAAGTGGTCCCTAAGGCGAAAATCATGTTTTACAACCACTCAGTGGATGTACGCGCAATTATTGAGCGCTGGTTCGGATCTCGACACCCGATCTGATCTATTGGAAATCGAGCATTACTGGCTCGGCGGCCACGCCATCCACTACCAGCTTGAGATTCACCTGGCCAGCCCCGGTCAGCGACTGCGGCAAGCTGATATTGACTTGGTCGAAAGCGAAAAAATGGGTCGGATCGCACGGTCCGGCATATAGCACCGGCGCGCTGACATTGCCGATTGTAGCCGTGACGTTCGCCAATGACGGGACTCCACGGATGCCCGTACCATACACCACCAATACCGATTGGCCGCCTTGTCCAGCCAGCTTAATCGGCGCGGGAGTGTAATTACCCACCGACGGTCCCTGATAAACGGACTCAGAAGTTTCGGAGCCGCTGGCGTTCATCGTCTCCACCACGCCTATCGGCGCGCCTTGGCCATTTTGGTTAGCCGTAAAAAGGCTCGGGGCCACACTGTTCACGATCACATTGGCTCCGCCCACCACCGTCCCCTGGTTGGAGATGGTGATGATGGCCACCCCGTTGCTCAATCCGGGAGGAATTGCGGCGTTGATCTGTGTGGGCGATACGAAGTAGAACGGAACCGGTTCCTGCTTGCCGGTGTTGTCTTCAATGATGGCAGTGGTGTTGCCAAGATTTGTCGGGAGCGGCAATGTGCTCGAGAGGGCGGTGTCGGTGGAGAGGCCGGAGCCGAAGATGGTGACCATCGATTGCGGGGCTTGGGGGAGCGCCAGGAAATCGGCCGCTGAGACGAGAGGAATCTGCAGTATTCCCCCAGTGAGGGTCGTATAATTTGTCGCCGTGCTGGTATCCAGATCCGCCAGGATGGCCGCGTTTGAGGCCGTTTGTGCCATTGCGGTTACTTGCTCGGGAGTAAGACTGGATACCTGGTTATAGTCCAAATAAGCCCAGTAATATCTGGTCCAGAAGGGAGACATGTACAGCAAGTTTTTCCAGTTGGCGAAATGGTGAAGGTCTGTGAGGAAGGCTTGGTCCAGGGGAGCCCAGAAGCTAAAAGGATCCCGCGCATAGAGGGTCTCACCGCCCGCCTTGGAGGCGCCGGAAGGCGGATTCTGGTACTCGCTGTCGCTTTCCTTGAGCAGCCACGCCTCTGACATAGCCACCGGCTTGCCGGCCTGATGGGCCATGTCGGCATAAGTGATCAGAGCCGGCAGGTCGTTGAAATTGACCGGGTACACATGCAGATCCAGATAATCAATGTCTGTATTCAGTAGCGCCGACACCCAGTCCGACGCTTTCCCATCATCTAGCCAGGTGCCGATACCAGCTCCCAGCGGAGTGGTAACCCCGGCGGCGCGCAGCTGCGTAACAATCGTCTGGGTCATACCGGCGAACGCCGCGGGCGTCCCGTAGAGGGAGCTCTTCTGCGAAAGAGTGAGATCTGTGTCGGGTTCCGAATTGAGATTGATGTAATCGGGCCCCACCTGCTGGGCTACCGTAAGAACATTCTGGACACGCGCTGCCACATACTGGCTGTCCGAAAGGCTGGCATAATACGGCGTAAGGTTAAACCCGGAATTAGCAGAGAAATAGCCCGGGAACATGATGGCGCTTTCGACCACCATTTTCATCCCAAGCTTATGTATCTCACTCGCCAGATTCGCGTAATACGCCACCATGGCTTGAAAGTCACCCGGGTCTCCATTGAACGTGTAAAAATCTTGGTTGAGGATCGGAAATCCTATATCCACAGTCACAGACCTCACGCCCAACGCGTGCAGCTTCTTGAGTTCGAGCAGTGTGCCGGCACTATCTTTGAGGAGTTGGAGACCGCCGTTGGCATCCGCCGAGAGCAGCTCGCTGCCCCACAGAACGTTGCTGGGTTTGCCGTTCCATTGTGAAGTTACCGTTGCATCGAAGCTGCTGATATAGTTTTGCAGCTCCGAGTAAGTCGTCTGGTAATCGCCCGGCACCGCCGGGGTCTGCGTCCAAGCGCAGCTTCCTGCTAACAGCGCCAGGGCGAGGGTTCGGGTGAGCGTTGGTATGTTCATTAGTCCAGTCTTAGTATGCCGGTCAGTCGAGATAGGCACAATTCAATGGATAGACGCGCCAATCCCTATAATCGTTCCTCGGGCGTCCTGGGCCCGATTCAGCCTTGCGCGGGTATTTTCGAGGGAAGCGTCCTAAGGTCTAAGCGGTCTAGCTTCTGTAGCTTGTGCCGGGCCTACTAAGTGCCTCATCCACCAGGCCGGGCGTCCTGAAGCAATCATAGCGTTTTATGGATACTATATGGCAACGTTCGATGGCTCGTCTTGCCGGAAAGGAATCGGTGTGGTCTACAGCTTGCTGAATTCGTCCGCGGTTCTGGCGCTTCTCGCAATTCCCAGCCAGGTGGTTTGGTCGTATTGTGTCGGTGGAGCGGTTTTTGCAATCGGGCTGATCGCGATTTTTCTTCGCGGCTCCTGGCAAACCGCGCGCGGATTCGACAAGCTGATTTTGTTCGGGCCGCTTTTCTACGGGGCGCCTATCGCGGCCTTCGGCACCGAACACTTCACGCTCACTGCGGGCATGGTGCCGATGGTGCCGGCGTGGATTCCCTGGCACCAGTTTTGGGTCTACCTGGTAGGCGCCTGCTTTATAGCAGCGGGGCTGAGCCTGGTGACGGGAATACAGGCACGTCTCGCGGCGAGTCTGCTGGCCCTGACGTTCTTCCTGTTCGTGGTGCTGATGGACGCCCCGGCGTGGGCGCAAGATCCGCGCGATCGGTTCGCCACGGCGCTGATGCTGCGCGAACTCGCCTTTAGCGGAGGGGCTCTGGCGTTGGCAGCCACCCTTAGCGGGCTGCGGCACCGGCGCCGGGCGCACCTGCTTGCGACCATCGCGCGTTACTTCGTCGCAATCCCTATCCTGTTTTACAGCTTCGAGCAGTTCCTGCACGCCGACCACGTTCCGGGCATTCCGCTGCCGGCGATGACTCCCACCTGGATCTACGGACAGTCAATTTGGACGTACCTGACGGCCGTGGTTTACGCCGTGGCGGGTCCCCTGTTGGTGGCCGGCAGGAAAACGCGCGCGGCCGCGACGTGGCTGGGCACAATTGTGCTCGTTACCATCCTGACGGTCTACCTTCCCATCGGCATCGTGGAGCGCGCCAGCCTGGACAATGGTCTGAATTATCTGGGTGATACTCTCATGTTCTGCGGCGCTCTTCTTCTGTTAGCCGGGGCCATGCCGCGAGATCGTCAATCCCATAGTCAAATGCACCCGGAAGCGTCAGCGTCTCCCCTCTGACATTTGTCACCGCTACAGGTAATCGGGAATTCACTTAATTGTCAACGAATAGAAAGTGCCCGCTGCTAGTATCCCTGCGGAGGATCTAGCCAAATGCCATTTCAATCGCGGGCAGCCCGCGCTTTTATTTTGATAGCCTGCCTGAGTCTGCCGGTTTCTATCCTGGCCCAAAATCAAGCACCAGCCACCGCTACAGGCATTAGCCACGTATTGCTCATCAGTATCGACGGCATGCATGCGGTGGATTTCGCAAATTGTGCCATGGGAATACCCAGCGTCAATGGTGGTTTGCCGTACTGTCCGGCACTGCGAGCTCTTAGTAAGAATGGAGTGAACTATCAGAACACATCCACATCCAAGCCGTCTGATTCATTTCCCGGTTTAATGGCGATCGTGACAGGCGGTTCGCCCCGCGCGGTTGGCGTCTACTATGATGTGGCTTACGATCGTTCGCTTGACCCGCCGGCAGTAACGACAGGTAACGGCCTGGCCGGAGGCATTTGCACTCCCTTCGGGAACCCCACAGGCACCACTACCGAGTACGAAGAAGGCATCGATTTCGACCAGACGAAGCTAAACGGCGGCGCGCCCAGCGGAGACGGCGGAATTAACTCCATCGATCCCCAGCGCCTGGTTCGCGATCCCGCTAAAGGGTGCGCCCCGGTGTTTCCCTGGAATTTCGTCCGCACCAACACGATCTTTGGCGTAGTTCATGCCGCGGGCGGCTACACAGCCTGGTCCGACAAGCATCCCGCTTACTCGGCGGTCTCCGGTCCCGGCCTGGGAACTAATCTGGACGATTTCTACGGTCCCGAGATTAACTCCAACGTGGTGCCTCTTCCCGGCCTGACCACCCCGACTGGCATTTCCTGCTCTTCAATACTTGACCCCACGGCCGATTTGACCGCTTGGACCAATAGCTTTCAGAATATTCAGTGCTATGACACGCTAAAGGTCAATGCAATCCTGAACGAAATCGCCGGCAAAAGCCACGACGGCAATCACAAGACCCAGACCCCCGCTCTTTTTGGCATGAATTTTCAAGCTGTCAGCGTAGGGCAGAAGCTAATCGAAAAGAGTATCTCCGTCACGGGAGGGTATCAAGACGCCGTCGGTACCCCCACACCCGCGCTGATGGAAGAGATACAGTTCGTCGATTCGTCCATCGCGGCCATGGCATCGGCACTTAAGGCCCAGGGCCTGCTCAGCTCCACTCTGATCGTGATTACCGCGAAGCACGGCCAGGCGCCGATCGATCCGTTGAAGTACTTCCCGATCCCCGGCCACAGTGGAACCAACGGGACATCGCCGTCTAATTTAATCGCAGCGCTGCTGCCGGCCTCCGAGTCGCCGACAGGCGGACAAATCGGGCCGACAGAGGATGACATTTCCCTTCTTTGGTTGACCAATTCCGGCCAGACTTCGGAAGCCGTGGCAACGCTTGAGGCTAATATCACTCAGGCCGGGATCGGAGAGATCTTCTACGGGAACTCGTTGGCTCTGACATTCAACCGGCCAGGGTTGCTGCCCGCCGGCGACCCTCGCACCCCGGACATCATCGTCACGCCCAACCCAGGTGTGGTTTATACGGGTAGCACAGCCAAACTGATGGAGCACGGCGGCTTCAGCCACGACGACACGGACGTAATGCTGCTGTTGTCCAATCCCGCTTTCCAAGCCACTCCCATATGGACAGCGGTGCAAACCGCACAGGTTGCACCCACCATTCTTGAAGCACTGGGGCTCAATCCGGGCAGCCTGCAGGCGGTACAGATAGAAGGCACCCAGGTTTTGCCTGGGGTCAGTTTCTAAGAGATTCAACTTGCACATTTGGACTGCGTCGAGGGCGCCGGCAGGGCGCCCTTCTTTTTTGACTCTCATCGAAAGTTAAACCCTCCTTACAGTCAGACCATCACCACAATTGTTTTACAAAGAGTTCACATATTTCCAAGTATTAGGAGCGTCTCCCCATCGAAGAATTGAGGAAATATGCATCTATCGATTCGAATTTCTGTATTTCTCGTGCTTCCTGCCATTCTGGTACCTGCGTGTGCACTCGCGGAATCCATTTTGGGGCAGCTTCCAACCAGCCCCGAACGAATCGTATCCACCGTTCCATCCAATGGCGACGTCAATCCATATGGCGTGGCTTTTGTGCCCGTGGGTTTTCCTTCGGGAGGACCGCTGGAGCCCGGCAACATCCTGGTTTCCAATTTCAACAACAACCAGAATGAGCAGGGCACTGGCTCCACAATCGTGGCCATCGATGGCAACAACGTCTCGCTATTCTTTCAAGGCAAGCAAGGACTGGGTCTCACAACCGCTCTTGGCGCACTGCGCAAGGGTTTCGTTCTGGTAGGCAACGTTCCCACCACCGATGGCACGTCGGCCACCGTAAAGCAGGGTTCGCTGTTGGTAATCGACCGCTTCGGACACCTGGTGAGTACACTGGCAAGCGCGCGATTTTTGGATGGCCCATGGGACCTTACCGTTAACGATCAAGGAAATACCGCGCAGATCTTTGTATCAAATGTCCTGAGTGGAACGGTTACTCGTCTGGACGTTTTCATGGGCGACGGTGACTTCCATGTGATCGGCATTAACGAAATCGCTCATGGGTATACGCACCGCACCGATCCCGCGGCTCTGGTTATTGGCCCCACGGGCCTGGCTTACAACGCTTCTACCGGGGTACTCTATGTGGCCTCAACAGGCGATAACGCTATCTTCGCAATTCCGGCCGCCGGGTCGACTAACACAGATCTGAAACAAGGGGTATTGGTTTATAAGGACGACACCCATCTGCACGGTCCGCTCGGATTAACACTCGCTTCTAATGGTGACTTAATCAGCGCGAATGGCGACGCGGTGAACGCGGGCGGCACGCAGAACGCGCTGGTTGAGTTTACCCAGTTCGGCAAATTTGTCGCTCAGTTTCAAGTAGACCCCGGCCCGGGTGGCGGAGCTTTCGGGATGGCCTTCTGGAACGGTCCGATGACGATGGGTTTCGCCGCCGTGGACGACGATCAAAACACAATCGATGTGTGGAATCTCCAGTAGATAGATGCAGCGCTTTGCCTATGGCAAAATTCGCCTGTTTGGCAGATCATGGGAGGTGACATTTTGTGTGTGGACAATTCCGCTGGCCACGCTACGGGTTCCACGCTAAGTTCACCGCATGTCCCAGTCCCCGAATCCAGCCGCGCCTCTGCTTGCGTTAGCCGCGCAGTTGCTGCACGCCGGGCGGCCAGCCGATGCCATTGCGCCCTTGCGGGATGCAGCGCTGCTGCTGCCAGCCAATCCTCTCATCCAGCACGATCTCGGCCTGGCCTGCCTTGAGGCCGGTCACATACCGGATGCCATTGAGGCATTTGAGCAGGCCGTTGCCAGCAACCCGCGCTATGGCGATGCATATTTCCGCCTGGGTATCGCCTTGGAGAAACTGGGCGACATCGGCGCTGCGATGGTTGCGTACGACCGCGCTACTCAACTGCTTCCAGCGCTGACCGAGGCGTGGTTCCGCGCCGGCGCCCTGGTCTACACACTTGGCCACCGCGACGAGGCGATCGCCTGTTTCCGCCGTGCGGCCGCAAACGGTGACAACAGCATCTTCGCCCGCCTTGGCAAAGCGCGGGCGTTGCTGATCGAGGATCGCAATCAGGAAGCCGAACAGGTGCTGCGAAAGACGCTGGCGCTTGATCCAGGAAACGCCATGGCGCACGATTTGCTGGGCAATCTGCTCACTGAGTTCGGCCGTTTCGACGAAGCCCGCCATTGTTTCCAATGTGCGATCACGATTGCGCCGCTGTTGGCGGGAAGCTACTACGAACTGGTCCGGTGTCGCCCCGTCACGAGCGACGACGACGGTTTACTGCAACGGATGGAAGCCGCCCTGGCCACGCCCGGGCTGGAAGCGGCGCAATGCCTGCGGGTTCACCTGGCGATCGGCAAGGCGGCGGAGGATCTGGGAGACCCCGCATTGGCCATGCAGCATTTCGATGCCGCAGACGACGTGCGCCGCGGTCTTGCGCCCTTCGATTCGGCCGCGTTCTCCACCCAGGTCGACCGTCTGATTGCTACCTGCACATCCAAATTGATGGCACGTGCGGCCGAACTCGGCAACCCCGATGCCACGCCCGTGCTGATCATCGGCATGCCGCGCTCCGGCACGACTCTGGTTGAGCAGATCGTCTCGATGCATCCCGAGGTCGGCGCAGGCGGCGAGCTGAATTTCTGGAACCAGCGCGGGGAAGCGTGGCGCCGCTCCGCCGGGGCAGGGAACCAGAAGCCGTTTCTCGCTAAGGCAGCGGCGGACTATCTCCGTGTGCTGCGCACGGTCGCGCCGAGGGTCTCTCCAGCAGCCGCTCCGCGTGCCGCGCGGGTGACCGACAAGATGCCGTTCAACTTCCTCTGGGCCGGCCTCATCCACATGGCATTCCCGCGCGCAATCCTCATCCATTGCCGCCGCGCCGCAGTCGACACCGCCCTGTCCATCCATCAAACTCATTTCCATCCCAGCCTGGCGTTTCCTACCGGAGGCGCCGAACTGGTCGCGTATTTCTACGATTACCAGCGGCTCATGCAGCATTGGCGTAGTGTGCTGCCGAAGGATCGCTTCATCGAGGTCGATTATGAGGACCTGACCCGCGAGCCCGAACCAGCCATCCGGCGGATCATCGCGGCCTGCGGCCTGGCGTGGAACGAAGCGTGCTTGCGCCCCGAATGCAATCCGCGCGCTGTGAAGACCCCCAGCAAGTGGCAGACCCGGCAGCCAATCTATCGCACCTCCGTCGCGCGCTGGCGGCGTTACGAACCCTGGCTGGGGCAGCTGCGCGCGCTGCTTGACGACGGATCTGTGACGCTCCTAAAGTAACCCCTCCCCATCCGCCGCGAAAAAGTCCATCGGTGTAATCGAACCGCAACGCGCATCGCATAAATCTGTAAAATTCGGCGACTAGGATGTGAAGGGGCGTTGCTCTTATTTCACCCCCATCTCCAAAAAATCCAAGGAGGCCGTACATGTCCCGAAGGTTCTTCCGCAATAGCTCTCGAGAAAAAAAGAAGTCTAAGATCAAACGCATGAGTCCGCTCGCCAAACTGCTGGCGGCGGGGCTCGGCTGTACGGCGCTCGCCGTTGCTCAGTCCAACCCTTTTCCTACCTACGTCGCCGGACCGCAGCCGGGCGGCTCATGGGTTGTCAGCTCGGGCCAGGTTATCACCCCAGCCGGCACCCAGGTTGACCTCGGCATCCGGGTCCGCGCGAAGGCCATCGCGCTGAATCCAAATGCTAATAGTCACACCGCCGCCGTCCTCACCTTGGGCGCGTCCCAGGCCGTCGAGGTGTTCGATATCGACAGCGGCGCCGTTCTGCAGATCTACACCGCGCTCGGAAGCGATTCAAGTGGAAGCTACAACGGCATCGCATATTCGGCGGACGGCAAGTACCTGGTGTTCAGCCAGGACAGTAGTAATGTCACCATCGCCAAGGTCACCGCAAACGGCTTGCTGGACGACAACGCCCAGGTCAAAGTGCCGCCCGACTCATCCTTCATCACTTGCTTTTCAAACAGCCCCGCAGCCGCTTATGCTAACCCCTGCGGTTCGTTTTATAGCCCCAGCACTTCTTATCCGGGCGGCCTCGCGCTCTCCAGTGATGGCCACAGCGCCTACGCCCTGCTGAACCAAAACAATACGCTCACCAAGATCAACCTGACCACCACGCCCCCCACGCAGGGCGCCCAGATTCGTGTCGGTAACGCTCCGCACAGCATCCTCATCAACAGCGCCGGCACCACCGCCTATGTCAGCGACGAGGGTGGCCGGACCGCTACGGCATCGGACTTCCAGATCAATTCCGCCGGCACTGAAATCGTCGCCGACCCGGTGGTTGGCGCGGCCATCACGGGCGCCGTTTCTGTGGTTGATCTGCCCTCGATGACGGTCACCGCTACCATCGCCACCGATCTTCACCCTACTGGGATGGCGTTTTGGGGGCAGTATCTGTTGGTTGCCAATACTTATAGCGATACCATCTCGGTTATCGACACCACCGATAACAAGGTGGTCCGGACCATCAACCTCGGGCTGCCGATCGGAGTTCCCGGCACCAGCCAACCGGCGTATGGCGCCGCGCCGAACTCCATCGCCGTGGATGCCAATAACAACATTGCCTACGTGGCGCTTTACAATGCCAACGCGGTCGCGGTGGTCAATCTTATGCCCAACGGCAGTAATTCCGTCACCGGCATGATCCCGGTAGGCTATGCGCCGTGTTCGGTGGTGCTGGGTACCGACGACCAGAACAATAAGGTGCTCATCGTGGCCAACGACAAAGGCATTGGCGCGCGTTATTCATTCGAGACCGACCATGGCGTCACCGGCTACAACACCCACCAGGACAATGGCACCGTCAGCATCGTCCCGGTGCCGAACAGCCTGACTTTGACCGCGATGACGAGTCAGGTCTTCCAAAACAACCACTGGGATCTGACGCAAAATATTCAGTCTGCCGCCGGTGGCAGTGCGCAGACCACGGCCGTCGCCCTCCCCGCCAAGATCGGCGATCCGTCGCTGATCAAGCACGTGTTCCTGATCATCCGTGAAAACCGCACTTATGATCAGGTCCTGGGCGACGCGGCCGCCGGCAACGGCGACCCATCGCTGGCCGTGTTCGGAGGCAAGGACACTCCCAACGCGCACGCGCTGGTGCAGCGCTTCCCGCTCTTCGACAATTTCTACGACCCCAGCCGCCAATCGGCCGACGGCCACCAGTGGATCACCGAGGGCATGGCGCCCTACGCCGACGACATCCAGTCGCCTGACTGGATCCGCAGCTATCCAGGCGGGAACGCCGGCGATGCGCTGGCCTATCAGAACAAGGGTTTCCTGTTCTCCGAAGCAGCGGCCGCCCGCCTGCCGGTGAAGATTTACGGCGAATACGTGGAGAACGATACCTTCCTGCAGCCGGACAAGTCCACCAGCGAGCCGAGCTGGAGCCAGTTCTATGCCGACTCCCAGTGCTTCGAGGGAGGGCCTGGCTGCGCAGCGCCTGGCGTCAAAGGCGAGGCGACGCTGTACTATCAGAACACGGTCCAGGCGCAATCCTCGCTCCCGGCCGTATCGAACTACCTCATCAAAAACTTTCCGCAGTTCGATCTGGGCATCCCCGACCAGTTCCGCGTCGATCTGTGGGTGCAGGACTTCAACAACGACGTCGCGGCCGGCACGGTGCCCGCGTTGAGCATCCTGTGGGTAATGGACGACCATACCGGCGGCCCGCCAACCCCGGACGCCGAGCAAGCCGATAACGACTTGGCCGTCGGGCGCATTGTCGACTACATCAGCCACAGCAACGTGTGGTCCAAGTCGGCGATCTTCATCGAGGAAGACGACTCGCAGGACGGCGTCGACCACGTCGACGGTCATCGCAGCCCAGGCTACATCGTCAGCCCATACGTCGTGCAGAACGGAACCACCGACCACACTTACTACACGCAGGTCAACATGACTCGGACCATCGAACAGATCCTCGGTCTGACGCCTATGAACCAGTTCGATCTCGTAGCTTCGCCCATGACGACGGCTTTCGTGCAGGGCACGCCGCCCGCGAATAATTTCCAGCCGTGGACGCATGTGCCCAACCAGGTCCCGTTGGACGACGGCGTCAAAGCGAGCCTGGCTAACCCGAACGACAGTCCCAAGATCAAGTCCCTCAGGGCGGCTTGGCTCAAAAAGAAGAAGCAGATCTTCGCCGGCAAACTGACCAAGCCCGACGCCGAAGATCCGGAGACCGTTAACCATCTGAATTGGTACTTGGCCACCGGGTTTACGCGGCCCTATCCCGGCGAGAGCAAGGTTCGCCCCCCAAGCGACTTCAGGAACCCTGCGCCCGCCGGCGACCTGGACGACAATTAAGAGACGTGCCCACTGCAACGGCCTCTCCCCGATAACCGGGAAGAGGCCGTCGCAACGACAACAGCAGGTGAACCTTACCAGGGATACTATGAAAAAAGCGCATTTTCCTTTGTTCTACGCGGTTTCGCTACTCTTCATTGCGCTGGGCGGGACCGCGTGGGCACAGGTTGAGAGTTCCTCGCTGACTGGCGCTGTGACCGATCAGCAGGGTAGATTTGTTCCCCACGCCAAGGTGCTCGCCATCCAGGCAGCCACGGGACTTCACCGGGAAACGGAGACCACGTCACAAGGCAATTACGAATTGGTCGACCTGCCCGCCGGGACTTTTTCGGTTGAAATTTCGAAGGACGGATTCTCGATATTTCACGTCGAGCGCGTGGAGCAGATCGTGGGACAAACCCGGACATTGAACGCGCGGCTGGACATTGCGGGAGCAACGCAAAAAACCAGCATCACCGAACCGCTGGTAGAGCTTGACACGGTCAACGCAACCATCGGCGCACCAATAGAACAGTCACAGGTCAACGAGCTTCCCATCAATGGCCGCAACTGGGCGACCTTGACGGGGCTTGTTCCCGGCGCGATCGACAATGGTGCCGGCGATCAGCGGACCATTCGCTTTGCCGGCCACGGTCTGGATGACAACAATCTGACGTTGGATGGTGTGGACGCCACGGCGGTTTACAACCAGGAGCAGCGAGAATACATGCGCCTGAATATCCCGCTCGACTCCATTGACCAGTTTCAGGTGCAAGCGCAAAATTTCGGCGCCGATGTACAAGGGGGCACGGCGGGCGGACAAGTGGCCGTGGTTTCGCCGTCGGGAACCAACAGTTTTCACGGGGATGTGTTTGATTATTTCCGAAACGATACTTTGGAAGCGCGCACGCCTTTCAACGGCCCATCTGCGAATCCCTTTTTGCTGAATCAATTCGGCGCCGGGTTGGGCGGTCCCATCGTGCACGACAAGACCTTTTTCTATGCCAACTATGAGGGCCTGCGGCAGCGGCTGGATGGAACGCAGGTCGGATTGGTGCCAAGCCAAAGCTTTATCGAGCAGGCGGCCCAGACGTCGCCTGCACTGCTGCCGATACTGAGCGCGTATCCACTCGGAACATCGCCAACGTCGAAG
>Ga0206798_1155_pt1 | contig 13233 bp, 14 predicted proteins | sample Alteio_BWOrgCont_66_FD_152893 | JGI IMG/M metagenome (GOLD analysis project Ga0206798, IMG submission 152893) | Enriched cells from forest soil in Barre Woods Harvard Forest LTER site, Petersham, Massachusetts, United States -... | ecosystem: Environmental > Terrestrial > Soil > Temperate forest >...
GTGGCGAAGCAAAACGCCTTGAACGAGGCTGCGACGCGCTCTGCCAGCGAACTGGTGGATCAGTTACGCATGAAAGGTGTCAAGTGAAGTCGGCATAAATCGCCAGCATGAATTTGGTAAAACAACAAATAAATAACAACACAGGAAAAACATGAAACGAATCCGTCTTAAATCAATGATGGTGCTCGCCCTCGGCGGCATGATGATTACCAGTCAAACTCCGGTCCAAGCCCAGTTCGGCGGCTTGCTGGGAGGCGGCAGTAAAAATAGCGCAGACAGTGCTGGTGCTACAATAGACAAGGATGCCTTTGGCAAGTCAGCCGATGATGTTGCAGGAAAAGTTTTGGCAGCACGCATCACGTTTCTTGATTCCAAGGCCAAGTTGATGGAAGCACTCGGACTAAAGTCTGATGCTGTGGCAAAGGCGTCAGAAGCAATGCGAGCCGCAGAGGGTAGCACGTCTGATAAAATCAAGGTGGCGGATGAGCAAACTCAAATCAGTAATGATGCAAGTAAGCAAATTGATGATTCCATGGCACAATCCCAAGAGCTTTCCGCCGAAAGTAAGGCGAAATTTGCCGAAGGCAGTGGCAAGTTTATTGAAGGCGTGCTGCTGGAAAAGGCGCAGATTGAAGCCATTCAAAAACTGGTTGCGCAAGGACAAACCATGGTGCAATCAGCAAGTATCCTGCAAAAGGTCGGAGTGCTGAAAATCGTTAAACCTGTCACCACGATGTCCACCATGGTGCCCGGTGATGTGACAGAGGGTAGTTCAACTTTATCGAAAATCCTAAAATTTGCCAAGAGCCAAAACGTGGAAATTCCCGGTGCTGACAAGGCAACAGCGAGTTTGGGCGATCTTTAATTTCCTAATTCTAACAGTTGGTTGGTTTTCAAAAGGCCATCCCGCAAAAAATCCAAATATATGAGTCTGCTAAATGTCATTCGCTGCGATCTGCCGCAAAAAGATTATCTGGTCTGGAAATGGCAACCGGAACAGGGGGCACAGAATCGACAAAACCAAATTCGCTTGGGTAGTAGTTTGCGTGTGCGCCCCGGAGAAGTGGCGGTATTTTTTTATTCCACCGGTGGCGGAACGTCTCCAGTAGATTATATTGAAGGGCCTGCCGACCTTATTTTAGAGACTAAAAACCTTCCCGTCCTCGCCAATATCATCGGCCTGGCTTACGGTGGAGATTCACCGTTTCAGGCTGAAATTTATTTCATAAACAAGGGTCAGGCACCGCAATTAAAATGGGGTGTTCCTTATTTTGACGCCTTTGACCCTCGTTTCCCGGACTTGCCGGTGCCAGTTTGTGCAAATGGAAACATTACATTCAGCATTGCTGACGTAAGACGCTTTGTGGAGATTCAGCGTCTTGAGAACTTCGACCCGGAAAGGTTGCGGGATCAAATCCTTCCGCAACTACGCACAGCCATCAAAAGCAACATAGTCAATTTAGCCACAGCCAGAGGCATTCCGTTGGTTCAGATTGGTGGCAGAGTAGAGGATTTGAGTGTCATTTTGCAGCCAACAGCTTCAAAAGTTATGGAGGGATTTGGTGTTGCGCTGAGGAATTTTGTCGTCGAGGGGGTTGAAGTCAACAAGGACAGCGAGGGTTTCGGTGATTTGATGAGAATCACCCGCAACCAAGTCGTCCAAAACATAGAAAAGCAAGGTGACATGGGACGGCTTAACATGGATGATAGTCAGCGAATCAATGCTGAACATGTTGAAGATAGCTTGGCTATTCAACGGGAACAACAGGAATTACGGCAAACGCTTATTACACAGACTGATTTTTTGCCAACTCATCAGGTCAATCTTCAAGCTGGCGTTGCTGGAAAAGCTGCAGAGAGTCTTGGCAAGATTGGCAGCGGTGGCGGTGGCGGTGGCGATGGTGGTGGTGGTGGCGGCGTTTTGGGAGGTATTGGTGCTGCCGCAATAACGCTTGGGATGGGGTTGCCGGTTGGCGCGGCTTTAGGTCAGCAAATCGTCACCGGCATTCAAAAAACCGGAGGTCCCGTTTTGGGCGGACCAACCGCAACTTGCACTCGTTGCAGCGCGCCATTGCAATCCGGAGCGAAATTCTGCGCCGGTTGTGGTGCCCCAGTTGTTCCGACACCTACGACTTCACCTACATCTGCTCCCGCTCCCTCGGCAAATCTGCAAATTCATGTTGCCCGTGGCAAACAACCTCAAGGGGTTTTTGCCCTAGATGAAGTGAATCGCAAAATCGGTTTGGGAGAGTTCCTTCGCACGGATTTAGCTTGGTATCTAGGGCAGGCTCAATGGCAACCGTTGCACGCAATTCCCGGCGTGACTTTTCCGCCAGAAATTCCCTCAGACACTCCCCCACCGCTTTAACACCATAACTTATGGCAACTAATCCTTCAGACAAACCACTGGAACAATTGCTTGCTTCCACGCAGCAAAACCTTGTCGGAACCGGTCTGGCAGGGGCCACCAAGCAAATGGTGGAAAGCTACCCAACTCCGGGCAGCATGGAATCCGCCGCGAAACTTTCCGGGCAGATTCAATGCGGCCAATGCCATGCGTTGAATGCCTTGACGGCAAATTTCTGCCGGAACTGCGGTTCTCAACTTGCCAAGATATTAGAATGTCCCAGTTGCAAAGCTTCTGTCCATGCAACCGATAAATTTTGCAGCCAGTGCGGCAAAGCATTAACTAAATAAATCCAGCCTTATGAATAAATGCCCCCATTGCGGTGCGGTCTTGAAAACCTTGACCCGAATTTGCGAAGCCTGCGGCAGCGAAATTAAGCCGGAGGCTTCAGCTTCATCTGAAAGTTCAACCGCGAAATTTGCCGGCCAGAGTGCAGCCGAACTCTCCACCCTAATAAATGAAAGTCTTTCATCTCTCAAATCACAGCCACCAACTTCAAAATTAAAAGCATTTGTCATCGGTCTCTTTGCAGTGCCAACCATCGGCCTAAGTTACCTGATAGTGAAAGTCTTGAATGTGTTTGGCCGCATTGGTCAGTCCCCGGAACGGGTCAAATTAGCTTTGGATCAAATTCTCCGGGCGGCAGAAACAAGTTTCAAGTCAGACCCTGAAATGAAGGCATTGATTGAAAAAGGCCGTTCTGAATCAAAAGCATATCTCCAGAGTCAGCATGAATCGCGAAAGAGCCTTTTTTTCGGCTTAGTTGCTTCAATAATTCTAAGTGCCGCGATATTTTTTATTCTTCAACACCAGGCCAAAGTGAAAATGCAAAATGCGGTTGCCCAAACCCAATTGCAAATTCAAAGAGCGTCCGGTTTACTGGCCCAAGCTTCGGCCACAAATTCAAATTCTCAATCGCCGGCCCAGCCCAACGCCTTGGTAGTTGCGTTTACTCGTGAACCAAAGGTTGGAATCCAACAGACAAAGATTTTGGAAGACCTTGTCTCCGCTCGAATCGCTAAATTAGGTTTTACGACGCTTACGCCTGATCTCGCAGCGAATTCAATTTCCAAGGCACTGAACCAGCCTGAAGCTGGGGTGACGCAGGAAAATAAAATCATGCTTGAACAATTTGCCGCTGCCCTACAGAAACCAGACAATGCAGACAAAGTCGAGAAATGCCTCGACGACCAGAGTTCCGTGATACGCCTCGCGCAAATCGTCAATGCTGATTTAATCATCATTGTCACTATTGACTCCTTTGACACCGAAACACGCATCTTCAAGGGCAACGAACTGTCACCGGTTGCAACCACAAATATTTTCGACAATCTGCTGGTCAGTTATCGTCTAGCGTTTGCCGCTACGGGCGCGGCAGCGGCTGGTGATTCCGTTAAAATCACTCGTGCTGCGCGTGATTCTGAAAGCATCACTCATGAAACAGACAACCTGCCCAATGATATGCTTAATGAAGCAGCGACGGAGATTGCAACAAAAATCACTAAGAACATCAGGGGGGGATTGGCAACGGCGTCTTCTGTTGGGCAGAACAATCCGGCCCCAGAAAAGGAAATCAAACGCCTTTGTATCGGCCCAATTATCGCTATCGAATCGGCGGCGCAAAAAGCTTCCAAAGCAGGGCACGCTGATGCCTTGCAACAAACCTTAGAAACGCTCGACACCACGCTGGCAGATCAAGCCAATGGTAGCGGCAAATTTGAAGTTGTTGCGCGAAAGGACGCCTTAAAATCCGTTCTCAATGAGCAAGATTTTGGGGCATCGGGTAATATAGACCCGGCGACCGCTGCGCAGATTTTCAAGCTGGCTGGAGCACAATATCTAGTCCTGACAACGGTGACGGATTTTGTGATGGGCAACGAAGACATCAAATTTGAAGGCATTGGAGTAGACGCCAATCGGGAAGCGGTGCGTATCAGTTGCAGTATTCAAATCTACGATACCACCACCGGCAAACTGATTGAGTCAGCCCGTTTTCGTGGTCAAGATGCGAATGTCAGTCGTGAGGGCAGCGCGACTGCTGATGGGGCCACGTTGACAAAAATCACTGACCGGCTTGCGGCTGACATTTTGAACCGAATTGTAGACGTCATCTATCCTGCCAAAGTGGTTGCAAAATTGGGAACACAAATAACAATTAACCGTGGTGAAGGTGCCGGAACGGCAGTTGGGCAGACATGGACTGTATTTGCCCTTGGTGAGGAAATTACCGATCCTGACACTGGCGAAAAACTTGGCCGAAACGAGGCTGAAATCGGCAAAATAAAAATTACCAGCGTGACACCCAAGTTAAGCTATGGAGAAACCGTCGAAGATACCGGGATTGCGGTTGGTAACATTGTCAGGCCGCAACAAGCTTCAGAACAACCTGAAACCCCATCGCCAACCAACTCCCCGGCGACCGAACAAAAACCAAACGACATCACCGACAAGGTCAAGGGTGATTTGTGATTTGACGGCTCGAATCCGTGATGCCGGAGTTTTTTAGTGGGTTTGACGTGAGCCGCCGCCATGCCGACGAAACTTGCAGCCAGTTCAAACGGATAGATTTTGGAGGGAAAAACGAAGCGTGGATTTTCTATTAGTGAAATTTTGCTTCAAGCACAACACCCATCGTAATGCCAATCACCATGCCGACGGCGATTAGTCCGAGCCAGGCCAGCCAGTCCCGTCTTAATTGCACCCCATTGATCCGGCCATCCAAGTCCTCGCAGGTTTTACGAAACATTTCTCCGCCAGCTTTCAAGTCGGTTTTGATGTGATTATATGAGGAAATCCCGTTGTCCAAATGTTTTCTAATATCTTGGGTGAAGTCTCCGATGGATTTCAACTGGCTGCGAAATGAACCGGAAGCCTGATTCAACGCCTCAGTGTGCGCTTTGACGACGTTTTTCAATTCATCGGCCTGGTCTTCACCGACGGCAGAAAGATTTTTTACCAGCTCGGCGGTTTGCCGACGATATTCTGCCAGATGCAATTCAATCAATTTTCTGGACTCATTGACCGCCTGCGGCACCAGTGACACCGCGCGCCATTGCACGCGCGTCAGCAACGCAAATTGCACCGGAAAACCGTTCTCGTCCCCGTTACTCCATTCGGCCATCATCTTCCGAAATACCTTGGCTTCATCGGCGGACAGGTCTTTGCATAACAAATCGAAACAGGTGTCGTCCATACGTCATTCTCCAAAATTCAATTGCGGCTGCGGTTCGGCCTTCGTTTTCTCCTTCGTCGCGGCAGGTTTTTCCTTCGGAACAAACTCGGTCGGCAACAGCAAATCCGCAATTGCGTCATATTGGCGGAACAATCTTTGCATCGCCCATTGGATTTCACCGGCCAGCAGCCGTTCCAAATGACCGGCCTCGACATGCGATAATTCGGCGAAGCTCAAGCCGCGTTTGGCGATTGCCTCCGCTTTTTCAATCGCCAGCAGCGTGGTCGGCGTGACGGCTGGCAGTGTCACGGACTTCGCGCCGAACTCCATCAACTGCTTTTCCAGTTGCGAGCCTTTGAACAAATCGCCGCGTGCCTTGGCGGGATTGTGGACGATGACATAATCCACGCGGTCGCCCGCGTAAAAAAATAATCTGCCCGCGTTGGTCATGCTTTCCGTGTCGTCGGTCGGGAACAGGAAAAATGTCAGCCGGACGCCCTGTTCGGCACACACGTCCAGCACCTGCAATTCCTCCAGTGCGCCCAAGATCAGCGCGTCGGCCTGGGCGCGGGTGTCAATGACGTGAACCGGGGCGGAATCTTTCAGCACGCGCCGGAACAAACTTAACAAAGACGTTTTGCTCTCCTGCTCGTTGCCAAGCTGATACGAACGGACTGCTTCACGATGCCGATGGGCAAAAGTGTGATGCCGGTCGTCGAGGTCGGAGCCATTCCACGACACGCCGAGCTTGTCGAGCCAGGCGGTGCGGAATTCGGCTTCAAAACTTTTGCCGAGATTGCCTTTGGATTGGGGATTGAGATGGATGCGTCGAGTTGTGTTCATATATTTGTTGGATCGTTTAGTTTCATGTCTTCGGGATTTGGCCGGCGAACCTCACGCGGTTGCGGGGTCGCGGCCAAAATTGGTTTTCGTGCCAGTGCCGGGGCGATGCCGGTTGGGGTGGTGGTCGCTTTCGACACAGATGACGTTTCTTCCCAATGCGTTTGCGCCCGGCGTTGAAGGTGACGCCGATAAAATTGATGAACGCCTTGCGCAGTGATGACGCAGCCTTTTTCACTGAAAAGCATGGCGGCAATTTCCTGCCATGTCCTGCGCCGCTGGCGTTGGTCACGGATGAAATCCACGAATGGTTCAAGCCGGCTGTGAAAAGCCCGACCGCCGCCGCAGCGTTTGCGCTTCGCCGGTCCACCGTCGCTGATGATGTCCGGATTCATCAACGCAAAGTTTAGGGCGTTTCGCACCAAAGCGGTTAGCGCATACTCGGCGGATTAAATGGCAAAGGTGGATGATTAGGCCGGATAGCGCCGGTGCCGAAGAGTTCGGGCGTTGAATTCCGTTGACGCGACGTGTTGAATCGCGTTGAGCGGCGTTGACGACGGGTGTTGAAAGGCGTTTAGCGGCGTTGACAACATCAACGCACATCAACGGAATTCAATGTCAGTTTTTTCTGGTGCCGAATTCCGAAGCGAATGCTTCGGGGATGGTGTCTAACCAAATTAACGGCTTTCCAATTCCAGAAAGCCGCCACAAATCACGTTCGATTGAACGTATTAAAATTGGAGCATTGATGTGAAAATGACGAAGCACTGAACGGGCGATCTGAAACCGGCAGCGAAACGGAGCAGGTCGGGAGTGGCATGAACGGACGACGGCGGAGTTGAGCGCGGTTTTAGAACGACCGATGAGTGCGTGACCGTCAGGTTTCATTTGAGGCGATTTGTCTGGCCGGTTTCCGAGTGCCCGCAGGAAAGCCGGCCAGTCAAAGCGCCAGAATGATGGCAAAATTTATCGGCTTGGACGACATTTGTCCTATCAATGTGTTAGAATACGCCTATGTCAAACATGAAAAAGCATAATCTGGTATGACACTTCCTTACGAATTGAATCAACTCCTTGATGAAAGAAATCGAACCCTTTACGAACAAGTTGCAGGACAGTTAACCGTGCGATTGGAACCCTCCGATGATTCGGGGTGGGGATGTAAGGTGAAAGACCATGACGGCATAGTCTATTGCAGCAAATCTGGTTTCCCCATCGCCTGTTTCACGCATGAATTGCTCCATCTGAAATTTGAGTCAAACGGGATGGGCCAACCCTCCCACAAAACAGACCATTCAGAATTTCCAACAGATGCAATAGGGTTTTTCCACAATCAATTGGTGCATCACAAAATTTATCCGTCCTTCATTTCTCTTGGGTTCAAACCGCAGGAGTTTTTGAACGATGACGACGCTAAAGGAATGACTCAAATTTTGAAACGTGATTTGAGCACGTTTGAATCCCTTTACAAAAAAGGCAAAAAACCGCTAACCGGGTTAATGATAGCCATGCCTTTCTTTTCGATCAACAGCCCTCACGATCAGAGCGATACGATTAAAAAATTTGGGCAACGACTGAAGGTGATTGCCAACCCCAATGATCTCTCCGATTTTGAAAAAATTTTGCGGGATTGGAAACAAAATGAAAACCCGAACTGCTCAAGGCCGTTAGCGTGTATTTTCAAGGTGGCTGGCTTCCCTCGTGTCGGCTTCTCCTTAACGGGCACAGATTACGACATCATTTACGCAGGCAACGTTACGATTTGAGCGGTCGGGAGTTGTCGGTTGTGACTATGCGCACTGAACGGGCATTTCTGAAATCGGAGCGGCGGAACATCTTTGTGGAGTCGCGGCATTTTAGAAATGCCCGTTGAGTGCGCCGCCGGATAGGTTTGGTTGGATGCGGCGATTTGTCTGGCCGGTTGCTGAATACCTGGAAGCAAGCCGGCCAGTCAAAGCGCCGTGCTGAATCCATCATTGGAAGTTTGGGGCACATGGCCCGGCAGCTTAACAGAGCCGTCGTCTTTGCGGTCGGGTCAACGTGCCCAGCCATTCTTGCGGGGTGTATATGTCAATCCCGAATGGTTTTTGCACCGCCGTCAAATCCTTGTCGCGGGCAATGATCATGTGGCATCCGGCGGTCACTGCCGCCTCAATGAATTTTTCATCCTTGAAATCATGGCACACCCTTTTTCCAATCGGTTCCCACTCAACCCACAAGGCCGACGTTCGCAAGGCATCCACCCACAGCCCGGTATCCGTTGTGAACTGTTGCTCCTGCTTCACCTGTTCCAGCCCCGCCTCGTATTCGGCGAGCATGTCTTCGGTCATCACCGGCGTCACCATGCCGCGCAGCCAGGCTTTAAGACACAGGTGCGGCTCGTGACGCCAGAAGACGCCCGCCACGAAAACACCGGGGTCAATGACGGTCAGATTCATCACGCACTTGGGCGCAACGCCTGATTGACAATGGCTGCCGCCTGACGAGGGGAATGTCTGCTGGCGGGTGTTTGTTCTAAAAGTCTTGCGATGACCTCTTTTCCGGGAGCCTTTACCGGACGAATCAACAGGCCATCCTTGCCCATGTCGAACACGTTCAACGGGCCGCCGTTTTCCAATCCTTCACGGCGGCACCACCACAGCGGGAAAACTGTCTGGCGTTTCGTGGTCAAGGTCATCGTCATGGTCATTATCTTCATGGTAAGGATTTATTACCTGAAAACACGATTTGTCAATGGTTTTGCAATGGTTTTGATGATGCAATTTTGTTCACCCATTGAACAAAGCAGTCAAAAATATATGTCAGACTCGCCAATGGACATGAAAGAAAAGAGTCCATACACGGCAACATTCAAGGCGAATGGCGGTTTTAGCGGGAGTCCATTGCAAAATGATTATTTTGTGGTCAGCGGCAGGTTGGCGGCAAAAGCGGATTTCCGACAATGTGAAATTCGCGGGCAAAAGTTTTGTCGTCGGGGCTGGCTTCCGCCGGCCAGCTTCACATTGGCGGTGTGGTCGAACCGGCTGCCGGGAGAATTTTACGGGACGCATCAAGCAACCTTTCTTGACCGCGCCGTTTTCCAATCGTTTTCGGAACCATCATTCGGTTGGGGAAATGCTTTGGCATTTCGAGGCCAAGGTCATCCTCATAATTTAGTCATTGTAAGGATTTATTACCTAGAAAAGCGATTTATCGAGGGTTTTGCAATGATTTTAGCCATGCAATTTTGTGACGTTGCTACACAAAGAATGCAGAATTTTCTGTCAGACTCGTCAACTGACATGAAGCAAAAGAGTCAATACACGGCAGAAACAAGGCGAATGGCGCTTTGGAAAAAATGAACCTTCCATGTTCACCGCCATAGCGCATAAAAATCTGGCGGATGCCGAAAAGTATTTCGACGAGCATCTGGCGCAGAATGATTACTACGCCGCCGGTGAAATCCGCCCCGGCCAGTGGATCGGCGCGGGTGCGGAACATTTGGAATTAAATGAGGTTGTCACACGCGAACAATTCCATGCGCTCTGTGAAAATCAAAATCCAAACGATGGCGAACGGCTGACGCAACGGAGCCAAAAGGAAGGCCAGCGCCGGGTGTTTTATGACTTCACCTGTTCCGCGCCGAAATCGGTTTCCGTGCTGGCGGTCACGCTGGATGACCAGCGATTGATTGAAGCGCATGAGGAAGCGGCAAGACTCGCGTTCCGTGAACTCGAAACCTTCGCCGCGACTCGTATCCGCAAGAAGGGCGTTGAAAACCGTGACCGCGTGACCGGCAATCTGGTGGCGGCGTCATTCGTGCATGACAGTTCCCGCGCGCTCGATCCGCAGTTGCATACGCATTTCACGGTGTTCAACGCGACATTCGACGAACGGGAACGTTGCTGGAAAGCCCTGCAAGCACGGGGAATGTATGACGCGATTCGTTACGGCACGGCAGTTTATCGGAATGAATTGGCCAAACGGGTGCAACAAATCGGTTATCGCATCCAGCCGGCCAAACACGGCTTTGCCATCGAGGGTGTGAATGATGGGGTGCTGAAACAATTTTCCAAACGCGCGCAACAGCGCGACGCGGTGGTGAAGGAAATGGAAGAAAAACTGGGACGCAAACTTTCCAACAATGAAATCTCCCATGCGGTGCATCAGAGCCGGGCAAAAAAAGTAAAAGGTATTTCAACGGCGGAAGTCCGCGAACGGCAGTTGTCACAGTTATCGGATGATGAACGGCAGTCGCTGCAAACGCTCCGGGCGTCGGCTCGCTCGACACGCCAGCCACAAATTGCGCTGGTGGAAAACCAAGCTTTGAACCATGCCGTCGCCCATGTCTTCGAGCGCAAATCAGTAGTGCCGGAACATGAACTGTTGAACGTGGCGCTGTCGCATCACCTGGGTGATGTGGATTTGAACCATTTGAAAACGGCGGTGAAACATTGGGCCGGTTTGGTGAAAACGGAGCGCGGGTTTTCTACCAAGGAAATTGTAGCGACGGAATTGGATTTAATCCAGACGGTCAACACGGGCTGCGATTCGGTCGCGCCGTTGCACCCCGGTTACCGGCCTGCCGACTGGCTCGGCGAAGATCAACGCCGCGCGATTTATCATGTGCTTCGCACCAGTGACCGGATTACGGGACTCAAAGGATTGGCGGGCAGCGGCAAAACCACGGCGTTGCGTGAACTGGTTGCCGCCTGCAAAGAGGCGAAGATTGAACCACTGTTCTGCGCGCCAACGGCGGCGGCAACGGATGTTTTACGAAAAGAGGGATTCGAGGCTGTGACACTGCAAAGCCTGCTGCTGTCTAAACAAACCTTGTCCAAGGATAAGCTGGTCGTGCTGGATGAAGCCGGGGCGGTAGGGATGGGTGACATGAAACGGTTGTTTGATTGGGCACGCGATGCGCGAATCATTTTGTCCGGCGACACCGGGCAGCACGCTTCGGTGGCGCGTGGCGATGCGCTGCGGATTTTGGAGCAGCATTCCGATTTCAAGTCCGGCCAATTGACGGCCATCCGGCGGCAACGCAAGGCCGAATATCGGAAGGCCGTGGAACTGGCCGCGCAAAAGAACACCAACGAGGCATTCACGCAACTGGAACGCATGGGCGCGGTTGCCGAATTTTCGGACGGCACACTTCACGACTCTGCGGCGAAGTCATATCTGAAAGCACTGGCGGAAAATAAATCCGTGCTGCTGGTCGCGCCCACATGGGCGGAAATTGAAATGGTGACGGAAAAAATCCGGGCGGAATTAAAATCATCTGGCCGTCTGGCTTTGGAAGAAAAGGAGTTTCAAGTTTTCGATTCGTTGTCATGGACGGAAGCGCAAAAGCGGGATGCGCGGCAATACCGTCCCGGCATGGCCATCCATTTTCATCGTCGAGGACATGGTTTTGAAAAAAGCGAAATGGTTGCGGTGGTCGCGGTCGAAAATGACATGCTTAAAGTTAAACGTGCCGATGCTTCCGAAGTGCTTCTCCCATTGGGTCAAGGCTCCGCCTTGTCCGCCTTGTGCAATGTAGGTGAAAAACGGAAACTGAAAGTGGCTGCCGGTGACAAGCTGTTGTTGCAAGCGAATGCGGTGGCCGTGCGCAAGCACTTCGTGAACGGTGAACTGGTCGAGGTCAAAGCCATTCAAGGCGATTCCATTTTGCTGGCCGATGGCCGGTTGATTCCTGCCGATTATCGCACCTTCACCCACGGCTACGCTGTCACGTCGCACGCCGCCCAGGGCAAGACTGCGGATGAAGTGCTGGTCGTTGCCTCGTCGCGTTCGCTGCCCGCCATCAATCAGGAACAATTTTATGTCAGCATCTCGCGAGGGCGAGAGCGTTGCCAGATTTTCACCGATGACAGTGACTTGCTTCGTTCGCACGTCACCCATTCCAGCGCACGGCTGGCGGCGGTTGAGGCCATGCCACAACGTGACTTCCTCCAAACCATTTTGCAGCGCGGCAATCGTTTTCTGAAACGGTTCCGCCAACGCATTGCACAATCACATTCAATCGAAACCACCGAGAGGAGCAGCCATGAAATCAAGCCAACCGAACAGCAACGAACAGCCGCCCGCCATATCAGCGTCTAACCCGCGCGACAATCCCTGCCTCGGCAGTGATTCCACCATCGCCGCGCTAGATGCGTTTGCCGACGACGGCATCAGCTATCTGCTGCCTTATGCGCAGTTTTTATATGCGGAAAAAATTTCAAACCCGGCATTGGAAAATGAGCTGGATGCGCCGCCGGAAAAAATGTTGATCCGCTTTGCATCCGCCAATGTGGTCGTCCTGGGCAGCGGCCTCAAACGGCTGGAAGCCGAGATTCAGAAATATGAATTGAAGTTTGTGAAGTCGGTGGATCGCCGTTTGGCCGCCACATTGAAAACCCACATTGCCGCCGTCACCGTCACTTTAACCAAGGAAAACGTATGAATCCCGAACGCAAAGAAATTCTTAATCTGATCTCACTGCCCGGACGCATGAACGCCGCCGAAGCCGCTTGGCGGCTCGGTTTTGAACCAGACCACATTCCCATTCTGGTCACTGCCGGCCAGCTCAAGCCGCTGGGCAATCCACCGCCAGGAGCCGTGAAGTTTTTTCTGACGGTCGAGATTGAGCAAAAGAAAGGTGACGCCAGATGGATGAACAAGGCAACCGAACTCATCCGGTTAAAGGTCAAGGACAAGAACGAGCGCGCGGCGAAAAGCCGGACGCTCAAAGGTTCCGTATCCACAACCAACGGCAACGCAACCAACGGAAACAATTCCCGTGACCGTCATTCCTAAATCAGTGGCGTGCCTCGCGCAATCTGCATCGCCA
>Ga0206798_1157_pt1 | contig 13158 bp, 9 predicted proteins | sample Alteio_BWOrgCont_66_FD_152893 | JGI IMG/M metagenome (GOLD analysis project Ga0206798, IMG submission 152893) | Enriched cells from forest soil in Barre Woods Harvard Forest LTER site, Petersham, Massachusetts, United States -... | ecosystem: Environmental > Terrestrial > Soil > Temperate forest > O...
GCGCGCGACAAGCCGGTGCAGGCAACGTGGCTCTCACTGGAATCGAGCGCTGAACTTACCCGCGTGCTGGCACACGAGCAGACCGCGCTGCCCAGTTACGACAACTGGATGGCAACCCTTCGGGTCCCCGGCGTCGTCCTGCTCTGCTTCCAGTTTTTCTTCTGGAGCTTCGGGGTCTACGGCCTGGTGCTTTGGATACCGGCGATGATTCACTCCGGCTCGTCGCGAGGAATTGAAGCGGTGGGAGTGTTGAGCGCGGCGCCATTCCTGCTGGGCGTAATTCTTATGCTGATGGTGGCATATTACTCTGACCGCATTCTCAAGCGCAGAGCATTCGTGTGGCCATTTCTTATGATTGCAGGGGTGGCGCTCTTCTGTTCGTACGCCACTGCGGGGCACAATTTCTGGATTGCCTACGCTGCGCTCATCGTGGCCGGTGGCTGCATGTATGCGCCCTACGGCCCGTTCTTCGCAATCGTGCCTGAGATGCTGCCCAGCACGGTTACAGGCGAAGTGTTCGCGCTCATCAACACCTGCGGCGCGCTCGGCGGATTTGCCGGAACGTGGCTCGTGGGTTGGCTGCAGGCGCTTACGGGCAACTCGCGCGCCGGGTTCTTGAGCATGTCGATCGCGCTGCTGACTGCCGGGGTGATTACGCTTTGCCTGCGGACACCGGCACACCGGCAACAACCGCGGCCCGCGTAAATTCGCCGTCAACCAGTCGCCAGATTCCGAGCGGATTCTCATTCTTCAACTCATCGGGCAACGCAGCCTGCGGAAAATCCTGGTAGCAAACGGGCCGCACGAAGCGGTAAATGGCTTGCGTGCCGACCGACGTCATGCGGCTCTCGCTGGTGGCTGGAAACGGGCCGCCGTGCACCATTGCGTGGCACACTTCAACTCCCGTTGGGAACCCGTTCACAAGCAGCCTGCCTGCCTTGCGCTCGAGAATTGCGATCAGGTCGGCGTTGGCGGCGATGTCGGCATCGGTTCCATGCAGGGTTGCCGTGAGCTGGCCTTCGACTGTATTCAGGAGCGCCAGCAATTCGGCACGATTTTCGTAGCGAATCACCAGCGTGCTGGGTCCGAATATCTCGTGCGCCAGTTCAGGCGAACGCAGCATCTTGCTACCGCTGACCTGGAAGAGCGCAGGCGCGGCGAAGGATCCGACCGAACCCGCAGCGCCTTCGGCGAGCGTTTCGACAGCGCTGTTTCCCTTGCGCGCAGTCACGCCGGAGTGATGGTTGCCGCAAATGGTTTCAGTCAGCATCGGCGAGGCTTGCGATCGCTCGACCAGAGATTTCAGCGTGGCCACCAGCGTGTCGGCGGCTTCGTTTTGCGGCAGGTAAACCAGCCCCGGCTTGGTGCAGAACTGGCCCACACCCAAAGTGAACGAGCCAAACAGGCCTTTTGCAATCTCGGTGCCGCGCGCAGCCAAAGCTTCAGGCAGCACCACCAGCGGATTTGAGCTGCTCATCTCCATAAAGCAGGGGATGGGCTCGGGGCGCGATTCCGCAATTTTCATCAGCGACCTGCCCGCTGTCAACGAACCCGTAAAACCCACCGCTTTGATGGCGGGATGAGATACGAGAGCGGCGCCCAGCTCCGATCCGGCTCCATAAAGCAGCGCAAACACGCCGGCCGGCAGTCCGCATGCGCGCACGCTTTCGCTTACTACCTGGCCGACAAGCTCACTGGTTCCCGGATGCGCCGAATGTGCTTTGACGATTACCGGATTTCCAGCGGCGAGGGCTGATGCGGTGTCGCCTCCGGCCACTGAAAACGCCAGCGGGAAATTGCTGGAACCAAAAACGGCAACAGGGCCGAGAGAGCGAAGCACTGAGCGAATATCGGCGCGCGGCAATGGCTTACGTTCGGGCTGAGCGGGGTCAATGCGGGCATTGACCCACGAGCCCTCTTCAACCACTTGCGCGAAAAGCCGCAACTGATTCACGGTGCGCGCAAGCTCGCCCTTCAGTCGCGCCTCAGGCAGCGCGGTCTCGAGGTTAGCCCGCTCCACAATTCGCGCACCGATTGCATCGATGCCCGCCGCAATGTGGCGAAGGAATACTGCGCGCTCGCGGCCCGGCAATTTGCTGTAGGTTCCGAACGCATCCTCGGCCAGGTTCGCCGCGCTATCGAGATCTTCAAGCGAGGCGTAACAGTAGGCGGGCTCGAGTTTCATTCCGGTTGCAGGATCAATGCCGTGAAAACTTCCACTTTTACTTTCTGTGCTCGTTTCAAGAGGCTTGCCGTCGACGATTGAAAATCCAGTCAGCATTCTTCACCACCACGAATTAAGAACAACATTGCGTGCACGCCCCTCGCAAGCGGGCCTGATGAATGATAACGTTTACCGGCTCCCGCGAAATGCAAAGCTTTAAGTAAAGGCATTTAGCATGTTGTACTCGACCCATCTGAAGCCTCGCAAATTGGCCCGCCCAGCGTGTTACCATCTAGGGCGATTCGAGCGGGCGCTGAATCTTTCACTGAACGTACCCGACTCTCCGGGAGGGAAACTCATTGAGTTCCATACCCGGGAACTCTGGGAGGGACAGAACTACCCGATGCCCACCGCACAGTTAATTGCAAACAGTCATGTGAGCGCATCCAACAAGATGCCTCGGCAAATCAACCGAAATCTCATCTTCAATCAGATTCGGACCAGGCAGCCGATATCGCGGGCTGACCTGGCGCGCATCTCTGGGTTGCAGCGCAGCACAGTTTCGCTGATTGTTGAAGAGTTGCTGGCGGAGCGCTGGATCGTGGAGGGCCCAACCGGGCAGATTCCGCGCGGTCGCCGCCCCACGTTTCTCAACATCAACAGCCAGCGCGGCGTGCTTGCGCTCGATATCCATCCAACCCAGACGACGCTAGCCGTGACCGATCTTGGCGGCAACATTATTGCTGAGAAGATTGTAATACCGCCTGAGAATCCCATGAAAGTGGTGGGGGCGATTGTGGATGCGGTGCGAAATATGATTGCGGCCCATCATGATCGCTCATTCGACGGCATTGGTATCAATCTTCCCGGCCGGCTCGATGCGAATCTTGAGAAATTCATCTTTGCGCCGAATATTGACTGGCCGATCGGCAACATCAAGGCCCGTGTAGAACAGGCCACCGGGCTCCCGGTGGTGGTGGATAACGTGGCCAACGCTTGTGCGCTTTCTGAAATCTGGTTTGGCTACAGTGACGGACTGCACGACCTGGTTGCGGTGAGCGTGACTGAAGGAATAGGCACGGGCATTATCGCCAATGGCCGCTTGTTGCGCGGAGAAGGCGGCGTTGCCGGCGAATTTGGACACGTGCAGTTGGAGCCGGAGGGATTGCCTTGCGCATGCGGGAGCCACGGCTGCTGGGAAACCATCGCTTCAAATCGAGCCGGCATGCGTTATTACTCTGAGCTGGCGCAGAGGCCCTCGCCAGGCTTTGACGAACTGCTGCGAATGGCCGAGGCCGGCGACCAGGCGGCATGCGCGGCTATTGAAAAAATGTGCCGGGCGCTCGGCCGCGGTATGCACATGGTGGCCTCAGCGCTAGCGCCCAGCGAGATTGTGGTGGTGGGCGACATTACCACGGTTTGGCAAATGGCGGCGCCAATCATTGAGTCGGAGATGCGGCGCAACCGTCTGGTAAGCGTTCCGCGACTTAGGGCGGCGCGCGGCGGCAGCCAGGCACGGCTGCGCACCGCGGTTGCACTGGTGATGAATGAGGGGTTGCTCGCAACGAAGTGATTCAATGAATGAGTCCACGGTTCACGGTCCACCAACCTTCGCCCGCTTCTCGGGCTTCGGCTCGGCAAGCCATTTTCGCGGCGAAGGTTGTCGCGCCGAAGCGTAAGCGAAGGCGGACCCAATCCCCGTCCACCGTTCACGGCTTCCTCTGTGACTTGACCTCGGCAATCATCTTTTCAACCTGGCTCTTCGCCTGGTAATCAGGGTTCGCCGATAAGAGTTTTTGCCAGTCGACCAGCGCTCCTGCGGCGTCCTTCTTGCCCTGCCATTTCACCAGGCCCCGATTGAACAGCGTATTCGGACTATTGGGTGCGTAGCTGAGCGCCTGGTTGAACTCGAGTAGCGCCCGATCCGCGTCGCCCATATACCAGTAGGCGGTTCCCATGTCGGTCCGCACCGATACATCTGCCGGCGTCAATTTCAGAACGCGCCCATAGAAATCCACGGCGATGGGGTATTGCTTGGCGTCGTAGTAAATATTGGCCACACTGGTAAGCAGCTCCGTATTGGCCGGCTCCATTTTGAGCTGTTCGAGTAACGGTGCAGCCTGCGAATCGGCCAACGTTTTCATTTGAACGGGATCGCCCGCAGGGGTTGCAGGCGTTGTTGCCGGCGCTGCATCCACAGTTTTCGCTGCTACTGCGTTCACGCTTTTCGGCGAAGAATGTATCAGCAATCCACCGCATACGCCCACGGCAAGACACGCCAGCGACAGGATCACGGCCTTTTGCTGCGTCCACTGTTGCAACGGATTCTGATTCAACTTACTCATTTGGGTCCTGCTCCTTTCGCGGGGATCTGACCGCTCTCCGCGGCAGATACGCTGGCCATAAGTTTCTGCACCTGCGCCTTGCGCTCCGGATCGAGTTGAGGATTCAACTTCAAAAGTTTCTGCCATATGGCAAGCGCGCCCCTGGGATCTTTCTTGCCTTGCAGCCGGATCATTCCCAGGTTGAAGAGCGCATTGGGATTTTTGGAGTCGAGGCTCAATGCGCGATTCAGCTCGGCAATTGCCTGGTCAGTGTCGCCCGACCGGAAGAGGCTGATGGCCAGTTTGGTATGAGCGTCAACGTTCTTCGGGTCTAGCTGAACGGCCATGCCGTAATAGGTGGCAGCGTCTTTGAAGAGATGCGCAGAGTGGTAAACCGCACCAATCTGCATCAGGAGTGCGCTGTTGTTCGGGTCTTTCTTCAACTTTGCAAGCAGCGGCGCCGCCTGCTGACCTGCGATTTGGTGCATCTCGGCCAGGCTCGGCATGTGGCCGCCCTGGGTCATGGCTCCGGTATGCGGCGAAGTCACGGCAGCCTTCGCAACCGGCACCGCGGCGGCCTGATTGTCTATCGCCGTTCGTATCAAATATCCCCCTGCCAGGCCTACCCCCAGGCAGATTGCCGCCATTGCGTAAACCCGTGTCGCCTGAAGAAAAGCCTCGGCGGCAGGCGCAGTGGTTGATTCGTTTCGCATGCCGTAATCCCCTCCGATCGGTGTCGCCCGTGAGCGGAGTTCGCTCATTGCTGATGAGGCACCGATCACCATTTCCGGCTCACGCAAGTACGTGGCATCAGCAGTCTTAGTGGAGCATCAAGCGGCGGGATTGGGAGTGACGCAGATCACAATCTTAGAGGACTTTAAGGATGTGTGATTACGGTCACTTCCGTGAGACGCGTCACCTGCAAACATGCATACGGAACTCCTAGAAGTGTGGCGACACAGCAAGGGAGGTCAAAGTTAGTCAGAGAAAGTGACGGTTCTCACTTTTGAACACAGCGAAGGCAAAAACGAGTGACTTGGGTGATTTTTACCTCTCTCCTCGGTTATCGGCGCCGAAGCTGGTTCTGTTCACACACTTATCGCATTTTTTTGAATCAGGAAATCGAACCGTCGTTGCAAGTAACTCGATGCGAGTTTTGAGAGGTTTCTTCGCTCAATCTCGCGATAACAGCACGATACCTGTGCAGGTGATTCATGAAACCTGAACTGAGAGAAACTTCAACACGGGTCGAAGTCGAGGTTCAGCCCAGCAACAAAATGTGTACCAGGAGGCATTATCCAATGAAACGCAATCTACTTATCGCACTCTTGTTCGTGGCCACAGCCGGATTTGCGGCTGCCCAGAACTACTCGCCCTCGACCGACGTCCTGGGCGCCCACCTTAACTACGGTCGCGGTTGCGCGGCCTGTCACGCACCGCACAGCGGCGCATACGGCAACGGCGCCGCCAAGACCGCCGACCCCAACTCGGGCAACGTAGCTCTGTGGGGCGAGGACGTGGCCAGCCTGTACAGCCAGACCATCATTACCGGAAACAGCGGCCGCGGCACCTACACTGAGGTGCTACCTGCCACCATGTCGACCTCATCAGAAGCTTTCGGGTTGCTCACCTGCCTGAGCTGCCACGACGGCAACCTGGCAACCGGCGCCATGATGCAGAACACCGTGTATGAGACCCTGCCCTGGACCTACGGCACCCACAACAGCATTCCAACGCTGCTGGGCAATGACGGCACCACTAAGGGCAACTACCTTAATGATCACCCGGTAGGCTCGCAGGCTACTTTTGGCTGCAATAGCGTTCCCACCGGCCAAACCTATGGCGAGAGCGGCTACAACTGGGATTGCAATATCAGCGGCACGTCAATCACCGCCGGCCCCAACATGGCCAAGTTCATCAACAACTATGGCTTCTTTGTTTCGCTCGGCACCAGCACGGCAAGCACCTCTCCTATCGTGGTTTGCACTACCTGCCACAACCAGCACTCCATGAACGTGGTTAAGGTTTCAAACACCGCGAACATCGCCGCTGGATCCACTGTCAAGTCCGGCATGTCCGGCGTCGCCGCGGGAACCTATCAGACCATGTTCTTCCTGATTGGACCCTATAACCCCAACAACACCGGCAGCAACACCGCGGCGCAATTCTGCCGTCAGTGCCATGGCGGTGAGTCGAACGAAATGAACAACGGAACGGCCCTTACCACTTTCTAAGCCGCTTCGCGCAATCGAGCGGGGAGGGACAAGAACTTCCCTCCCTCCCCGTTCTCTTATTTGGAGGTCAACCATGAATATCAAGTTTTCAGCAACCGGCCTTTTTCTTCTCCTGGCCGTCAGTTCAGCTGCGGCGCAGATCGCCTCGCACGCACCCGCGCTCAAGCCTGCTCCCCAGACCGCTGCGTCTGAAGTTATGCCTTTGGTGTCTACGCCGAATCCGGTAGCCCACGTCAACGGCATCGTTCTGACCCAAGCCGATTTGGTCCGCGAAGAATACGCAATCTTTCCTTACGCCCGGCAGCATAATGGCTTGCCGAAAGAGCTTGAGCCGGAAATTCGCCAGGGCGCAATGCGGATGATGATCTTCGAGGAACTGGTTTACCAGGAGGCAATGCGGCGGAAGCTGACCGTTTCGCCTGCGCGCACGCAACAGGCAGAGGCCGAGTTTCGCAAGACCTTTAACAATCCTGAAGATTACAACGCATTCATGCGCAGCGAGTTTCACGGCTCGCAGAAGTTGCTTGACGACAAAATCCAGCGTTCGCTCCTGATCGATACCCTGCTCAGGAATGAGGTCAAGAGCAAGAGCATTGTGACTCCGGCGGAAGTACGAGCCTTCTACGATAAGAATCCTGACCGATACAAGGTTCCTGAGGCGTTCATCTTCCAGACCATATCGGCGATCGCGCCGGATAACGCCACGCCTGACCAGATGATGTCGGCTCGCGCGCGAGTTGAAAAGACGCTCGCCCAGGCCAAGGCTACCAAGACCAACAATGAGTTCGGTCTGCTCGCCGAAAAATACTCTGAAGACGATTTCCGGGTGATGGAGGGGCAGCACAAGTCCACGCCGGTGGATCAACTGCCGCCGCAGGTGGTCCAGGTGCTCAACACCATGAAGGTGGGCGGTGTAAGCAATGTTATGCAGGTCGGAAACATCTGCACTATTTTGCGTCTCAACGCGCACACGCCCCAGGGCAAGCAGAAGTTCGAAGAAGTTCGCATCAAGCTTACCAACGATCTTCAACAGCGCAAGACCAACCAGGTTCGCGCCGCGTTCGATCTGAAACTGCGGCAAAACGCAAGGATTGAAGAACCATAGCCGGATGCGCAAGGCCCAGCCAGCGTAGAGGCCTTGCAACTGCCGACTCCAGAAAGAAGGAATCCTCTAACCGCAAGACCAAGCGAAGTGATGGATCGTATATCGTGCCGTCTAACATTCGAGTTGCGCTGCTTTTCCCCGCGATGCTGCTCATGGCAACCCCGCTGGCCGCGCAAATAAAACTCGGCGAATTCAGCAACACCGCCAACGGCACAGTTTCGTCAGGCTACACCGCCGACTTTGGCAATCAAGCGGCTTCAGACCATGGCTGGACGGTCGGAGGCAATACCAATCTCAATGGCAGCTTTTACAACCCCAACTTCCTCAACTACGCAATCTCCGCATATCTCAACCAGTCGCGCGCCAACTCCGATTTCCAATCCATCTCCAATTCGAGCGGCGTTTCGGCCTCGGCCAACATTTTCGGGGGAAGCAAGTTTCCTGGGGCCGTTTCTTATTCAAAGGGTTACGACAGCGCGGGCAACTACGGCATTCCGGGCATCTCAAACTACGTCACCCACGGCAACAACGAGGACTTCGGCGTCTCGTGGAGTTTGAATTTCCCCAGAAAGCCCTCTCTTTCCGCCGGTTACCAGTTGGGGAAAAATGGTTACTCTGTGTACGGATCAAACGACGAGGGAAGCAGTTCTTTTCACAGCTTCAACGCGCATTCCTCGTACGACATTGCGGGACTTGATATGACGGGCTTCTATTCGAAAGGCGGAAGCGACTCCGCCATCCCTGAAGTCATCAGCGGAAGCGCAAACACCGATGTTCAGTCGGGCTCAGATGGCTTCGGCGGAGGGGTATCGCACAAGCTTCCGCTTGAGGGATCCTTTTCGGCGAATATCAACCGATCGAGTTGGGACACCGCCTATGAGGGCACCTCGTCGACCGGTTCAGTTGACAGTGCCAACGCATTTGCTTCAATTCACCCGCTTACCAAGCTCACGGCAAACGGATCATTTGAGTACGACGACAATCTTGCCGGACAGATTATTGAATCGGTGGTCAGCCAGGGCGCGGCGGTTCCGTCCGGACTGGAAAACCAGAGTTCTTATTCGATTGATGGACAGGTCTCCGCAACCTATATTCCGGCCCAGTATCTGCAGACCACCGTGTTTATCGAGCGCCGCTCGCAGCTTTTTAATTCGCAACTCTATTCTGAGAACTCGTATGGCGGCAGCGCCGGATTTACGCATCGGTTGCGCAGCGGCAATTTCAGCGCAAATGTCACATTTTCGGGCAACGCGGGGGCGCAGGGCGGCGAAGACTCACTGGGATTTTCAACCAACGAGCATTACTCAGACGAGATTGCCGGCTGGCATATCGACGGATCGTTTGGCTACGCACAGAACATGCAGACATTGCTGGTTACTTACCTGAACTCCTCATACAATTTTTCAGGCAGTGTGAGGCGCAGGTTGGGCAAGATTGGATTCAGCGCGGGCGGCGGCGGATCGAAAACGGCGTTGACCGATCAGCCCGGCACCTCGAGCAGCAGCGAGGAATACAGCGCAAGCATAGGCTACGCCAGCTTAATCACCGCCAGCGGCAGCTATTCAAAGTCGAACGGCCTGGCGCTGGCAACTGGGGCTGGTCTGATCTCGGCTCCGGTACCAATCTCTGCCCTGCCCTCCGATGCCTTCACGTTCTATGGCGGGAAAAGCTATTCGGCAGCAGTTTCGAGCGCGCCGGTGCGGGGGCTGACCATGTCGGCCGGATATTCCAAGTCGAACAGCAACACCGCTTTCACCGGCATTTCAACTGTTAGTCAGAATGAGCAGTACAATGCGATCATTCAGTACCAGGTCCGCAAAATGGGATTTACGACTGGCTATGCGCGGCTGGAGCAGGGTTTTGGCGGGTCAACCGCTGCACCGGAGATACTGTCGTCGTATTATGCGGGGATAACGCGTTGGTTCAACTTCTTCTAAACGGGGGGCGGCTGCGCCGCGTCATTTCGCGAGTCCTCATTCTCCAGCTATTGCTACCCGCCCTGGCGCTGGCAAAGCCCAAAACAAATACCCCCGAGGTGTGGGAACTTTCGCTCGATGGCGGCCGCAAGCTGGTTTGGGAAAGCAGTTTCAGCTCAGAAACCGAAGTGAGGAAGGTTGGATTCTGGGGCAAGGTTGTGGACGTGGTCGCGGGTGCACCGGTGATGCACACCATGGTGCGCCCATACAGCGTAGTCACCGATTCTCGCGGACGCATCATTGTGACCGATCCGGGCGCAGCCGGCGTGCACATCTTCGACTTTACCGAGCACAAATACAAATTCGTCCAGCGCATCAAGGATGAGCACGACTCAATGTTCTCGCCGCAATGCGTAGCGGTGGATGCGCAAGACAATATCTATGTGACCGACTCCAATGCCGGCCTGATTTTTATCTTTGACGCAAACGGCAAATTTCAGCGGACGCTTGGCAGCCTGCGCGGCGGTGAAGGCTACTACGAACGGCCTACCGGCATCGCGGTGGATTCTGCCGCAGGGCGCATTTACGTGAGCGACACATTGCGCCACAAGGTGCTGGTTCTCGACATGCAGGGCAAGGTGATTCAGCTCATTGGCCAGAAGGGCCAGAACGATGGCGACTTTTATTTCCCCACCGAGTTGCGCCTCACCGGTTCCGACCTCATCGTCGTCGATGCCATGAACTTTCGCCTGCAGTTTTACGATCGCGCTGGCAATTTCGAGTCGTCGATTGGTGCCATCGGCGACGGCGCAGGCGACCTCTTTCGCCCCAAGGCCGTCGCGGTCGATTCTGAGGGCGACGTTTATGTCGTCGATTCTTCGCTGGGAATTGTGCAGGTATTTAATCGAAAGGGTCAGTTACTGTATTACTTCGGCGAACAAGGTACGCATGCCGGCGAGTTCCAAATGCCTTCAGGGTTGTACATTGATCATGGCGACCAGGTTTATGTGGTCGACTCTTTCAATCGGCGAGTGCAGGTATTTCATTACTTCGGGTTGAACAAGCCGGCAGGGGAGGCGACCAGGTGAAACTCCGCATACTCCTCGCCCTGCTGGTGATCGGCTCCGCCGCCGCGTCAGCCTCCGGCCAGATAACCGGCGACGCAATGGGTGTGCACAATTTTGCGCCCACCGGCATTTCACCTGTGACCGGCGCGCGCCCCGATACCTGCTCGTACTGCCACGCTCCCCATTCAGGTCTCAACTCGGGGCTCTGGAACCAGAAACTCACCAAGCAAATCTACAACACGTATACCAGCGGCACCGAGAAGAACACGGGCACGCAGCCGGCGTTGGGCAACGAGAGCAACCATTGTCTCAGTTGCCATGATGGCACGGTTGCCATTGGCACCACCGTAGTCTCCGGCCAGTTAACCACCCATGGCACCATGAACGCGAAGGATGTATTCGGCGGCAACATGCAGCCGAGTCACCCATTCAGCATGGCGCGGCCGCTGAAAGACAGTATCGACCTCTTTGCTTCGCTGGCCGCGAATCATCGCACCAACGACGTCACCGGGGCCGTGACTCTTGTGAACGGAAACGTTGAATGCACTTCATGCCACGACCCACATATCGAGGCCAAAGACCCCATTGCCCTCAACTTCCTGGTAATCAACAGCACGGGCGGCCAGCTCTGCCTCGCCTGTCATAATCCCAATCGCAGGCTCAGCGGGCAGGTGAATCCAATCGCCAATTGGGCGCCCGGCGCTCACGCCCTTTCAGCAGCAAAAATATCGCGGACTGCGTTGCTGGGCAGCTATCCCACTGTATCGGCCAACGCCTGCGGATCGTGCCACACCGAGCACAATGCCGCGGCGGGGTCGCGATTGCTGCGCGGCCTTAACGAGCAGGATTGTGTTGGCTGCCACAGCGGATCGAATGTATCGCCCATGCCCGCCTATGCGGACGTCTTTGCCGAATATGCCACGTCCAAGGTCGGCCATCCTCTCATCACAACGTCAAACAATCCTCACGACGCATCAGAAGCCGTGCTGCTCAAAAACAACCGCCATGCCACATGCGTCGATTGCCATAACGCCCACAGTTCTAGAATTGTGGGCACGTTCACGCGACCGCCGCTCATTCGCATCTCGCAAAGCGACATTTCAGGCATAAGCGCCACCGACGGAACAACGATTCTCACGCCTGCCGTCAATCAGTACGAAAACTGTCTGCGTTGTCATGGAACCAGCGCGGGAAAACAGTCCCTGCCTATCTATGGGTATTTCCCCAATCGAGCCGTTTCAGCGGGCGACCCCCTCAACATCATTCCGCAATTCGCAACCACGGCCACGTCCAGTCATCCTGTAATGCACCCCAGCAACAGTGCCCTGCCCCAGCAAAGCCTCCGCACCAACATGCTTAAGCTTGACGGCTTGACCGCCGGCCGCCCCATGGGCACCCAGATCTTATGCACCGACTGCCACAACAGCGACGACAATCGCGAGTTTGGCGGTACGGGCGCCAACGGGCCGCACGGGTCAATATTTACGCACATCCTGGAACGGCGCTATGAGTTCAGCCAGACCGCGACTCCGGGAGGATTAATCAACAATCTGTTCCCCAATCCGGACCTCAGCGTAAACGGCCCCTACGCCATGTGCGACAAGTGCCACAAGCTGTCGACCCAGATAATGAAAAACACAAGCTGGCAGTATCACAGCAACCACATCAACGACGGCTTCTCCTGCTCCACCTGCCACACAGCTCACGGCATGGGCGCCAACAGCGCAACCATTACCGGAGAGCGGCTCATCAACCTCGACGCGAACGTTGTCGCCCCCAATAACGGCCAGCCCATCTCATACAACCACGCCAACAACAGTTGCGTGCTGGTATGCCATCAGACGGCACACAACGCCAATGGCACCGTGAATCATGTTGCGCTGCGTGCGGGTTTCTCAACGCACAAGTAGCAGCCGAAGCGGCCCGTCTGTTCTCAGTTCTCCCCGGTTTTTCAGCCCTCATTTGGCGCGAGATTCGGCGGAACCCGCGCTGAATATGGTGCAACTCGGCCTCTTCGCGCGAACAAATGTAACAGCCTTTTTGTTACATCTTGTTGAGTAACTATATTTGTTTGCTCGGGTATGACATCGATTCCACCCTATTTACCTTTTGTGTACCCCAGGGGGTGGGGGGTATGTTTTTTGTTGAGCGTTAGAAATTCAAAAACCGGATTTGGCTTGCTGCGATTTTCAATTTGAAAAGGGCGTGTTCGAGTTTTCGAGTTCAGGAATTTCCGCACGGCTTGAAATCAACATGAATGGTGCTCCTGATTCCAGTGTGCGCGTGTGAGTGCTAATTCCCTGCAACGTGCTTGAGGAAAAATGCGGCGAGGTGGAAGCGGCTTGGGT
>Ga0206798_1159_pt1 | contig 13108 bp, 14 predicted proteins | sample Alteio_BWOrgCont_66_FD_152893 | JGI IMG/M metagenome (GOLD analysis project Ga0206798, IMG submission 152893) | Enriched cells from forest soil in Barre Woods Harvard Forest LTER site, Petersham, Massachusetts, United States -... | ecosystem: Environmental > Terrestrial > Soil > Temperate forest >...
CTTCAACAAAAAACTTACACATTGCAAAATCTCCCAAATCAATAGCCAGAGTCAACGGATAAAAAAATCTAAAATTTATCGTACGTTGATATTCGATAATTCGCTTCGTAAATTTATATCCAGATTGATACAATAAATTCAACACTCGATAACATTTTTCAACAATTGCGCAAAAACAAATGGCAGACATATCTGTACAATGTTCGGATTTTTCCTTAATAATGTCTTCGATGATGTCGTAACATTCATTGTGAATTATAGAACGATAAATCAAACACAAACTTTAAAAATGAGTTGATCCAAGAAATTTATCACTGACAACTTGTGATAATATTGGATGTTCTTTATTTTTTGAACTATAATCATATATTTTTGTTTTTAGCATTTCATCTTTTACATACCCAAAAGTATGCGTATTCGGAGATAATAGCTCCCTAATGTTATTTTTACACACTAACATGTTAATAATCAATAATGTTAATTATTTAGTATTAAGAGACAATATTTATTTCAATTATTTTTGATTAGTATCGATATTCTTTAGGTATTTTATTGTCCCAGTTACTTCCAACAACACTCATATGACAGTAAGTTGTCATATGTACCGCACCTCAGAAAATTATGCGAATGCATGATTATAGAGTGTGTTTCTTGTTCCCGAAGGGGCAGGTTGAGCCTCGGATGGGAGATCCGGGTTCTACCTTGTCCGTTGAACGGCAGGTTGAGCCTCGGATGGGAGATCCGGGTTCTACCGAAAAATATATGTGTTTGTTTACAAACACATATATTTTGAGGGAGCCGACTGGATATCTCGTTTGTCACGTAGATTGGGACATTTTGCCAATGTCACATTTAGGGTTTTAGTGTGACCCGAAATCAATGCTTTTTGAACCAAATACAAACTCGGACATATATCGCATTCCGATGCCAAAAATTTTGCCATTTCAAAATTTCCGGTTTCAACTGCTTTATCAATTAGAACGTCCTTTCCCGGCAAACCAGTTTTCTCCTGTAATCTTCTCAGTTCATTGATGTTTCCAGTTTCATATGCTTGGCTAATTTTTTCATGAATCATTTGGTAAATATAATCATAAAAATGAATTAGCATGAAGACTTATTTTTTCAATTTTTTTTTAAATTAGATATAGTAACAACATACGAGTATCTAGGCCCAAATCTTCGGCCCGATTCAAAATTAATCTCTTATTGTCATGATTAGGTAACACGAGTTTAGACATGTCAACATTGTGTCTATTTAAAACATTGAGAATTTCTGGTATATTGGTTTTGTCACTAAATAAGTCCAAAAGATCATTGTTGCTTGGTATCAAATCATAATCTAATAATAAATCAATAAGATCGAGATTCTGGTGGTAACATGCAGCCGACATGTGGGCACTATTCGGAACTAATCCCAAAGGAATAATGTATTTTATCCCGTGATAACCGCCATAGCGAATTAGTAAATTCGGATCTATTTCATTAAAATCAATACCACGGTCAATGATTTTAGTAATTTTAGATATGTCCATACTTCCAAAACAATGAATTAAAATAACAGACAAATTTTTTTGTGGAATATCAAATTGTAAAAAATAGTCAAAAATATCTTCATACTCATGCGCTTCGTAAAGAATCATATCGTACAAAAATACGTTTGGATAATTAACAGGTTGAGATAAAGAAATATATTTATTAAATGGTACCATATCACATTCTTCGATCAAAAATTTACACATTGGAAGATTATTATAATGACTCGCATGACATAATGCATTGATGCCAACTCTAGAATGGGGGTAATTTCTCGTAAAGTCAAAACACATTAAATTTTCGTTAAATGGAAAATTTAAGTATTTTAAGCGCTGCACAATATCGTATTGGTTCGTCCGAATTGCATGTAGGCATATAATAACATTTTCGATCGATCCAATATTCGTATTTGATTCGATAATTTCTTTGACAATGTCAAATAATGAATTAAAAAAAAGTTTCAAATACGCATAATATATAATTCCGGAATGATATGTATCTAAAGGATATCTGCTAAATATTTCGGACAAAATCGAGTGTTCTTGATTTTTTTGATAATATTGATATAATTGAAATTCTTTGCAATTAACACTGGGTGCCAAATTTGTTGGATAAGTTTCGCATCTTAACAAATTATTATAGCCATATGCATAAAGTGGTGTCGCGTGCATGGTTAATATTAATTAAATAATGAAATATTCAATTAAGCATTTAAAAATTTCAATTATTTTTTATTAAAGATAATTGAATTTAAAGATATAGACATCGACTAAAATCTAAAAAACAAAAATATCACAGTTGTTAAATATGAAATCGTATATGATCTTTAAAATGTATTATATGGCGTTTCGATTGATTTTTCTTCAATAGTTTTTTCTCCTTTCACCCATAAAATAATACTAGAGATATTGAATGTTAGACTGAGCATTGTGACGGACAGTGGATACTTTAATCCATGATTCAATTCTGGAAAAAACAAGAAAAATAGCGCGACTGACTGATTAGTCAAATTTGTTAGAATCATGTTATAATTCGTCGATATCGCATTTAAATAAATCGAAAATATAAATAATGCCAATATGTCTATCACGAATAACTCAATCAGAAATGTCATATATGGGTCCGAAAAGAACACATCGATGCTATTCACGAATGCATTAAATGCACCAGCAGGAGTTCCATAATATCCAAAAAACAAATCTATCCAACAACATAGAATTATGGTAACGACTTGTACAAAGCTTACGATTGCCGCGAAACGAAATTTATTTAGTAAACTATGATTAGTCATAATAATGTATTTTTCTTGCAAAATATTTGCAAGGCTCAAGAAAACAACTCCAAATAAATATAAAACGATCCATCCTACGTGAAATGTATTATTATTATTCAAAAATATTGGAATGCATGCGATTGTTACCGACAATAATAACAGAGAAATACTAAGACTCGCATAAACCTTGTTATATTCTACGTTCTTTTTGAGAATGAATTTGGTAAAAACAATGCTAGGTATAATTGCTAATCCTAAAAAAATAGATTGGATGACAACCGGTGTTCGAATTGGATTAGCGCTATAGGCCAAAAACATTGACATGAGAGCATTGGTAACACCGGCCATTATTATTAGTCCCAGATTATCACAAACGTTTGGTAATTGCTCATCCTTTATAAATCTTAGTATTCCAAAACCAATCGCATAAAAAATTGTTCCTTGGACTGTCGTCATAAGTAGTATAAAATATATTGATGAATATGCCGTCACAAAAATCGGTATCGTAATATGTTCGATTGATGCTGTTACAATAACGCCAAGTATTAATAGAAACAGTTTAAGACGTTCAATGATCATTAATTTTTAGTTATTATGTAATGATATTTTGGTAATTATTTTTTTCAATTTTTTTATTTGCACAAAAAAAATTGAAAAAATAATGGCCGCTATATATGTATATATTATTATGGTTGAATGATTAATTACCATGTTTGCTTATCTCGTCGGATGTATCATACTGTATCTCTTGTGGAGCTATTTTAAGAGTTCCTTTGAAAGGATACCAGCAGGATTAAAACGAGTACCTAAAGTACGTGGTAGTTTGCCATTTGTTGGTCACGGCATTGAATTTTCCAAAGACATTATTGGAACTGTTAAAAAATGGCAAAAACAATATGGCAACATTTTCCAGGTGAAAATATTCAGAACCAATATGGTAATTATCACTGATCGGAAATTACTTGATGAATTCTTTCGAGCAAGAGAAACTGATATTTCACTTTACAAAACATTAAATCGACTATTCTTTGGATATGCATTTTCCAACGATGAGAATTTTCTATCGACCATCATTGGAATTGTCAAATCTACCATTAGAATCAACTATGGAGAATTTATCCCAAAGATTGAAAGTGAAGCAAATCGAATGATCGCCGAAATGAAAAAATTAGATAACCAAAACATTATCATATCGGATATCATGATGAAATTTATTGCCAGAACATCTGCCCAATGCTTTTTATGCTTGGATCTGACCGACAAGTTCTATGACGAACTCATGACATTTTCGCACATATTGAATAAAATCGTTGTACTGACATATTTTCTACCAAAGTGGGCTTTGTTAATATTTATTAATCCGTTTTTGAAAATATATCGTAATAAAATGATTTCGCAGCTGAAGCCTTTGATTCAAATTTATCGATCGAATCCCAAATTTAAAGATTCGATGATTATTAGGTCGGCCGTTGATTATGTTAGTGAAACATCTGGAATCAGACTAACCGATGATCAAATTGGAGGAATTTTAGTGTGCTTGTTGTATGTCAGTACGGAGAATACAGCACTTGGACTAAGTGCGACGATTACTGATTTAGCCATTAATGCTGATTACTGGGAAAAACTTCGCAGTGAAAGTCGCGCATATCTCGTAAATAATGATTTCAAGAATTTGGTAAAAACATGCGAATTGGTTGAAGCATGTTTTAACGAATCGGCTCGAATGAATACACATGTATTCCCCTTAAACAGATATCCAATCAATAAACAAATGAAATTGGGAGAATACTTTGTCGGAAATGTCGAATCTATTGGTTTATGCGCACCTCTCCTAATGTGTGATGATCTAGCAGCTGACATATATAGCGATCCAAAAAAATATCGCCCAGAAAGATTTCTTGGTGAACATAAAGAATCAGTCAGAAACTTGGATTTGTTATCATTTGGTGCTTTGACTCATTTATGCCCCGGAAGACAATTCGCCAAACTAGAAATCAAGATCGCCACCGCATTAATAGTCAACACATTTGAACCATTCGAGCTGGGTAATGTTCCTCCCAATAACTATTTTTCTCCTAGTGCATTCGCAGAACGACGGGTCGAAGCAAAGCTCCATCTCAGAAGTGAACCCATTGAACCCATTGAATCGTTCGAATCCATAAATCGTATGTCAAATAATACTGCTACAATTGGCGGCCATACAATCATCAAACTGAAAAATGGATGGCTAATCAAAGAATATTTTAGTGTTCCAGAGCAGATCAATATATATAAGTATCTCGTAGATTTGTCGGCCCAAAGCATTGAGCAAAATGAAATGACACAAACAGATCCCAAATACGCACATCCCTTAACATACTATAATTTGGTTTATACGAATGGATCGAATTGTGTCGAACCTGTCGAAATGTTTGACATCGGTAGGAAAATATGGGATACACTAACAAAGAATCGATCTGAACTTGATTTTGATGGTAGTGATGTTTTCGAACCCAATTCATTATATGCAGCCATGTTTACCGAACTAAGTACCATGTCCGCACACAAAGATGAAGGATGTGATTGGGGTATTTCTATTTCACTAGGTGCTGCCACAAAATTCAAATACGGTGATCATCAATTAATGATAGAAAGTGGTGATGTTCTGGTAGGAGACTTTTCAAATGTCGAACATGCCGTGATCAAAGTTACTAAAGATATTCCAGAATGGTTTGGTGGAGACTATGATGACATTAATACTTTCGACAAATCGAGAATAAGTATACAAATCAGAAATGTTAAGCACAATCAAAATCCCATCACGATGAAACAATTTAAGGATATGTTGGGTTCTTAAAAAAATTGCATTTAAAATTTGTCTATATATATATAATATACGTATGAACAAATATTAAATGCTTCGTATTTACTATCCATCAAGCACTAATAGATATGTTATTGATACAAGCAAACCTATTTTATTAAAAACGTGTTGTTCCGCTGGAGTGAATCGTTCCGCCACTGTTCGAGAATTCTTGAAAAATCACATTCATCGAGATAGCGTCATTGTACCACAATATGGCGCATATTATGGAGATTTTGATATGAACCCAATTACGAATTTTGAAACGAATAATTTAGATGGTTTTGTGGAATTATTTGGTGTGAGAAAATCTCCTAGTATTCAATCGATCATTTTTAAAGAGTTAGGTTACGAAAAAGTTCCGGACTTCACGCCACAATTTCTGGATATGGATAATGAGAATCATGTGACCAAATACAAAGAAATGATTGGGAAGTTATTGTGGAACATTGACACGACCACGACTACGACCATGCCTAATATATTCGTAATAATAAATGAAGATACTAGTGTTATTCGTACTGTAATTACGCGTTTGACAGAAGCGAATCGTGATTGTGATTTGGTAGTAATAAAAGAACGCGACACTATATATGAACCAGAAAACGGCATCGCAAAGCAATCATTTGACGCTTACAAAATATTTGTCGATAAAATAGAATCATACTTCGAATTTAAAAATTGAATTTAAAAATTGAATTATATTTTTTCATATAAAAAATAGGATATGTCAAAATATAATATGAAGATAAAGCGCGTTATTGGGGCTATTGCCAATAGAATTAGAATGCAGTGTGCCTATCGAAATGCATATTATGAAAATATTGCTATGCATCATCCATATGTTGTTTTTTATGGGTACTTCTAATAATGATTTTTTTATTGAATAATTTATTTAATAATGAAACGCCACGATTTAAAAATGTAGACAGATCAATTATTTTTTATTAATAATAATTGAATTAATCAATATTCAGTACTAATTCGAATTAATTTCATAATTAGTCAATTCATTAATCGTATCAACTCCTCTACCCAAAATCTGAACAAAACGTTGGTTTAGTTGAATTACTGCACGATTCGCATCATTGATTGAACTATTTAATGTACGAACATTTAGTCCAGAAACATATCGATTGATTTGTTTGATAGCGTCATTTATTTTTTTGACCGATGCGTCTAATTGATTTATTCCTCCAGAAGAATTTAAAATTGCGGATTGCATGCTGACTCGCTGGTCCGGAGTTGCCGCTTGATACTCGGCCAGACCCATCGAATTCCACATTTCAACCCATTTGGTAGATAATTGGTCGATTTGGTTAATTCCTTGGTATATATCAATTAGTGTGGCGGTTGGATTTTTTATATTAGGCTGCCATGCTGCAAATCGAGGTTCAGAATTAGATGGTCCAGGTTGTGGGCCTGGTGGTATTTTTGGTGGAGATCGGTTTGGATTTAGATTCGGTAATTTGGACGATATGTTAATCGGAATAATCTGGTGGCCAATGATCGGTGCCACATTCTGTCCGATTGTTCGTATATCTCCATTAATATTATCAATTAAATCATTGAGTAAATTTGGAAGTTTATAATCCACATTAAGATTATTATTGAGTTTGTTTATTTGATCTTCGATTGGAGATAATCGTTGTTCTAAATTTCTCTTTAATGTAGCTCGTTCGGTTGGACTTGCTGTTTGGTATGTACGAATAATATTGCTGATTTGTGATTTAATTGATGTGATTGCATTACGTAAAGATGCCAGATTTTGTTGGATCGGGCTGGTATCGATTGTGGTTTCGGGATTAGCATCATTTGTTATTATTGGAGCATCGACAGCATTTTTCTTTCGAACTGCGATCCAAATTCCGACTCCGATTAAAATCAAACCAATCACAAAAATAACAATTAAAATAGTATTGACTGTAGTCATATTTTTTTCTGTATGATTATTTAATGATTTTGACATACAAGTTATATAATAATTACCAGATTTTTAATTGCGTTATTGACAAAATATGTAACCAATCAATCTACCGAAATATAATCAATGTAGTACTGCATAAACGCATATTTGTCCAAACCTAATTCTTCGGCTTGACATAAAACTGAGTATTTCTTTCCGCCACTTGGCATCGATGGTGATGGTGATAGTGATGGTGATAGTGATAGTGTCGATAAATCAATTTGATATTTAATTAAAATTTCAATTGCATCGAATATTGTGCCTCCATTGTAGTTTGGACACATCAATTCGTTAACATCAATGACAATACCATGTTCCAACAATATGTCTAAATGTTTGATATTTCTTCTTTTGCACACAGTCGAAATATAGTTTGCTTTTGGAATCAATCCCAGCGACAACAAATAACGTATAATATCAACACTACACGATTCGAAGTATTCTTGGTCGATCAAATTGATATCCAAATCACTAGTAATCATTTTTTGAATAATTGATTTCGCATTATCGCCAAAAGTTTTTTCTTTTACACAAAAACTAAGAAAGAATGCTTCTAGATTTTTTTGTGGTATATCAAATTTCCAAAAATAGTCGATAAAATTATTTTTTTGAGAACAAACGGCCGCAATTTGACTATCGAATTGTGCGGCATAAGATGGATGCCATGATGAAAAAAAATCTATATTTCTATTAAATGGAGTAATGCCAATTTCTTCGATCAAAAATTCACATATGGTCATATTGTTACGACTAATTGCATATCCGAATGCATTTTCTCCAACAAAGACATATTCGTATTTGTAATTATCGCTATCCACCTTAAATAGTACGATATCTTGGTCAAATGGAAAAGAACGATACTTCAACAAATTTAAAATTTGATAATTAGCAGTTTCTATTGCTAATAAACAAATTGTAATATTATCTATACAACCAATTTTGTTGCTGTTTTCAACAATGTGTTCGATTACGTCAAAATGATTTTGGTCGAAAAGATCTTGATAAATCGAATAGAGTGCTGCATATTTGCAGCTAAAATTAAAAAAATTATTAATATGCAAATTGATAATTTCCGTTACAATATGATTATTTTGATACGAATATATCGATGTACTAGCAACAAATACTTCGATATCGGATTTATTGCACGCTTTATAGTGGCTAGTATTGTAAAGCTCGTAGTACGATCTTAGAATTAGAGGCTCGGTATCTGGATAATTCGCGAAATAACGATTCATTATTTGTATTGAGCATTGTAATTATTTATATTGGATTTGCATTGTCAATAAAGCGGCATACCAAACCAAAAATCCGGGATTGAGTTTAATATATTGCTGGTTAGATTTGCGTTAGATGTGACAAACTATCATAATTGACTATCCGATATAATGAATATCAGAGATAAAATTATGGAAATCTCTGAAATACTCCCGCAACTATTTTTGGGACCAGTTCAACATCCACGCGAAAAAACTGCCGAATTCATAAATTTGAACATTGATATTATTATTAATTGTTGCGATGACTATACACACAAACATAGCGACACATATATAATCGAAAATTATCCGATTAACGATGGTTTTGATGCGACTATATCAGATTTTTTGGATCCAATTGCCGAATCTATTAATCAACACATGTGTCACAATAAACGAGTTTATGTTCACTGCATCCAAGGCAGATCTAGATCGGTTTCAATTTTAATATACTATTTGATAAAATTTAAGAATATGTCTTTTGATGAAGCATTTGAAAAAATTCAAAAAAATCGTCCAATAATATTACCCAATCCGAATTTTATATTGGAAATCAAAAAAAAAATAATATAATCTGAACATTATTTTCCTACCCATACTCGTCGATTAACTTGAATAATATATCACCATGACATCGATTAGGTTTACACCAACAACCAAGTTTTTTACCTTTTAATTTTAATAATTTTTTCACCATATTCGGATCATTATCCAAAATTTCTCTGATATATAATTCGTACTTCTCTAAGACATCGTTGCGATCATTATCGGCATTGATCTTAAAAGGATTTGCCCAAATAGATGATTTTTTGGGATAGCGCTGTCCATCAATAAAAACAATTCCTGCCCGGCCGATATAAACATGGTTCGAATTATCAATCCATTCTCTTAAATTATCGTACTTAGGCCGAATATTCGCAACTCGAACATTAATAACAGACATAATAATTTAAATTAATAATGATAATTTTAAATTATTTAATTTACATGTTACTAACTAAATATTGCAAAAACATATCTCGATCTAAACCTAAATCTTCGGCTTCACCCAAAAGTAAATAATTTTCTTTGTTAGATTTGATAACCAACTTGGACATATCAACTCGATATTTGATTAGTATCTTTAAAATTTCGATGATAGATCCATTACACCCATAAAACAATTTATCCATATCACTATCATTGAGTACATAACCGGATTCCAACAAGATATCTAAATGTTTATATAATCTTTCGCTACAAACTATTGATACGTACTCTGTTTTGGGATTGAGTCCGAGTGAAAATAAATATTGAATACTATCACTTAAACAATATTGGAGTTGCGTCTGGTCTATTTCGTTTAAATCGAGCCCCTTATCAATAATTTTATCAATCATCTTTTTGTCGGATCGAAAATAAAACATTGTACGAATCAAAAACATTTCTAAGTAAAGTTGTGGTATATCAAACTGCCAAAAATAGTCAATTATTTCATTATTTAGTTTTAATATGTTCAACATACTATCATACCTATGTATTGTTTTTGGTCCAATTATTCTGGAATACTCGACATTATAACTAAATGGTTTAATTCCGATTTCTTCAATGAGAAATTTACACATTGGTAAATTTTTACAATGGATCGCGTATCCCAACGCATTGACACCTACTCTAATGTATCGCGTTTTCGAAATATCTACGACCATAAATGATATAATATCCTGTCCAAGTAAAAATCCTCGATCATTCAATAAATTCAAAATTTGATACGAATCGGTTCGAACAGCATGTAAACAAATCGCTGCACAATCTGTATTAGTAACAAAGTTAGATTGCTCAATAATTTCTTCAATAACATCAAAACATTTATTATAAAATAGTGTTTCATAAATCGCATACATTGCCCTAGACGTATCCCCGTAATTACCTAAATGTTCGGTATCAAAAAGTTTACTTAAAATTGGATGGTCTTGATGTTCTTTAAAATATTTGTTGATTAATGTTTGAAAAAATATGTCGTCTAGTTTTCCCGTGTGTGTCATTCCGATCGCAGAATAATCAAAGAAATATAGAGTCATAATATTTGATCCTATTAATCAAATTCGATTTGATGATATAGTCATTTCTTATTTTCAATTTTTTTAAATAAAAGTTGAAACGAAAAATAGTTATCATAAAGGAATGAATCGTAACTAGTATTATACTCTTAAATCCATGGATCCGTATGAAAAATCAAAGATGCTCACTAAGCGATACAAAAAGTTAAAAACACTACTTGAGATGATTTATGGTTTCAATAGTTTCAGAACTAGGCAGTATGAAATAATCAATCGAATTATTAATGGCGAAGATGTTTGTGCTGTGTTACCAACCGGAGCCGGTAAAAGTTTGACATTTCAGATTCCGGCTATTTATATGGATAAACCAGCCATTGTTATTTCGCCATTGATTTCGCTGATGGATGATCAACGCCTAATATTAGAAGAGCTTGGCGTTTCATCTTGTTGTTACAATTCTAACGTTGAAAATAAACATCATATGCGCAGAGATATTTTACAATGTAAGTATAAATTTGTGTACATTACACCAGAATCTGTTACTAAAATGAAAGAATTTTTGCTAGCTCTAGATGACAAACAGGGAATTTCATTGATTGCTATTGATGAAGCACATTGTATTAGTTCGTACGGCTTTGATTTTCGAAAAGCGTATAGAGAATTGACTTTTTTGAAAGAATGTTTGCCAAAAGTTCCAATTTTGGCTCTGACCGCAACGGCTACTCCGGTCGTGGCTAAGGATATTTGTAAGGTGTTAGGATTCGCCCATCATAAACCAATCAAAACATCATTCGATCGGCCCAATTTATATTTGGAAGTTAGGGAAAAATCAAAAAACAAAAGTGTTAGCGCATCACAAAAAATTTCTAGCGATATTGTTCCGATTATCAAAGAACATGAAGGAGAATCTATCATTATTTATTGTGTTACTCGAAAGGAAACGGAAATGATTGGAGAAATTCTTGGAAAACATAATATCAAATGTGGCGTTTATCATGCTGGAATTGATACCGAAATAAAGGCACAGGCACATAGAGACTTTGTTAAAGGTAAAGTTAAAGTAATTGCTGCCACAGTGGCATTTGGAATGGGTATTAATAAATCAGACGTTCGGGTTGTGATACATTATGGATCACCAAAAAATATTGAAGGATACTATCAAGAAATTGGTCGGGCCGGCAGAGATGGCGAAAAATCTTATTGCTATGCATTGTTCAGTTTTAGAGATTTTGAGGTACAAAAAAGTTTGATTATTAACAATGCTTGTAACCAATCTAACCAATCCTACGAAAAGACCCAACTAGATTTGTTGGAATATATAAAGCGTTATATGACAACCAAACATTGTCGTCGGCAGATTTTGTTAGAATATTTTGATGATGATGCCGACGACAATTGTGGATTTTGTGATAATTGTACAGGCGCTCACAAAAATGATGCCAAAGTGATTACGACCGAACAAAATGTTGAAAAAGAGGCCAAAATGCTAATTAACTTGATCGAGTCGATTAATAATAATTTTGGTATGGGAAAATACATTGATATTTTGAGGGGCTCAACCAACAAAAGTATTACTTCAACAATGAAGAAAAGCAAATTTTATGGAAAAGGTGCACATCGCTCGATGGCTTGGTGGAAAGAGATGAGCACAAATTTGGTCGAACAAGGATTTTTGCAACAAGTCTCAGTTAGGGGGCGATTTGCAATGCAAATTGTTAAAGTCACCAAACAGGGACTAACATGGTCCAATATGGCCGAATTAGACGGATTTTTAGATGGCATTCAATTGACAAAATTACAACCAATGACTATGGTTGCAACGGTATAATACAATGTAATCATGCCAGACTTTGATAGTTTAATTTTAAAATAAATTATCAAAATCGCTTATTTCGGTTAGAAACTAATTTTGTAGGAATTATTTTCTTGTTATGTTTTTTATTGACTTCTTCCGAGCTCGAATCTGAGCTCGAATCAAGTTTCTTTTTGACCGAAATATTGACAGAGACATTAACAGATTTACTATTTTTTTCAGTTTCGGACTTCTTTTTCTTTAATGAAGTTTTGGTAGATTCTTCAGAGTTTGAGCTAGAATCATATTTAGATTTTTTTTTAACAGATGTACTGACCAATATATTATTTTTCTTCCGAACAACTGCTTCGGAACTAGAACTCGAACTTGATTCCGATTTCTTT
>Ga0206798_1162_pt1 | contig 12905 bp, 21 predicted proteins | sample Alteio_BWOrgCont_66_FD_152893 | JGI IMG/M metagenome (GOLD analysis project Ga0206798, IMG submission 152893) | Enriched cells from forest soil in Barre Woods Harvard Forest LTER site, Petersham, Massachusetts, United States -... | ecosystem: Environmental > Terrestrial > Soil > Temperate forest >...
GGCCGCATTCTTTTTGAAATCGACGGCGTCGACCTCGAGACCGCGAAGGAAGCGATGCGCCTGGGCGCCGCCAAGCTTTCGATCTCGACGAAGTTCATCGCGCGGTTGGGACTCTGAACGGACAACGACCATGGCAAAAAAGAAGCTCACGCCAGACGATTTCCGCGGCAAATCCGCGGATGAACTAAGCGAGCAGCTCGTGAAGCTGAAGAAGGAGCAGTTCAACCTGCGCTTCCAGCGTGCGAACGGTCAGCTCGAAAACACCGGCCGGGTCCGCCAGGTGCGCCGCGACATCGCGCGCATCGAAACGGTCCTGACCGAACAGCGCCGCAAGGCCGGCTGAGAGAAGGAAGAACACAATGCCGAAGCGCGTGCTGCAAGGCGTCGTCGTCAGCGACAAGAATGCCAAGACCGTGGTTGTGAAGGTGGAACGCCGCTTCACGCATCCGGTGATGGGCAAGACGGTTCGCCGTTCGAAGAAATATCACGCCCATACCGAGACGGGCGGATTCAAGGTGGGCGATGTCGTCCGCATTCAGGAATGCCGGCCGATTTCCAAGCTGAAGTCTTGGGAAGTCGTCGGCCGTGCAGGCAAGGAATAAGGCGCGCGTTCGCGTCCAGGAGTTTGAATTATGATTCAGATGTCAACCGAGCTCGAGGTCGCCGACAATTCCGGCGCCCGGCGCGTGATGTGCATCAAAGTGCTGGGCGGTTCGCGCCGCCGCTATGCCAGCGTCGGTGACACCATCGTCGTCAGCATCAAGGAAGCCATTCCGCGCGGTCGCGTGAAGAAGGGCGAAGTCGTGAAGGCCGTGGTCGTGCGTACCGCGAAGGGCGTGCGTCGTCCCGACGGCAGCCTGATCCGCTTCGACACCAATGCGGCGGTGCTCGTGAACAACCAGGGCGAGCCGATCGGCACGCGCATTTTCGGACCGGTTACGCGCGAACTCCGTGCGAAGAACCACATGAAGATCATTTCGCTGGCGCCGGAGGTGCTGTGATGACGGCGAAGATTAAAAAAGGTGATCGCGTCGTCGTTACGACGGGCCGCGACAAGGGCAAGAAGGGCGAAGTGATCAAGGTTTTCCCGAAGGAGAACCGTGCGCTCGTTTCCGGCATCAACGTGGTCAAGCGCCATCAGCGCCAGACGGCGAAAGTGCAGGGCGGCATCGTGAACAAGGAAGCCGCTATCCATCTTTCCAATCTCGCGCATGTCGATCCGAAGTCGGGCGACGCGACGCGTATCGGGTTCAAGATTCTGGGCGACGGCCGCAAGGTCCGCGTCGCCAGGAAGTCGGGTGAGGTCATCGATGTCTGATAAGGGCAAAAAGCAGCCGCGCGGCGCCGCTCCGGAAAGCGCGCCCAGCAGGGGCCAGGCTCCGGACAGCGCCAAGAAGGTGAAAGCCGACGGCAAGCGGGCTCAGGCCACTGCCGATACCGGCTACGTCGAAGTGCGCGATCCGAACTACGTGCCGCGCTTCAAGAAGCGCTACAACGAAGTCGTCAAGCCCGAGCTGATGAAGGAATTCGGCTACAAGAACGCGATGCAGGTTCCGAAGATCCAGAAGATCGTTCTGAACATCGGCGCGGGCGAAGGTGCATCGGACTCCAAGAAGGTGCAGCAGGCGCTGACGGACCTGACGGCGATCGCCGGCCAGAAGCCGGTCGTGACCAAAGCCAAGAAGTCGATCGCGAGCTTCAAGATCGCGGCCGGCCGCGCCATCGGCGTGAAGGTCACGCTGCGCAAGGACCGTATGTACGAATTCCTGGACCGCCTCGTGACGATGGCGTTGCCGCGCGTGCGCGACTTCCGCGGACTGAACGGCAAGAGCTTCGATGGCCGCGGCAATTTTGCGATGGGTCTCAAAGAGCACATCGTCTTCGTCGAAATCGACTACGACAAGACGGAAACGGTGTGGGGCATGGACATCATCATCAACACCTCTGCGAAGACCGATGCAGAAGCGAAGGCGCTTCTCAAAGGCTTCCAGTTCCCGTTCATGAGCTAAAGGCGACACGAGAATGGCGAAGACGAGCCAGATCAACCGGAACAAGAAGCGCGAGAAGATGGTGGCGCAGTATGCCGCCAAGCGGGCCGCGCTTAAGGCCAAGACGGAAGACATGTCGGTGGCGCCCGAAGAGCGCTTCGCGGCGCATCTGAAGCTGGCCAAGCTGCCGCGCAATTCGTCGAAGACTCGCATCCATCACCGCTGCGAGATGACGGGCCGCGCCAGAGGCTATTACCGGAAGGTCAAGCTTTCCCGTATCGCGCTCCGCCAGTTGGCGAATTTCGGCCAGGTGCCTGGCATGACCAAGGCAAGCTGGTAAGGAAGGAAAGAAAAATGGCGATCACAGATCCCATTGGCGATCTTCTCACACGCATCCGCAACGGTCAGTTGCGCGGCATGGCGAAGATCAAGTCACCCAACTCGCGCCAGCGCACGCGCGTGCTCGACGTGCTGCAGGCCGAGGGTTACATCCGCGGCTACATGGAAGTCGAATTCCAGGGCAAGCGCGAGCTCGAGATCGAGCTCAAATATCACGAAGGCCGTCCGGTGATCCGCGATCTGAAGCGCGTGTCGACGCCGGGCCGCCGGGTTTATGCGTCGGTAAAGGATTTGAAGCCGCACAGAAGCGGACTCGGCGTGTCGATCGTCTCCACTCCGCAAGGCGTGATGACCGACATGACGGCCCGCGAGAAGAATGTCGGCGGCGAAGTCCTCTGCCAGGTGTTCTGAGAGAATTGGGAGCGAATTGATGTCCCGTATCGGCAAAAGACCCGTAGCCCTTCCGAAGGGCGTGACGGCCACGGTCCAAGGCAAGACCGTGATGGTCAAGGGCCCGAAAGGCGAGCTCAAGGTGAACCTCGTCGACGAAGTCGATGCGAAGGTCGACGAGCACGGCGTCACGGTCACACCGAAGGAAGGCGCGGAGCGTGGCCGGCAGATGTGGGGTCTTTCCCGCACGCTGGTGAACAATCTCGTCGTCGGGGTGACGCAGGGCTTCACGCAGAAGCTCGAGATCAACGGCGTCGGCTATCGCGCGGCGGTGCAGGGCAAGAACCTGCAGCTGCAGCTGGGCTTCAGCCATGACGTGGCGTATCCGATCCCGACCGGCATCAACATCGTCTGCGAGAAGCCGACGATGATCGCCGTCTCCGGCATCGACAAGCAGTTGGTCGGCCAAGTGGCGGCCGAGATCCGCGGTTATCGTCCGCCGGAGCCGTATAAGGGCAAAGGCGTGAAATATGCTGGGGAGTTCATCCTCCGCAAGGAAGGCAAGAAGAAGTAAGGCCATGGGCAACCAGTCGAAACTCTTCGATCGGCGCAAGAAGCGCGCGCGTTACAAGATCTCCCAGACAGCGGGCGGACGTCCGCGCCTGTCGATCTTCCGGTCGGGCAAGCACATCTACGCGCAGATCATCGACGATCGCGCGGCAGAGACGATCGCCATGGCCTCGACGAACGAGAAGGAAGGCAAGCTCGCCAAGACGTACAACGTCGAAGCGGCGGCGGTCGTCGGCAAGAAGATCGCCGAACGCGCGCTGGCGAAAGGCCTGAAGGCGGTCGTGTTCGATCGCGGCGGCTACATCTATCACGGGCGCGTCAAGGCGCTGGCGGAGGCCGCTCGCGAAGGCGGCCTCGAGTTCTAAGGCAAAGGATCGGCATATGGCGCGTGAACCCAGGCAACGCGAACGCGGCGACCGCGAAGAGCGCGACAACGAGTTCATCGACAAGCTCGTCCACATCAATCGTGTGGCGAAGGTGGTGAAGGGCGGCCGGCGTTTCGGCTTTGCAGCCCTTGTCGTTGTTGGCGATCAGCGTGGCCGCGTCGGCTTCGGCCACGGCAAGGCGCGCGAAGTGCCGGAAGCGATCCGCAAGGCGACCGATGCCGCCAAGCGCGCGATGATCAAGGTTCCGCTGAAGGACGGCCGTACGCTCCATCACGAGACGCGTGGCCATCACGGCGCGGGCAAGGTTGTCGTCCGTCCGGCGCCCGCCGGTACCGGCATCATCGCCGGTGGTCCGATGCGTGCGGTGTTCGAAGCGCTCGGCGTCGGCGACGTGGTGTCGAAGTCGCTCGGCACGTCGAACCCCTACAACATGGTGCGCGCCACGTTCGACGCGCTGAAGCTTCAACAATCGCCTCGCATGGTGGCGCAGCGCCGCGGCCGCAGCGTGAGCGAAATCATCTCGCGCCGTGAAGGTGCGAGGGGCGAACAAGCCTCCGCAGGAAACTAAGTCATGGCACCGCCGAAGAAGAGACCCGTCAAAGTGAAGGTCGCGAAGCCCGCCGGGCCGACCGTCACCGTGCGCCAGATCAAAAGCGCTAACCGCAAGCCTGAGATTCAGGCGCAGACGCTGCGTGGCCTCGGCCTCGGCAAGATGCACCGCACGCGTACGCTCGAAGACACGCCATCCGTGCGCGGCATGATCCGCGCCGTCCAGCATCTCGTCGAGATCGTCGAGGAAAAGAGCAAATGAAACTGAACGAGATCCGCAACAATCCCGGCGCGCACAAGCGCAAGCTGAAGGTCGGCCGCGGTTCGAGCTCCGGCCTCGGCAAGACGTCGGGACGCGGCGTGAAGGGCGCGAAGGCCCGCACCGGCACCAAGGTTTACGGCTTCGAAGGCGGCCAGATGCCGCTGTACATGCGTCTGCCCAAGCGCGGCTTCAACAACATCTTCGCCAACGAATTCGGCGAAGTGAATGTCGGCAAGATCCAGAAGGCGATCGACGAGAAGAAGATCGACGCCTCGCAGAAGGTCACGCAGGACGTCCTCGAGAAGGCCGGCATCGCGCGTGCGCGCAAGAACGGCATCCGGCTCCTGGGCACGGGTACGCTGACGGCGAAGCTCGAGATCGAAGTGGCCGGCGCCAGCAAGAGCGCCCGCGAGGCGGTCGAGAAGGCCGGCGGCACGGTCGTCGTGACCTTCAAGAAGGCCGTCCACATGAACAAGAAGGGCACGCCCGGCAAAAAGGCCGAGCGCCGCGCCAAATCGGCCGAAAAGAAAGCCGCCCGCGCGCCTGCTTAATGCTGTTCCGACCCTCCCCTTGAGGGAGGGCGGCAGACCCCTGAGAATGATCGCGGCGGCCGCGATTTTCGATCTCGCACGCTGCCGCTACTCGACCCTTGGGGGAGGGTGGTAGAGTTTTCCCCGACACTCTCCGTGTCTGGTCTGGGAGTAGAGAATGGCCTCGGCAGCCGAGCAACTGGCAGCGAATTTCAATTTCAGCAATCTCGGCAAGGCGAAGGAGCTGCGCGACCGCATCCTCTTCACGCTGGCCGTGCTCATCATCGCTCGCCTCGGTACCTACATCCCGATGCCCGGCATCGATCCGGCCGCGATGGCGCACCTGATCTCGCAGCAGCAGGGCGGCCTTCTCGACATGTTCAACATGCTGTCGGGCGGCGCTGTGCAGCGCATGGCGATCTTCGCGCTCGGCATCATGCCGTACATCTCGTCCTCGATCATCGTGCAGCTGATGCAGACGGTGATTCCCGAGCTCGAGTCGCTCAAGAAAGAGGGCGAAGTCGGCCGCAAGCAGCTCAATCAATACACGCGCTACGGCACGGTTTTCCTGGCCGCGATCCAGTCCGTCGGTATCGCTTTCGGTCTCCAACAGATGCCCGGCATCGTCATCGATCCCGGTCCGTTCTTCGTCTTTACGACCATCATCACGTTGACCGGGGGCACCATCCTTCTGATGTGGATGGGCGAGCAGATCACCAGCCGCGGCGTCGGCAACGGCATTTCGCTTATCATCTTCGTGGGCATCGTCGCGCGCTTCCCGACTCAGATCTCGCAGCTGTTCGAAGCAGGCCGCACCGGCTCGCTCAGCCCCTTCACCATCGCCGGCATCTTCTTCGGCGCGATCGGTCTCGTGCTCTTCATCGTGTTCATGGAGCGCGCCCAGCGCCGGCTGCTCGTGCAATATCCCAAGCGCCAGGTCGGCAACCGCATGTTCGGCGGCGAATCTTCGCACCTGCCGTTGAAGCTCAACGTCTCGGGCGTCATTCCGCCGATCTTCGCATCGTCGATTCTCACCGTGCCGCTGACCTATGCGGCCTTCGCCGGCGCCAACACGCCGGAGTGGATGCAGAACGTGGTCGCCTATATCGGCCCGACGCAGCCGCTCTATTTCATCCTCTACGGCGGCATGATCATCTTCTTCGCCTTCTTCTACACGTCGATCGTCTTCAACCCTGAAGAGACGGCCGAGAACCTGAAGAAGTATGGCGGCTTCATTCCCGGCATCCGGCCCGGCAAGAAGACGGCGGAATATATCGACTATGTGCTGACGCGCACGACTTGCGTGGGCGCGATCTATCTTGCCGTCGTCTGCCTCATTCCGGAATTCCTGCGCCGCGACGTCACCAGCATCCTGTCGCTCGGCGGCACGTCGATCCTGATCATCGTCAGCGTCATGATGGACACGATCGCGCAAATCCAAAGTCACCTCATCGCGCAGCAATATGAGGGGCTCATAAAGAAGGCGAAGCTCAGGGGGGCGAGACGTTGAATTTGGTCCTATTCGGACCGCCGGGAGCCGGGAAAGGCACGCAAGCAAAAATCCTTCAGGAAAAGCGTGGTCTTCCGCAGCTCTCGACGGGCGACATGTTGCGGGCAGCTATCGCGGCGCAGACGCCGCTGGGCAAACAGGTCGAAGGCATCCTCGCGAAGGGCGATCTCGTCTCCGACGACATCGTCATCGGCATCATCGGCGAGCGCTACGATCAACCCGATTGCGCCAACGGCGCCGTCTTTGACGGCTTCCCGCGCACCATCGCGCAGGCCGAGGCGCTGGACGGGATGCTCGCCAAGCGCAAGCGCAAAATCGACGTCGTGATCGAACTCAAGGTGGACGAGGCGATCCTGCTGGCCCGCGTCCAGCAGCGAATCAAGGAATCGGGCGGGGTTGCCCGGCCCGACGACAATCCGGAGACGCTGAAGGCCAGGCTTGCGGTCTACTACAAGAACACCGCGCCGCTCCTCGACTTCTACCGGCGCCAGGGCAAGGTCGAGACCGTGGACGGAATGGCCCCTGTGGATGCCGTGACCAAGGCCATCGCGACCGCCATCCTGGCCCGCACCGGCGGACAGTAAGAGAGCCAAGTCCCTGAAAAATAAGAGATTAACATCTGTTGACTGGCGGACTTCGATCCATATAATCCGCGCCCTTGCGGCAACCCATCCTGTCACGAATAGCGGCTTGAGCCTCTGTTTGGGGCCGGCGTGGGTGTTGGCCGTTTAAAAAAGACGAATAATTTCCGAGAGTTATCGGCACAAGGAGAGCCCCCGTGGCGCGCATTGCAGGCGTCAATATTCCGACCCAAAAGCGAGTGCTGATTGCACTGCGCTACATCCATGGAATCGGGCCCGCCAAGGCCAAGGAGATCTGCGACAAAGTCGGCATCGCCGAAGATCGCAGAGTCCATGACTTAACGGATTCCGAGGTCATTCAGATCCGCGAAACGATCGACCGCGACTATCTCGTCGAAGGCGATCTGCGTCGTGAAGTCGCTATGAACATCAAGCGGCTGATGGATCTGGGTTGCTATCGCGGATTGCGTCACCGCAAGGGCCTGCCGGTCCGCGGTCAGCGCACACACACGAACGCTCGCACGCGCAAAGGTCCTGCAAAGGCCATCGCGGGCAAGAAAAAAGTCACGAAATAACGGAAGCGATAGATGGCGAAGCCAGCCGCGCGCGCGCGCAAAAAAGAAAAGAAGAACGTGGTGGTCGGCGTGGCGCATGTCGCAGCCACGTTCAATAACACGATCATCACGATCACAGACACGCAGGGCAACGCTGTGTCCTGGTCATCGGCCGGCATGATGGGCTTCAAAGGCTCGCGCAAATCGACGCCGTACGCGGCGCAGGTTGCGGCCGAAGATGCGGGCAAGAAGGCCGTCGAGCACGGCATGCGCACGCTGGAAGTGGAAGTGAGCGGTCCGGGTTCGGGCCGCGAGTCGGCGCTGCGGGCTCTGCAGACGGTCGGACTGATCGTGACGTCGATTCGCGACGTGACGCCCATTCCGCACAACGGATGCCGTCCGCCGAAGCGTCGCCGCGTATAAGTTTTTCGAGTTTATCCACCCGTCGAACGAATGGGACGCCTATTCGGCGTCCGGGAAACGATGAGGCCCCGAAGTGTTCCAGAAGAATTGGCAAGAATTGATCAAACCGCAGAAACTCCGCGTTGAGGCGGGGCATGATGCGGGACGTACCGCGACCTTGACGGCAGAGCCGCTCGAGCGCGGTTTCGGCCTGACCCTCGGCAACGCGCTTCGCCGCGTGCTGCTGTCGTCGCTGCAAGGCGCGGCCGTGACTTCGATCCAGATCGAAGGCGTGCTGCACGAGTTCTCGTCCATCCCGGGCGTGCGCGAAGACGTGACCGACATCGTGCTGAACGTGAAGCAGATCGCGCTCCGCATGCATTCGGAAGGTCCGAAGCGCCTGGCGCTGCGCGGGCAGGGCCCCGGCGAAGTGACGGCGGGACAAATCGCCGCCGTCGCCGACGTCGAGATCCTCAATCCCGATCTCGTGCTCTGCACGCTCGACGAAAAAGTCGATTTCCGCATGGAGCTGACGGTCGCGACCGGTAAGGGCTACGTCCCCGCCGACCGCAATCGCCCGGAAGACGCGCCGATCGGTCTTATCCCGGTCGACTCGCTTTTCAGCCCCGTGAAGAAGGTGAGCTACAAGGTCGAGAACACCCGTGAGGGCCAGATTCTCGACTATGACAAGCTCACGCTGACGGTCGAGACGAACGGCGCGGTCACGCCGGACAACGCGGTGGCCTACGCCGCGCGCATCCTGCAGGACCAGCTCCAGGTCTTCATCAACTTCGAAGAGCCGCGCGAGCGCGTCGCCGAAGAAGCGAAGCCCGATCTCGCGTTCAATCCGGTTCTCCTCAAGAAGGTCGACGAGCTCGAGCTTTCGGTGCGTTCGGCCAACTGCCTGAAGAACGACAACATCGTCTACATCGGCGACCTCATCCAGAAGACGGAAGCGGAAATGCTCCGCACGCCGAACTTCGGCCGCAAGTCGCTGAATGAGATCAAAGCGGTGCTGGCGGAGATGGGATTGCATCTCGGCATGGAAGTGCCGGGTTGGCCGCCGGAGAACATCGAAGATCTCGCGAAGCGTTACGAAGACCAGTATTGAAATCTAACTGTCATTCCCGCGTAAGCGGGAACCCAGGAGACTCACGTGCGTCACCGCAATCAAGGCCGGAAGCTAAACCGGACCAGCGCCCACCGGATCGCCATGTTCGCGAACATGACGGCCGCGCTCATCAAGCATGAGCAGATCAAGACGACGCTGCCGAAGGCCAAGGAGCTTCGCCCCGTCATGGAGAAGCTCGTGACGCTGTCGCGCCGCGGCGGCACCGATCTCCACGCACGCCGTCAGGCGCTGGCCCAGATCCGCGATGCGGTGCAGGTGCGCAAGCTCTTCGATGTGCTCGGGCCGCGCTATGCCGAGCGTCCGGGCGGCTACATTCGCATCATGAAGGCCGGCTTCCGTTTCGGCGACAATGCTCCGATGGCGTTCATCGAGTTCGTTGACCGCGACGTGGACGCCAAGGGCCTCGATTCCGGCCCGGTGGCCAATCATGAAGATGCGGAAAGCGATGCGTAATCGCCGTTTCAGAATCTAGCATTACATAGGGCGGCCGTTGTGCCGCCCTTTTGCATGTTGGGGATCGAACCATGAGACATGTCTTTGCCGCCTTCCTCATCGCCGCGCTGACGCTGCCGGCGTCTGCAGCTCCCACGTCTGCAGCCCAAGTGCCGCAATCGTCGGCGCAGGTGCAGTTGACCTTCGCGCCTGTCGTCAAGCGCGTGGCGCCGGCTGTCGTGAACGTCTATGCGCGCTCCGTCGTCCAGACGCCGATGAACCCGCTCTTCGCCGATCCCTTCTTCCAGCGCTTCTTCGGTGCGTCGCCGGAATTCCGCCAGCGCGTGCAGCAGTCGCTGGGCTCGGGCGTCATCGTGCGCGCCGACGGCGTCATCCTCACCAACAATCATGTCATCGAAAACGGACAGGACATCGTGGTGGCGCTCTCCGACCGCCGCGAGTTCAAGGCGAAGGTGCTGCTCGCCGACAGCCACACCGATCTCGCCGTGCTCAAGATCGACACCAAGGGCGAGCATTTGCCGACTGTCGATTTCGGCGACAGCGACCGCCTGCAGGTGGGCGACCTGGTGCTGGCCATCGGCGATCCGTTCGGCGTGGGACAGACCGTAACGATGGGCATCGTCTCCGCGCTTGCGCGCACGCAGATCAGCGCCAGCGACTACCAGTTCTTCATCCAGACGGATGCTGCCATCAATCCCGGCAATTCGGGCGGCGCGCTGGTGACGACCGACGGCAAGCTCGCCGGCATCAACACGGCGATCTATTCGCGCACCGGCGAATCCATCGGCATCGGCTTTGCGATCCCTGCCAATCTCGCGCGCCGCGTCGTGGAAGGCGCGCTGGGCGGCGGCGTCAAGCTTCCCTGGTTCGGCGCCGATGGCCAGCCGGTGACGGCGGAGATCGCGCAGACAATGGGGCTTCCTCGTCCAGAGGGCGTGCTCCTCAAGAGTGTCTATCCGGGCGGTCCGGCCGCAAGCGCAGGTCTCAAGACAGGCGACGTGGTCGAAAACATCGACGGCGTCGACGTCGAAGACATGCAGGCGCTCAACTATCGCATCGCCACGCACAAGGCCGGCGACGTCGTGAAGGCGCATGTGGCCGGGACCGGACAGCCACGCGACGTCACGATCAAGCTCGGACTACCGCCCGAAAATCCGCCACGCGATGAAACATTGGTGAGCGGCCGCAACCCGATGGCCGGCGCCAAAATCGAAAACCTCTCACCGGCAGCCGCGCTCGATATGCAGATGGCGCTGACGGCCAAAGGCGTGGTGATCGTATCGACCAGTCCGGGCACATTCGCCGCGCGCTACGGCTTCCAGCAGGGCGATATCGTGCGTTCGTTGAACGGCACCGAGGTCCACTCCGTGGGCGAACTCGTGCACGCGCTGAACGCCTCCGGCGGCCATTGGAGCTTGGTCGTCGAACGCGGCGGGCAAAAGCTGACGCTGAACGTCGACGGCTAGGGCGCTTGCGCGTTATCCTCATCGTATGACCGATCTTTTCGAAGCCGGAGGATTGCCTGACGACGCGCCGCGTCCGTTGGCAGATCGCTTGCGGCCGAAAACGCTCGCCGAGGTTGTCGGACAGGACCATCTCTTGAGCGCCGAGGGTCCGCTGGGCCGCATGGTGGCACGGGGTACGCCGCACTCGATCATCCTCTGGGGACCGCCCGGCACCGGCAAAACGACGATCGCGCGGCTGCTGTCGAGCGCGTTCAAGCTGCACTTCGAGCAATTGTCGGCGGTCTTCTCCGGCGTCGCCGATCTCAAGAAAACATTCGACGCGGCATGCATGCGGCGCAGGACCGGGCAGGGCACACTGCTGTTCGTCGATGAAATCCATCGCTTCAACAGGAGCCAGCAGGACAGTTTCCTGCCCGTCGTCGAAGATGGTACGGTAACGCTCGTCGGCGCCACGACGGAAAATCCGTCCTTCGAGCTGAACGGCGCGCTTCTTTCGCGCACGCAGGTGCTGGTTTTGCGCCGGCTCGATGACGCGGCACTCGAAACGCTGCTCGAACGCGCGGAGGCGCACTACAAGAAGAAGCTTCCGCTTGACGACGATGCGCGTGCGAGCCTGCGCGCCATGGCAGACGGCGACGGGCGTTATCTTCTCAACCTCGCGGAGGAGGTGTCCGAATTGAAAGTGGCAAAGCCGCTCGACTCCGCGGGCCTCGTCGCCGCCGTGCAGCGCCGCGCGCCGCTCTACGACAAGAGCCGCGAAGAGCACTACAATCTCATCTCTGCGCTTCACAAATCCATCCGCGGTTCCGATCCCGATGCCGCGCTTTACTGGCTCGCGCGCATGCTGGCCGGTGGCGAGCAGCCACTCTACATCGCACGGCGTCTGGTGCGGGCGAGCGTGGAAGACATCGGTCTTGCCGATCCGCAAGCCGTCGTGCAGGCCATCGCCGCGAAAGACGTCTACGATTTCCTGGGCTCACCCGAAGGCGAGATCGCGCTGGTGCAATGCGTGCTTTATCTCGCCAGTGCGCCGAAATCGAATGCGGTCTATGTCGCGCAAGGCGCCGCCAAACGCGCCGCGACCGAGCATGGCTCGCTGATGCCGCCCGCGCACATCCTCAACGCGCCGACCAAGCTGATGAAGAATCTCGGCTACGGCAAAGGCTATGAATACGACCACGAAGCGGACGAAGGCTTCTCCGGCCAGAACTATTTCCCGGACGGCATGGCGCGGCAGGAATTCTACCGCCCGAAGGAAACCGGCTTCGAACGCGAGATCGCGAAACGGCTGGAATATTGGGCGAAGTTGAGAAGCAAAAAAGGCAATAGCGTCTGAAAAGATTCTTGCTGGGACCGCCGGCTTCCAGCCGGCATCTTTTAAACTTGGCCAAGCGCCAAGAATGCCGGCTGGAAGCCGGCGGTCCCAGCAAGATTATCCTCCGGGAGCTTGTCCGTAACGCAGCACCTTCACCTTCTCCATCGTCACCAGTCCGCTTCCCATCATCGCGTCGAGCGTGGGCAGGAAGGCGTTGATCTTCTCTTCGCTGTCGACGATCTCGATCAGGAGCGGAAGATCGGCGGACAGCCGAAGGATCTTCGCGGTGTGCAGACGGCTCGAATGGCCGAAGCCCATGGGACCGCGCAGCACCGTGGCACCAGCGAGTCCGGCGGTGCGTGCCGCCAGAACGATCGCTTCGTAGAGCGGCCGGCCGTCATGCTTGTCGTTTTCACCGAGGAAAATGCGCAGCGATACGGCGTCGTTGGGAAGCTGCATGTCACGCGCCCTTCAGCTG
>Ga0206798_1163_pt1 | contig 12891 bp, 9 predicted proteins | sample Alteio_BWOrgCont_66_FD_152893 | JGI IMG/M metagenome (GOLD analysis project Ga0206798, IMG submission 152893) | Enriched cells from forest soil in Barre Woods Harvard Forest LTER site, Petersham, Massachusetts, United States -... | ecosystem: Environmental > Terrestrial > Soil > Temperate forest > O...
CCAGTCTTCCGGCACGGGTGAACTGCATAAGGGACATGGCATCGCCTTTGCCGATCTCACGCGGCACGGCAGAGAAGATATTGTTGCCGTGATTGGCGGCGCGGTCCCCGGTGAAAAGCACACCATGCGCGTCTTTGCGAATCCCGGCAACCGCAACAACTGGTTAAATGTTCGCCTGGTGGGCGTTAAAACCAATCGAGAAGCGATCGGTGCGCAGATCCACGTCACCGTGCAGGATGGCAAGGCCGCTCCTCGATCGATTTACCGAACCGTCGGCCAAACCAGTTCATTCGGCACCAATCCAGCCGAGCAGAATATCGGATTAGGTCCCGGCGCGCACGACTTGACTCTCGACATTTTTTGGCCCGCATCGAAGACGCAACAGCACTTCACCGGTGTGGCAGTCGACCAGTTTATTCAAATCAAGGAGTTCGCCAACGAATACACGCGCCGCGATTTACATCCCTTCAACTTCCCCAAACCATCGCCTTCCATTACGGCGTCCGTTCCGAAATGACCCGGTGGATCCAGTTCAAATCGCTATTGCGATCTTGCTACAATGTGATCGTCGCGGCTCCAAACCGCCGACCCAACCGGTTGCAGCACGTTCATCAGTCCGGCCGAGTATCAAAAGAGGCATTGCCGGTATGAGACGAACGATCATAGCGAGTGTATTTTTGATTGCGGTTGTGCAGTTGTACGCCGCAACGCCTTTACATGCCGCCGATCAGCACGCCGTCCAGGGAATTCTCATTCAGGTCAATCCAGCCCGCCAATCAATTGTGGTTTCATGCGATGCTGTCCCCGGATACATGGATGCCATGGTGATGCCGTTTACCGTTCGTGGTCAGGCCGATTTCAAATTGCTGGTGCCCGGCGCAACCGTGCGCTTCGACATGCTCGAATCCAAAAACAAATCTTATGCCGAGCATCTGCAGGTTGTTGACGTTTCAAATCATGAGTCCGAGCCTACTGAGGCCGGGCGGCTCACGTTTCTGCAGCAGGAGATGGATCCGTCAGAGGCCGCGAAAGTCGTTAAGATCGGCCAGCAGGTTCCCGATTTCACGCTCACCGACCAGGCCAGCGAATCTACTCGCCTGTCGCAGTTCAAAGGCAAGGTGGTAGCACTCACCTTTGCCTATTCGCACTGCCCCAATCCAAGCTACTGCTTCCGCCTGTCAAACAATCTCTCCATCATTGAAAGGCGATTTCACGCCCAGGCCGGTAGCAACCTGATTCTGGTCACCGTTGTTATCGATCCAGACCATGATCAAGGCGCGGCGCTGACGAAATATGCCGACACATGGAAGGCCGTTCCAAAAGCATGGCGATTCTTAACAGGCAGCCTGGACGATGTTCACAATGTTGCCGAACTCTTCGGAATGGGTTTCTGGAACGATGAGGGCTTCCTCGCCCACACTTTTCACACCGTGGTGATCGATCGCGATGGCAAGCTGGCAGCAAACCTGGAGGGTAACCAGTTCACGGCCCTGCAACTCGGCGACCTGGTAGCCAACGTCATGCGCCGGCCAGCATCCGACTCTTCTACGTCGGTCAGATCAAGCCTTCCTTGACCTCGCCGTGGTCACGCTTCGAGGAGCCGCAATCTGGCGCTGAAACACCAATGCTGCGGCGCCCCTCAGTCGCGCAATCTCCCCTTCATGCGTGGGAATAATTCTCGGCGGCGTGCCCGCCAGCACAATCGACTTTACTTCCTTCTCAATGATCCGCTCGAAGCGATGCCATGCCGAAGTAATCTCACCCGCAATTAGAATCATGGCCGGTGACAGGCTGGCAATAATAATTCGCAACCCGCGCGCAATGTACATAGCCTGCCGCTCAAGCGCGTCCTGCGCGTCCTTCGATCCCTCTTCGGCCAGGTTCAACAACTCGTGGAAACTCACTTCCTTGTTGCCTGCGCGCAGCTTTCGGTAATAGCGCACGGCGGCGCGGCACGAAGCATACATCTCCCAACAGCCTTTGCGGCCGCACCCGCATCGCGGCCCTTCAAGATCGAGCGGAATGTGTCCGAATTCACCAGCCATCCCATGTGTTCCCGAAATGATTCTTCCATCGGCAAATACTCCGGCGCCAATACCCTCTGAGATAGTGACAAGAACGATGTCGCGAATGCCATCCATGCGGCCGAATGTCAGCTCCGCAAGCAGGCAAGCCGTCGCCGCGTTTTCCATATTTACCTGGAGCCCAAACTCCGATTCGAGCGCGCCTTTGAAGTCAAAAGTAGGCCAGCGCAGGTTTGGCGCAAAGGTCAACATTTGCGTCGCAGGATCGACCCTCCCAGGAAGACTCACGCCGATGCCCTCAATCGCGCGATCGGTGAAAAACGACTTGAAGCGCCGGATGCAATCCACAATCAGTCGGGTCGATGAAGCAGGATCAGACGTCACCGGCACCTTGCATTGCGAAAGTAGCCGCCCGTTCAAATCCACAACCGCCACAATTGCCAGCCTGGGATGTAGATCGACAGCAATCGCTACAACATGCTCATTCAGGCCCAGCAATGTTGGGCGTCGCCCCCGCGGCGTAGTGCCAACCGCTCGCTCCACCACCCAGTTCTCGCTGATCAACTGCTCCACGATCTGCGACACTGTGCTCTTCTGCAGTCCCGACGATCGCGAAAGCTCAATTCGCGAAGTCGGTTGGTTTTCACGGATCAGCTCAAGAACAATCTCGCGATTAATTCGGCGCGCAGTTTCGCTCGAGGCAACCTCGGTATCAGTCAAATCGACATGTCGTATTCCCGTCATTCGTGCGCAAATTCCTTAGTTGTAGCGCCGGCCACCAGGCCGGTTGCCGCTCTCCTGACCGGCTGTGGCGTGGGTCTCCAGACCCACGCATTTAATTACCGTTTAAAAGTCAAAAGCCTCAGTTGAGGGTCGCGGGCGTTAGCGCCCGAGCGGAAGTAAAGCGTGGCGAGTCACTGAAACTATAACATTTGGTTGGGATTCCCAGTCTTTATATCTACCAGTCCGACAAGTTCACTGCCCGCCTTCGCGTTCCATATTGTGTGGTCACGCCTAATTCAGCCAGTTATCCTGTACCTTGTTCTTTTCGCCTGGGAGGCCGCGCTATGCCCGTATCCATCAGCCAGCCGGGGATCGATATTCTCGCACCTGTCACCGAGAGCTACGCCGAAATCCTTACCCCTGCGGCTGTCGCATTCCTAGCCGATCTGCATCGCACCTTCAACGAGCGCCGCAAGCAGTTACTGGCCGCGCGGCATGAGCGCCAACAGCGCCTCGACGCGGGTGAGCGGCCCGACTTTCTGCCCGATACCCAGCACATCCGCGATTCCGATTGGTCCGGCGCGCCCATCCCCGAAGACATCCTCGATCGCCGCGTTGAAATCACCGGCCCGGTTGATCGCAAAATGATCATCAACGCCCTCAACTCGGGCGCTAAAGTCTTCATGGCCGACTTTGAAGATTCGAGCTGTCCCCTATGGAACAATCTGCTCGACGGTCACATCAATCTGCGTGACGCGATTTGCCACGAAATCACCTACACCGATCCATCGACAGGTAAGCACTACAAGCTCATCGATCACCCTGCCGTGCTCTTCGTCCGCCCGCGCGGCTGGCACCTTGAAGAACGCCACATGCTGGTCGATGGTGAGCCCATCTCCGGCTCCATCTTCGACTTCGGCCTCTATTTCTTTCACAACGCGCGTGAGTTGTTAAGCCGCGGCAGCGGACCCTACTTCTACCTTCCAAAAATTGAGAGCCACCTTGAGGCGCGCCTCTGGAACGACATCTTCCTCCGCGCGCAAAAATCCCGTGAGATTCCGCGCGGCTCAATTCGCGCCACCGTACTCATTGAAACCATCCTCGCATCTTTTGAAATGGATGAAATTCTTCACGAACTTCGCGAGCACTCCGCCGGCCTCAACTGCGGCCGCTGGGATTACATCTTCAGCTATATCAAGAAATTCTCGACAGACCCACACGCCATCCTTCCCGACCGTGCCCAGGTCACAATGGCCACGCACTTCATGCGCAGCTATTCAAAGCTGGCCATCAAAACCTGTCACCGCCACAATGTACACGCCATGGGCGGCATGTCGGCATACATTCCCATCAAGTCCGATGCCGTGGCAAACGATAAAGCCATTGCGCAGGTGCAGACCGACAAAGAGCGCGAAGCCGGCGACGGCCACGACGGCACATGGGTCGCGCACCCCGGCCTTGTTCCCGTCGCGCTCGAAATCTTCAATCGCCTCATGCCGGAACCCAACCAGATCTCGAAGCAACTGCCTGACTATCACCCTACTGCCGCAGATCTGCTCCAAGTCCCTGATGGCCAAATTACTGAAGCAGGCCTTAAGCAGAACGTCGCCGTCGGCCTTGGTTACGTTGAAGCATGGCTTCGTGGCATAGGCTGCGTACCGCTCTTCAATCTTATGGAAGACGCTGCCACCGCCGAAATCAGCCGCGCGCAACTTTGGCAGTGGGTGCATCATGGCGCAAAACTCAGCGATGGGCGCGTCATCGATGTTGCACTCGTCGAAAGCCTCATCGGCGCCGAGCTCTCGCGGCAAAATTCCGCAGTGGATGCCACGCGGTTCGCCGCTTACCAGAAGGCCGCAGCCCTGATGCGCGAACTCATCCGCGCTCCGCGTTTCATCGAGTTCCTAACGGTACCCGCCTACGAGCAAGTACTCAAAGAGGAAACTTTTTCGGCAGCATAGCTGCTACGATGAAAACCTACGGAGACCGATATGAGCAACTCTTCCAACACTGACACACTGACATCTGAGCAAATCTCCACCATCACCCGCGAGAACAACTACGGCACATGGCGCTTCCAGAAAACATGGAAGCCCCTCCATATCGCCGATGCCGAGGGTTGCTGGTTCACTGACGGCGCGGGCAAGCGCTACCTCGACTTCAGCTCGCAGCTCATGTGCGTCAATCTCGGCCACAAAAACCCGCGCGTCGTTGAAGCCATTGCCGAGCAAGCCCGCGAACTCTGCTATGCCGCGCCAGGTTACGCAACCTCTGCTCGGGCCCGCCTCAGCGCCAAGCTTCTTGAAGTTCTCCCTGAAGGTTTGAACAAGTATTTCTTCGCCACCAGCGGCACCGAGGCCAATGAAGCCGCGTTCAAAATCGCGCGCATGTACACCGGCAAAACCAAGATCATCTCGCGCTATCGCTCCTATCACGGATCGACAATGGGCTCCATTGCCGCAACGGGCGACCCGCGCCGCTGGGCTATGGAACCGGGTGGCAAAGGCGGCGGCGTTGTATTTGCGCCTGAGACTAATTGCTACAACTGCCCCATCAAGCACACTTATCCCGGCTGCAACATTGCCTGCGCCGACTACATTGAGCACATGATTCGCAATGAAAGCGATGTCGCCGCCATCATCTTCGAGCCGGTCGTCGGCACCAACGGCGTGCTCATCCCGCCGCCCGAGTACTTCCCTCGCCTGCGCGAAATCTGCGACCGCCACGGCGTACTCATGATCGCCGATGAAGTAATGGCCGGCTGGGGCCGCACCGGCAAATGGTTCGCCATGGACCACTGGAACGTGAAGCCCGATATCCTCGTCACTGCCAAGGGCATCACCTCGGCTTACATCCCGCTCGGTCTATGCGCTACCACAACTGCCATCGCCGACTATTTTGAGGAGCACTATTTCTCGCACGGCCACACCTACGAGGCCCACCCCCTCACCCTCGGCCCCGCCGTCGCCACCATTGAAGAGATGCAGCGCCTCGACCTGGTTGAACGCGCAGCATCGCTAGAGCCTTACGTCCGCGAGAAACTCGAAGCCCTTAAAGCAAAACACGTTTCCATCGGCGATGTCCGTGGCCTCGGGCTCTTCTTTGCGGTCGAGTTAGTCAAGAACCGCGCCACTAAACAAGGCTTCAACACCATGCGCGACAAGGTTGAAGGCAAACCCCTCGTCGTCGATCAGATTGCCGCGAAGATGATGGCGCAAGGAGTTTCGATCCAATCCTGGGTGAGTCACTTAATAATCGCGCCGCCATTAATCGTAACCAAAGAAGAGATCGATCTCGGCATTGCAGCCCTCGACGAACACCTCTCAATCGCAGATGCGCAAGTGGAGTAGCGCTATGCCGAACGATGACGTGGCGCTACGCCAACTTTCAATCGCAATCGTAACCAATTATCTTGAAACCTGCTCGCAAACAATCAAGAACCATCCTGGTCTGGCGACTGCATGCTTCTCCAGCGGCGCAACACGTCAGGACCCGAGCAAGAATCTCGTTCCCGGCCTGGGCCGATATATCTTTGCCGGCGATACCGCCCTTCATGTCGCAGCTGCCGCGTACCAGTCAGAGATCGCCCGCGTGCTTATCGATGCGGGAGCAGACGTGCGCGCAAAGAACCGCCATGGCTATGAGCCATTGCACGCTGCCGCCGCAGGGCAGCCGGGTTCACGCAGATGGAACCCGCCCGCGCAGTCCAAAATGGTCGAGCTTTTGATCGCTGCGGGCGCCGATCCCAACGCAACCGACAAGCGTGGAGTAACACCGCTGCATATTGCTGTGCGAACGCGCTGCGCAGCGGCGGTAGAGACCTTGCTGGGCCGAGGCGCAGACCGTATGTTCTCCAACAAGAACGGTTCAACACCGTTGAAACTGGCCAGGATGAACACGGGAAGAGGCGGCAGCGGAAGCGAAGAAGCCAAAGCCCAGCAACTGCAGATTCTGCGCTTGTTCGAGAAAAGCTAGAAAGTGAAATCGGATCTAATCAACGACATTACCAATTTCCTCTGCATTATTGACTGTCGAGGCCGTCCCCGCCATTCGCATCATCACTAAATAACTCGCGCCGGCCGTAAAGAACCCCACGAACCACGCGTAGTCGTAAAGAAAATGCAGCGCCGGCACAAACAGTCCAACCAGTGCAATCGTCACGCCCAGCACCAGCGCAAAGATTGCCTTGGGATTTATCCCATCTGAGCCAAACGCATAACCTGACGCAAAGGCCACCAAAGGTACGGGAAGAAAGCGTAGCAGCCGCAGGAAGGGCACCCAAAGCAAGAAAACTAACCAAATCCCAATGCAAAGGAGCCCGATTGCCCATTTCCATGATTTAGTCCACTTGGCGTAATCGTACACGCCGTCGCGATGATAAAGCGAGTTCACGTCGAGTTCGGTTCCGCGAATCAAGAAGTAATCCGCGACCATGATTCCCGCCACCGGCCCCAGCAGCCCCGAGTAGCCAATAAGCCACCCGAAGATATACGCATCGGGCGTAGCCAGCAGCTTCCACGGGCACATCGCGAGTCCAAGAAACCCTGTGATCAGCCCGCCCGTTCTAAAACTGATCAACCGCGGATACAGGTTTGAGAAATCGTTTGACGGCGACACCACATTCGCGCCGATATTCACGTTCAGCGTCGCCACCAGAATGGCGATGAGAGCGATGAACGCAACCACCGGCTGATGAAACGCGCCGATAAGCGCAATAGGATTCCAGATCGCGTGCCCGAACAGTACCGTCGATGCTGAAGTAACTGCAATGCCCACAAATGTGTACAACACCATCGCCACCGGCAGTCCAAACGCCTGCCCCCAGGACTGCGCGCTCTGCGATTTTGAGTAGCGCGTAAAGTCAGGAATGTTCAAGGCCAGCGTGGCCCAGTAGCCCACCATCGCCGTCAACGACGGAAAGAATACCGCAAGAAATGCACTCGTCGAGTGAAACGAACTCGGCGTAGAAAGCATCGTGCCAAAGCTGCCGGCCTTCATTCGCACCCAGATCAACAGCGCCGCTGCCATGATGAACATGAATGGCGCGCCGAAAGCCTGCAAATGGCGAATCGACTCGACCCCGCGCCAAACCACCACCATGTTCAACAGCCAGAATCCCAGGAAACACGCCCACAGAATCGCGTTGTTGCCCGCGGCACCTGGCCATATCACCACCAGCATCGCATCAATCGCCGTGCCGCCAATCCACGACTGAATCCCAAACCACCCGCAAGCAACAACGGCGCGCAGAATAGCAGCTATATTTGCGCCGCGCACTCCAAACGGCGCGCGAATAAACACCGGAAACGGAATTCCGTACTTTGCTCCGGCGTGCGCATTTAGCAGCATCGGCACCAGCACAATCAAATTCCCAAGCAAAACCGTCCCTACCGCTTGCTTCCAGTCCATCCCCTTGGCAATCAGCGACGACGCAAGCTGGTAAGTCGTGATTTCCATGCACATCGAAAACCACAGCGCCGTGTAGTTATAAAAACCCCACGTACGCTGCTCCGGCCTAGTGGGCCTAAGGTCGTTGTTCGATAAAGACGGATCGACGGTGCTCACGGGCCTCCTCCGTGGTAAGTGCGATATCTATTCAGAGTAAGTGCTAACTAATAAGTCCGCCATAATAAATACGGCAGTTATGCGGAGAGTGTGGCCTCGCGATGAGTCGAAAAGCTAGTAGCTGAAAGCTAGCAGCTAGAAGCTGGCTTTCTACTTCCACGCCCCGCCCCTGGCCTCTCGCCGCAAATAACTTCCCCGCCCCGGCTTGCCAACAAACTCGCCCTTCCGCACAATCAATTCGCCGCGCAAGTACACATCGCGAGCATTGCCGCGCACCTTGAAGCCCTCGAACATTGAGTAGTCCACCCGCATGTGGTGCGTCTTGGCGCTGATCGTCAGATCCTCGTTCGGATCCCACAGCACGATATCCGCGTCGCTGCCGACTTTGAGCGCGCCCTTCCTGGGATACATGCCGAAGATGCGCGCCGGCGCTGTTGATACTAGCTCAACGAATCTGTTGATCGAGAAATTCCCCTGCCCCACGCCATGATGGTGCAACAACTGCAGCCGGTTCTCGATCCCCGGCCCGCCGTTGGGAATCTTCGTGAAATCATCTTTGCCCAGAGCTTTCTGATCTTCAAAGCAAAACGGGCAATGGTCCGTCGATACCACCTGCAGATTATCCTTCCGCAAACCCTCCCACAGCTTCGGCTGATTTCGTTTCTCGCGCAGCGGTGGCGTAAACACGTACTTCGCGCCCTCCCAGCCCTTGCCCTCCATATTGTCTTCAATCGAGAGCAACAGATACTGCGGGCATGTCTCAGCAAACGCCGGCAACCCCCGGTCGCGTGCCTCACGCACCTGGTTCAGCGCGTCCTCGCTTGAAAGGTGCACAATGTAAACGGGTACCCCGGCCATCTCAGCCATGGCAATCGCGCGATGCACCGCTTCAGCCTCGGCCCGCGTTGGCCGCGTAAGCGCGTGGTAAATCGGCGCCGTCTTTCCCTCGGCCAGCGCCTGCTGCACAATCACGTCAATCACCGAGCCGTTTTCGGCGTGCATGCAAATCAGCGCGCCATTCTTCGCTGTCTGGCGCAGAGCCTTGAAGATAGTTGCATCGTCAACCATCAGCACATTGGGATAAGCCATAAACAGCTTGAAGCTGGCCACGCCCTCGCGCACCAGGTCATCCATATCTTCAAGACCCGCATCAGGCAGGTCGGTGACGATCATGTGCAGCCCGTAATCGATACACGCCTTGCCCTCGGCCTTCTTCCACCATGTATCAAGAGCGGTGCGCATCTTGGTCCCGCGCGCCTGGATCGCAAAATCCACAATCGTCGTCGTACCGCCAATCGCCGCAGCCCGCGTGCCAGTCAAGAAATCGTCGGCAGAATTCGATCCACCAAAGGGCATATCCAAATGCGTGTGAGCATCAATGCCGCCGGGCAGCAGCAGCAAGCCAGTTGCGTCAACAACAGTGTCCGCTGCACTCGGCTCGATCCCCGCGCGAATCTCCTTGATCGTCGCGCCGTCAATCAACAGATCTGCCTTAACACTGCCATCAGCATTAACGATTGTCCCGTTTTGAATTAATACAGTCGGCATAAACTTCACTCACTGGAACAACTACTCCCTATTTCCTACTCCCTGTCTCGTCCGCTCCTCCCAAGTCTCGGGAGCAACATCCCCATCCACGCGCACCATAGTGATGCAACCCTCAACCGGACATACGCACGAGCACAGATTACATCCCACACACTCCGTCTCGTCCACACGCGGAATCCGCTCCAGTGGCGTCGGATAAGGCCCAGTCTCCGCCAATGTCATTCGCTCCCTGCGCGTCACCGGCGTCACCGCAATCGAAGCGAGGCTCACAGCCTCTCTTGCTGCCGGAGTCGAGTGCAATTCCACATGCCCATCCACCGGCCCACTCACGCGATCGAGATGAATGCACTGATGTGCGCCGTCCCAGCAGGCAATGTGGCAAAGATCGCAGCCAATGCACGACTGCTCGTTGATGCGCGCCACAATCTTGTAATTCAGGTTCAGGTGTTTCCATTCCGTCACCCGATTCAGCGAGAGTCCGCGAAAATCCTCGATCGTCTCAAAGCTTTTCTCGCGCATCCAGTTCTCAAGCCCCTCGGCCATGTCCTCGACAATGCGATATCCGTAATGCATCACCGCCGTACACACCTGCACCGTTCCGCAGCCCAGCAGAATAAACTCCGCAGCATCCCGCCACGTACCAATACCGCCAATGCCCGAAAGCGGTAGCGCGCTCTCAGCGTCGCTCATAATTTGCTGCACCATGTTCAACGCAATGGGCCGCACCGCCGGCCCGCAGTAGCCGCCGTGCGAACTCTTGCCGTCGACATTCGGTCGCGGCGTAAAGGTGTCAAGATCAATACCCGTAATCGAGTTGATCGTGTTGATCGCCGATAGCCCATCGGCCCCGCCGCGCTTCGCCGCTCTCGCCACCGCGCGAATATCGCTGATATTCGGCGTCAGCTTCACCAGCACCGGCGTGCGCGCCTTCTCCTTCACCCACGCCGTAATCATCTCCGCGTACTCCGGCACCTGCCCCACCGCCGAGCCCATGCCGCGCTCGCTCATCCCATGCGGACAGCCGAAATTCAGCTCAAGTCCATCGGCGCCTGCGTCCTCAGCGCGCGCAACAATCTCGTGCCACGCCTCGCGCGTCGAAGCCACCATCAGCGAAGCAATCACCGCGTGTTTCGGGTAGCGCTTCTTCACTTCCTGCATCTCGCGCAGATTCACTTCGATCGACCGGTCGCTGATGAGCTCAATATTGTTGAAGCCCATCACGCGCCGCCCCTCCCAATCTACCGACGAGTAGCGCGAGCTCACATTCGTCACCGGCTCGCCAATCGTCTTCCACACAGCGCCGCCCCAACCCGCGTCAAAGGCGCGCATAATCATTTCGCCAGTGTTTGTCGGCGGGGCAGACGCCAACCAGAACGGGTTCGGCGAGTTGATCTTTCCCGCAAAATTCGTGACGCGCAAATCTGGATTCCGGTCAGGCATACCGAGCCTCCGCAGCCTTAAGAATCGCAAGCGCCGCACGCTTACCACCGGCTACCGCATCAACTACTTCGCGACCGCCATTCACGCAGTCGCCCGCCGCATAGTAGCGTTCATTCCCCGTTCGCCCTGTCGCGAGATCCGCAACAATGCGCCCGTCGCGCACTTCAATGCCGCGCAAGTCCTGCACCAGCGCCGTCAACGGCGACTGCCCAATCGCCGGAACCAGCAAATCGCAAGCAATAGTGAACTGCGAATCGGGCACAGGCTCAAGCCCTCCATTGGCCTGTCGCACTTGCACAGTCTCCAGTAGCAATCGCCCGTGCGCCTCCTTGCGCACCATCAGAGGCCGCCTGCGCCACAAAAACTGCACGCCTTCCTGCTTGGCATGTTCATACTCAAAGTCGAATGCACCAATATCGTCCTCGCCGCGCCGGTACAGAAGGTACACCGTCTCCGCGCCCAGCCGTTTTGCCGCATTTGCCGCATCAATCGCCGTGTTTCCCGCGCCCACCACCACAACTACCCCGTGCAACTCGCGCAGGTTGCCGGTCTTGTATGCCGAGATCAGCTCAAGCGCGTTCATCACGCCGTCCAGTTCTTCGCCAGGAATGCCCAACCGCTGCAGCGCACCCAATCCCACTCCGAGAAAGATATAATCAAACGCCTTCTCGAGATCCTCCAACGAGGCGGCTGAATCCACTGCCGCGCCGAATCGAAAATCCACGCCCATGCGCTTGATCATTTCAACTTCGCGCAAGCTCTCGGTCGCGCGCAGCTTGTACTCGGCCACGCCATACGTATTCAACCCGCCCGGCAGCGCGCGCTTCTCAATGATTGTGGCCTTCGCGCCGTGCCTGCACAACTCTGCCGCGCAAGCCAGCGATGCCGGCCCCGCGCCGATACACGCCACCCGCAATCCCGGCGCAGCATCGTTCTTTACCGCCGGAGTCGCCCCCGAAACGTGGTATGCATCCATCGCGTGCCGCTGCAGCAACGCAATCTCAATCGGCTCACGATTGTAGCGATGCATAACGCACGCGCCTTCGCACAGCACGTCCACCGGGCAAACGCGCGAACAGCTCGCACCTAGAATGTTCGCATCCAGAATGCGCGTGGCCGAGCCGCGCAAATTGCCTGACGCAATGCGCTTGATGAATCCGGGCACGTCAATATGGGTGGGGCAGGCCGCGGTACACGGCGCATCAAAACAATTCAGGCAGCGATTGGCCTCGATCACGGCGGCCTGATTGCCGAGCGGCGGCTTCAGCTCGCCAAACTGTGCACGCAGCCGCGGATCGTCAGGTAGAGTCACGGTGCTCATGGTGACCTCAGGGAAGTACATCTCAGGTTCAGAGCTTCATTCGCATCCATTCATCGAACCAATGTCGTTGGGGTGAGCCTCTTTACCCAGCCACTATCGGCCCATACAAATCCGGCCGCCGGTCGCGGAAGAACTGCCACGTCCGCCGGACCTCGGCAATTTCATCCAGGTTCAAATCGGTGGTCAGCACTTCGTCCTTGTCGCGCGAGGCCTGCGCAATAATCTGCCCACGCGGATTGGCAAAATAACTCGTTCCATAAAACTCGCCAA
>Ga0206798_1165_pt1 | contig 12827 bp, 11 predicted proteins | sample Alteio_BWOrgCont_66_FD_152893 | JGI IMG/M metagenome (GOLD analysis project Ga0206798, IMG submission 152893) | Enriched cells from forest soil in Barre Woods Harvard Forest LTER site, Petersham, Massachusetts, United States -... | ecosystem: Environmental > Terrestrial > Soil > Temperate forest >...
CAGCGGCGCGCTGTGAAATGCCATGAAGCCGAACTGTTCGTCGATCTTGCCCTTGTACTCGCGATACAGCGCCTGCCACTTGAGATCGCGAGTGGTGGGGACATAAGGAACATACGCGGGCGCGCCGTTCGGATCGGGACTCTCTTCCAGCCGGACGTTCAAATCCTTGGCGTTATTGTCGCCCCAATAGAAGCCTTCGGTGCCGCCAAACCAATCGTTCTTGGAACTGCGGTAAAGACGGCTCTTGTAGGTACCCAGCTCGAACAGCGCGATCTCGTTGGTCTTGGCGTCGCCCAGCAGCCATTCGTTGGTGTACAGGCCGTTGTTCCGGGTGCTCAGATACTCCACAACTTTGTCGATGTTGTCGCCGTATTGAATCGCTTTGCGCGCGCGATAGGCGATGGGAGTGCCATTCATGTTGAAGGGGCTTTGATTGATGGTGGTCTCGGTGAGCACCACGCCGGCATCGTTCTGATACCAATCGGTGCCGCTCTCGATGCCGCCGGGATAGCTCTGCATCAGGATGCGATGGCCGCTGGCGGGTTTGATGTCGAGCATTACGTTGGTCTGCTCGGCCAGCGTGAGCGGCCACCAGGTGGTGTGGCCAATCACCATGCGTCCATCGCGAGTGGCCGCGCCGGTAGCGGCGAAGGCGCTGCAATGGTCCGGCGCCGCGCCCCGTTTGCGATTCACATAGTTGGGAGCGATCATGCGAAGCCCTTGCAGCCCGTTCGGCGTTACGTTTAGCGCCGCGCTCAGATCGCTCAGTTCCACCGTGGTGTTCAGCACCACGATGTCGGTGAGATCGATGGGCCGGCCCTCCCAGCGCGCTCCGGCGTCGGAAGCACCGTCGGCAATGCCTTTCATCTCGGCGAGAATTTCCTGATCGAAGCCGTGCATAAACAGCGCAGTGACGGTGGTACGCGCCAGGTTCCAGCTTTTGTTTTTGCCCTTGGGATCCAGCTCGGCTGCGCAGCGCTCCATATATTGCGGTATCTCTTTGGCCATCAGATGCCCGTGCTGGTAGCCGCGCTCATAAGGCTGGCCTTCGATGTGGACATAAATCCATCCGCCCACCGGATAGCGGTAGGCCGGGCCATATGTGGTGACAGCGGCTGCGGCCGGCCATGCGTCCACGCCCGTCGCTTCTTCCATCGCGACGCCTGAAAACCACGCCTTGCCATCGAATGTCCCGCCATAGGCGACGGTGAGCACGATGTTGTCGTGCGCGCGGGTGGCGGTGAAACGGAGATGCACGCGTGTCCAATCGCTCGTTCCGGCAAACGATTCCGATTGCACATCAAACGGGAGGGACGCCATGCTCAACGCGGCGCCGGTGGCGATAGGCGAGCGGTCCAGATCGCGCACCGTGAGTTTGTCGGTGTGGATCCAGCCGGTGAGTTCATAGCTCTTCCCGATGGTGAGCGCAATGGCTGTCGATTGAACCCGTGCGTCACGGGCGGCGCTGCCCGATTCCAGACGCATCGACATCTGGCCATCGTGGGTGACAACGGCGTCGGTGGCGGCGGTGCCGCGCAGCGTAGTCCAGGCCGGCTTAGGGCTATCGAACGAGGCGTGAAACAGTGGAGTCCCGCCGCGCAGGGAAGCCACAACCAAAAGAGCCAGGAGCAACTGCCGCATATCTAATGAAATCACAAAAGAGGATGTGGGAGGGATGTTAAAACAAAAAGGCCCGCCCCGAAGGGCGAGCCGATTTGAGCATTCTGAATTCTGTCTTCTCGAATTCTTCTTAGTAATCCATCTCCGGTCCGCCGTGCCCACCAGGGGCCGGGGCTGCCTTCTTCTCCGGAATCTCGGCGATCATGGCTTCAGTGGTGAGCATGAGGGCCGCGATGGAAGAAGCGTTCTGCAGGGCCGAACGCGTTACCTTGGTCGGATCGATGACGCCCGCCTTCACCAGGTCTTCGTACTGCGCGGTGGCAGCATTGAACCCGAAGTTGGAGTCGCTGTTGACGCGGATCTTCTCGATCACAATCGCGCCTTCATAACCGGCGTTGCCAACAATCTGGCGAACCGGCTCTTCACAAGCGCGCCGGATGATATCCACGCCGATTTTCTCGTCACCGGGAAGGGTGAGGCCGTCCAAAGCCTTGGCTGCGCGCAGAAGCGCGACGCCGCCGCCCGGAACAATGCCTTCCTCGACGGCCGCACGGGTAGCATGCAGCGCGTCTTCCACACGAGCCTTCTTCTCTTTCATCTCGGTCTCGGTGGCCGCGCCCACTTGGCCAGACGTTCTTGCAGCTTCTCGCGATCGTAATCGCTGGTGGTCTCTTCAATCTGGGCGCGCAACTGCTTGATGCGGCCTTCAATCGACTTCTGAACACCGGCGCCGTCGATGATGGTGGTGTTGTCCTTGTCCACGGTGACGCGCTTGGCGCGCCCCAGGTCTTCCAGCCGCACACCTTCCAACTTGATGCCGGTCTCTTCCATCAGGGCCTTGCCGCCCGTCAGGACGCCGATATCTTCCATCATGGCCTTGCGGCGATCGCCGAAGCCAGGTGCCTTCACCGCGCAAGCATTCAGCGTGCCGCGCAGCTTGTTCACAACCAACGTCGCCAGCGCTTCGCCTTCCACTTCCTCGGCGATCACCAGCAGCGGCTTGCCGGAGCGGGCAATCTGCTCGAGCAACGGAAGCAGGTCCTTCATGTTGCTGATCTTCTTTTCGTGGATCAGGATGTAAGGATCTTCCAGAACGCACTCCATGCGATCGGGATCGCTGATGAAGTAAGGCGAGAGATAGCCGCGGTCAAACTGCATGCCGTCCACGGTCTGCAGTTCGGTTTCCATGGTCCGGCTCTCTTCCACCGTGATGACGCCATCCTTGCCAACTTTCTTCATGGCTTCGGCAATGGTGTTGCCGATGGCTGCGTCGCCGTTGGCCGAGATGGTTCCCACCTGCGCGATGGTCTCGTTGTCCTTGACGTCCTTGGAGAACTTCTTGACCTCGTTGACCACCAGTTCCACGGACTTCTCGATGCCGCGCTTCAGGGCCATCGGGTTGGCGCCGGCTGCCACAGCCTTCACGCCTTCGCGGAAGATGGACTGTGCCAGGATGGTGGCGGTGGTGGTGCCGTCGCCGGCCGTGTCAGAGGTCTTCGAAGCTACCTCACGCACCATCTGCGCGCCCATGTTCTCCAGCGGATCCTTCAGTTCCACTTCCTTGGCGACGGTGACGCCGTCCTTGGTAATGGTTGGGCCGCCGAACTTCTTCTCCAATACGACGTTGCGGCCGCGGGGGCCAAGCGTGACCTTTACGGCATCAGCCAACTGGTTGACGCCGCGTAGAATTGCTTGACGGGAATTTTCGCTATAGACAATCTGTTTTGCTGCCATTGAAAATGTCTCCTTTCAAAGAAACTTTGCGCCTAGGCTACCTTGGTAGCTTTCTTCGGGGCGCCTTCCAATACTCCGAGGACCTCGTCCTCGCGCATGATCAGGAATTCCTCTCCATCAATGCGGATCTCACTGCCGGAATACTTGCCGAACAGGATGCGGTTGCCCTTTTCCACGTCCAGGGGAACCACTTTGCCATCTTCCAGGCGCTTGCCCTTGCCAACGGCTACAACTTCGCCTTCTTGCGGCTTCTCTTTGGCGGAATCCGGAATAAACAGACCACCAATCTTGTTTTCCTTTTCGTCTTCAAGACGTTTTACGACGATGCGGTCGTAGAGCGGACGAATGTTCATAGTGTTGAACCTCCTCTAACATGGGGATTGAAACTGTGGGGCGGACCAGCAAACGCTTTCCGCTCCTCGGCTATATTAGCAGACTCCGAGGAGGAGTGACAATAATTCGCTGTAAGTTATTGAATATGCATGAAATAAATTTGCGACTCAAACTCAATGGACAGGGCTCGCGGCTTCTCGATATGCTGGATAAGTATCCTGTGGATACAAATGCATGCGACGTGTAGCGCCACTGATCCTGTTGGGCTTCGTCGCAATCCTCTCAGGTGTCGGCTGGACTTATTACGTCCGGCTGAAGCAGCAGGCGGCCAACGCACCCGCCAAACCTAAGAGGCTGGCGCCGGGAACCTCGGCCACATTCCATGGCTGGACCTACAGCCATACCTCCAGCCAGAAGACTGTTGTCACCATACACTCCGACGACTTTCAGGAATTGGACGGCAAGGACGAACTAACCGGAGTAACGCTCGACATCTTCAACAAAGAGGGCGACAAATACGATCACGTGAAGTGCGCCAAGGCGGAGTTCGACGTGGGCAAGGGCATTCTCTATTCGGAGGGCGAAGTGGAGATCACGCTGAACGTGCCCGACAATGAGGAGCCTAATGGACGGTTGATGGCCATCACATCGTCCGGTGTCAGCGTGGAGAGCAAGACCGGGAAGTCAACCACCGATCGTCTAGCCACCTTTCGGTTCGACCGGGGCGATGGCCAGGCCATGGGTGCCGATTACGATCCCAACACGCGCGAGCTGAATCTGCATAGCGACGTTTCCATGACCTGGCGCGGAACCGATCCCGGCACCATACCGATGAAGATTGAGACGGCGCAACTCAACTACAAGGAGCGCGACGGGAAGGTATATCTGACACCGTGGTCCAAGCTGACTCGCGACACCCTGATGTTGAATGCCGGCCCAGCCACCGTCACCTTGCAAAAAGGCAACCTCAAGATGGTGGACACCACCCAGGCCAAGGGCATCGATCAGCGGCCCGGCCGCAACCTGGAATATGGCGCCAATCAACTCTTTGTGGAGTTCAACGACAGCAACCAGATTCAGAAGATCACGGGCGTGGAGCAGGCCCACGTAGTATCCAAGGGCGACACCTCGCAGACCACTATTACGTCCGATCAAGTGGTGATGGGCTTCCAGACCACCGAATCGGACAGTATTTTGCAGACCGCCGTGGCTCAGGGTCACAGCATCATGGAATCAAAACCGGTGATCAAGCCGGGCGTCGATCCGGCCGACACACGCGTATTGAAGAGCGAAACTATTCATACCAGGATGCGCCCGGGCGGCCAGGAAATTGAGGCAGTTGAGACGGACGGGCCAGGCGCCATCGAGTTTATTCCCAATCGAGCGGAGCAGCCGCATCGTTGGATGAACGGCGATCACATCTGGATGACCTACGGGCCGAAGAATACCATCCAGAGCTTCCGCTCCATCGCGGTGACCACCCGCACCGAAAAGCCCAAGCTCAAGGATGCCAAGGAAGCGCCGGCGCCGGCGCTCACCTGGAGCAAGAATCTGGTGGCCACCTTCCAACCCAATTCGTCGCAGCTTGCCAGTCTGGATCAAACTGGAGATTTTCGCTATGAAGAGGGCGCCCGCCATGCCAAGGCCGACCGCGCCTTGCTGGATCAGCCCAACAACATTATCAATTTGCTGGGGGGCGCGCGCATGTGGGACGGCACTGGTTCAGCTGATGCGGACAAGATCTTGATGAATCAGATGACGGGCGATTTCACCGCCGAAGGGCATGTTACCTCCACGCGCGTTCCGGACAAAAAGAAAGACGATTCCAGTGGAGGCGGCATGCTTTCCGAAGACGAGCCGCTGCACGCGCGCGCCAAAAAGATGATCTCCAAGGAGAACAATCTGGATATCCGCTACGAGGGCGACGCGGTGCTCTGGCAGGGCGCGGACCGGCTGGAAGCGGAAACCGTGGAGATTGATCGCGATAACAATCTGCTGAAGGCGCACGGCCACGTCCTGAGCCAGCTGCTCGACAAAACCAAGGACGAGGGCAAAACCAAGGATGGGGCGAAGCCGGACCCGCCACCGAAAACCGAAACCAAACCCTCCCTACGCGTGTTTACTATCGTGCGGGCGCCGGATCTGGATTATAACGATGACACGCGCCTGGCGCATTATAGCGGCGGCGCGACTCTGGAGCGGCCCAATATGACGGTGAAAGGCCAGGATATTCATGCATTCCTGCGCAACGACAGCAACGATTCGTCGCTTGATCATGCCACCGCCGACGGCCACGTGGAAGTACATGAAACGGCCACGGACCGCACCCGCGATGCGTGGTCCGAACATGCCGAATACTACGTGGACGAAGACAAAGTTATTCTAGAGGGAGGTCAGCCGCGCTTCGTGGACAGTACGCGCGGCACCACTCGAGGGCAGAAATTGACTTGGTATTCGTCCGACAACCGGCTGCTGGTGAACGGTGTAGCGCAGGAACCGGTGAAGAGCGTGCTGCACCACAAGGCCGCCACCACCAAGTAAGCTCCCCATGCGCACCCTGCAAACTGTCGAGATTTCGAAAAGCTACCGCGGCCGGAAGGTCGTGGACAACGTATCGCTATGGGTTAAGCAGGGCGAAGTAGTGGGTCTGCTGGGGCCGAACGGCGCCGGGAAGACCACGTCTTTCTACATCATCGTGGGCCTCATCAGCGCCGATTCGGGCAGCGTGCAAGTGAGTAACGGCGATGGCTCGGAAGACATCACCAACATGCCCATGTATCAGCGCGCCCGGCGCGGCATCAGTTACCTTCCGCAGGAAGCCTCGGTCTTCCGCAAGCTGAGCGTGGAAGACAACCTGATGGCCATCCTGCAGACGCTGCGCATGAGCGGGCGCGAGCGGCGCGAAAGAATGAACCGGCTGATCGAGCAACTGGGCCTGGAAACAGTCCGCCACAACAAAGGCTACGCTCTTTCCGGCGGCGAGCGGCGGCGCGTTGAGATTGCGCGCTCGCTGGTGATTGAGCCCAGCTTCCTGCTGCTGGACGAACCGTTTTCCGGCATCGATCCGATTCAGATTTTAGAACTGCAGCGCATCATTTTCGACCTGAAAAATTCGGGCATCGGCATTCTGGTTACCGACCACACCGTTCGCGAGACCCTGGCGGTGACGGATCGCGCGTACATTATCAACAACGGCAAGATCTTCCGTGCCGGAACGCCCGACGCGCTGCGCCGCGATCCTGAGGTGCGGCGCGTGTATCTGGGTGAAAATTTCGATCTCGAACTCGAATCCGGCCGTTCGAAATACGTGGCGGAAAGATAAGCACGCGGCCAGGCCCCAACAAAATGGAACTCGAAAAGCTTCTTCTGCGCAAGGTTGGCGAGGCGGTGGGCCGCTTCAAAATGATTCGCGATGGCGATCGCGTGGCGGTGGCGTTGTCCGGCGGCAAGGATTCGCTCACACTGCTGGAAGCGCTCTTGCTGCTGGCCCAGCGCGCGCCCATCCGGTTCTCGGTATGCGCCTTCACCGTGGAGCAGGGCAAGTTCCTGCGCCCCATTGAGCCGCTGGGCGAATACCTGAAAAAACGCGGTGTGGATTGGACGTACACGCGCGACAATCCATCGCTCAAATTGCTCGAAGAACAGCCTGATCATGGATGCGACCTTTGCAGCCGTTACCGCCGGCGCGCCGTGTACCAGATCGCCCGCGGCCTGGGCGCCAATGTGATCGCGTTCGGCCATACCGCCGACGATTTTTGCGAATCGTTCCTGCGCAACGCGATGTTCACCGGCCGCATCAGCGCATTGCCGCCCATCACTTACTCTCGCGAGAAGGATTTCCGTCTGATTCGCCCGCTGGCGTTTGTTACCGAGGACATCACCACCCGTTACGCCGAATCGCTGGGCGCGCCCATCACGCCCTGCGGCTGTTCGCTGCGGACGGGAACGGTGCGCAAGTCCATCCGCAGCCTCTTCAGTGAAATCGAGAAGGACTATCCGCATTTGAAAGAGACGCTGCTCTCGGCCATGGGCAATCTGGAGCCCAGCCGTCTGCTCGACCCGCGCTACCTGGAGTTAGGCGCGCCGGCGAAGCCAGAGCTGCTGCCCATCCTGGACGACTAGTCTTTCTTTACCGCCTGAAATCCGAAGCGCCGCTTGCTGGCGGGCGCCTTCTTCATTTGCAGGATCTCGCCCGCCAGAGCGCCTATCATGGCTCCATGGCGTTGGTTCACGCTCTCCACCTTATCCACGCGAAGCGCGAGATCCTTGTGGTTCATGAGCATCTCGCGCAACCGAATAAAAGCGCGAATGATCATGATATTCATCTGGACCGCGCGCTTACTGCGCAGCACCGAGGAGAGCATGGCGATGCCGTGCTCGGTGAAGACCAGGGGAGCGTACTTGCGGTGACGGCCGCGGCCCGTTTTGCTATGGTTTGCGCGGCTGCTGTCTAAGGTCACAGATTGTGACCTTAAAGCTTTTGCCTCTTCGGCCGTTATTTGGAACATAAAGTCGGCGGGGAAACGGTCGCCGTTGCGCTTCACGGCTTGATTGAACGCCTTGGTGGTTACGCGATATAACTTCGCCAGATCGTGGTCGAACATAACAGTGTGGCCACGCATGGCAAAAATGCGGCGTTCAATTGTTCCGGCGGGAATGCGAGCCAGACCGGCCTGGACCGCGCTGACCTTTACTAATGCAACTTTGTTCGACATAAGCTTATTGCGCTCCTCGTGATAACAGCATTACTTTCGCTGTATGAAACATGATCACGGCGTCCAATGCCGGCGCCAGGTTCTTGATGTAGTACAAATCGTATTCCAGCTTTACGATGGTGTCCTCAATGCTGTCGCCATATTTGTGTTTGATCTGCGCCCAGCCGGTGATACCGGGTTTAATGCAGTGCCGCTGGCGGTAGTAGGGAAGGCGTTTTTCAAGCTCGGCGACGAATTCAGGACGTTCCGGCCGCGGCCCGACAATCGACATATCGCCCTTCAGGACGTTGAACAACTGCGGCAGTTCGTCCACCCGCAGCCTGCGCAGCCAGCGTCCCAGCGGTGTCACGCGCGGGTCGTTCCGCGCCGCCCAGACCGCGCCGCTGTGCGCCTCCGCATCCTGCACCATCGAACGAAATTTATACAGCGTGAAAACGCGGTTGTCCTTGCCCACCCGCTGCTGGCGAAGGAGGGCCGGCCCGGGCGATGTCAGCTTCACCAGAACCGCCACCAGCAGCATCAGCGGCGCCAGCACCACTGCCGCCAGCGAGGCAATGGCCATCGAATAGGCCGATTGCAGACGTACCCCCGCTCCGGCTTGGCCCCAGCTCGCTTGAACTGAAGATAAGCTGCGAGGGGCGAAGCTCGTGCGTCGAGATCCGTTCGAATGCCATCTCGTAGGTGGTCAGCGCATCTTCGATCCGGATGCCGGAGAGCCGCAGCTCCAGTAGCTGAGCTACCGGTAGATTAGAACGGCGCTCGCGTAAACCCACTACAATGCGCTTGGGATGCAGCCGCTCCACCACTTCGAGCAGATCGGAAATCGCTCCCAGCCGGTTTCCGCCTGGCGGATTGGAATCATCCAGAAAACCCAAAGGCGTTAAGCCCTTCTCCGGATGCGCTTCCAGATGGCAGGCGATTTCCTGGACTATCAGCGAATCGCCGAGAAAAATCACGCGTTCCGAACGCAGCCTCTTCAAAAGCACTCGGCTAAAGAAAAGCCGCCACGCCATCAAGGCCAGGATGGTGAGCGCGCTGCCCGCGATCATGGGTCCGGCAGGCACCACCAGTTGTCCCAGCCTTAGGTAACCGAGCATGGCTTCTGTTAAGAACGCGGTTCCGGCCACCACGCCCACTTGCTGAATCAGCTCCCGGGGGCGCTCGCCCAGATTGCTGTACAAATCATGGAAATAAATGCTCAGCAGCAAGCACAGCACCACGATCAGGATGCGCAGCCACCCCAGGTCGCCCGTCAGAAACACCTCCGCGCCAGGCCGCAGCCAGACCCATGTCGCGGTCAGGTAACAGAGGCAGATGAGAATGAATTCCGAAGCCAGCAGCGCGGCGATCCTGGCCGGGACATAAACTCGAAACAATCGAAGCATTAGCTTGCAGCGCGGAAAGCGCGTTTATCGGAGGGCGCCGTACCGCCCTGCGTCAAATCCAGCACGGGTATGTTGGTCTCTTGAATTCGATGGATTGTGGCAGAAGTTTGCCGTTGCGCCAAAACCAGATGATCGGCCCATCCAAGAATTTGGTCCAAACTGCCGGTCAGCAACCGTCCGATGTGTGGAATGCTATCCAAAATGTAGTTGCGATTCGATCCGTAAATGGCAACCAGTTGGATGCGCGGATCGAAGACCTGAACGGCGCGGCCCTTTCCTATCAATTGTTCCAGCAGCGCCACTACCGGGCTCTCACGCAAATCGTCCGTGTCTTCCTTGAACGCCAGCCCGATCACGCCGATGCGCTGCGCGGGCAAATCGAGCACCGCATCAATGGCGCGCCTGAGATGCTGCTCATTGCTCGGCAAGGCCGCTTCGAGCAGCGGCAGCTTCAGGTCAAGATGGGCCGCGCGATAAACCAACGCCCGCAAATCCTTCGGCAGGCAAGACCCGCCAAACGCGAATCCAGGTTTCAGATAGGCCGCCGAGCTGTTGAGCTTGGCGTCCCGGCACAGCGTGGCCATCACCTCGGCGCCATCCACGCCCACTTGCTGGCTCAGCGCGCCGATTTCATTGGCGAAGTTAATTTTCACCGCGTGGAAAGCATTGCAGGCGTACTTAATCATCTCCGCGCAGCGCAGCGACACCAGGGAAGGCTGGACGTCCAGGTCGCAGTACAGACCGGCCACGTATTGAGCCGCCGCCTCATTGCCCCCGACCACCAGCAGCGGCGGCTCAAGAAAGTCCCGGACGGCCGAGCCCTCGCGCAGAAACTCGGGATGCGATACCACGCTCACCGCCGCATGTTCGGCGAACACCGGCAGCACCAGATCTTCGCAAGTCCCGGGAAAGACCGTGCTGCGAATGGCCACGATGAGCGGCTTCCGGCGTCCTGGAAGATGCCCCGCGATGCCGGTCACAACGCGACGCAATTGGTGCAGTCCCAGATTGCCGTTCTTTTCCGAAGGCGTTCCCACGCAAATCAGCGCGATGTCCGCTGCGTCGATGGCTTCGGCCGATATGGAGACCGACAGCCTGCCTGCGTCGATATTTTCCCGCACCAGATCTTGCAAGCCAGGTTCATAAAATGGCGCCCGCCCCGCTGCAACTTCCTTCACTTTGTGTTCGTCCCGGTCGATGCCCCAAACGCGATGACCCAGGCTGGCTAGACAGGCAGCGGTCACGCATCCGACATAACCCAGACCGAGTACGGCAATCTGAACTGGATTTTTCATTTCGTCTTGTCCTTGCTCCGGAAACCGGACTGATCCGGGGTTACAGTCCACCCGGGGTTACAGTAAGAAGAGCTTTCCCTCATGCAATCCACCATCACCACCGCAGCCGTGCTGGAAGAGAAAATCAAAAATCGAACCGCGCGCGTCGGAATTATCGGGCTCGGCTACGTCGGTCTGCCGCTGGCGATGGAATTCGCCAAAGCGGGATTTTCGGTTACTGGAATCGACATCCAGCCATCCAAGGTCGCTCAGTTGAATCGCGGCGAGTCGTACGTCCAGGATGTCCCCACGGATACGTTAAAGAAGTGGGTTTCTGAGGGAAAATTTCGCGCTACTTCAGATTTTTCAGTCCTTTCGGATCTGGATACCATCAACATCGCCGTACCCACGCCGCTGCGCAAGACGAAAGACCCGGACATGAGCTACATTGTCTCGGCCTGTCAGGCCACGGCGAAATATCTGGCCCCCGGCAAACTGGTGATTCTAGAGTCCACTACCTATCCAGGGACCACGGACGAGCTGGTTCTGCCCATGCTGGAAGCGCCCGGCTGGAAGGTGGGGGAGGACTTTTTCCTGTGCTTTTCGCCTGAACGCGTAGATCCCGGAAATGCGCAATACCAGACGGCGAACATCCCGAAAGTGGTGGGCGGCATCACACCCCAGTGCACCCGGCTAGGCGCCCTGTTCTACGCCCAAGCCCTGGAAAAGGTGGTGCCGGTCAGTTCCACCAGCGTGGCGGAGATGGTGAAACTGCTGGAAAACACCTTCCGCATGATCAATATCGGGCTGGTCAACGAAATGGCGCTCATGTGCGACCGCATGCGAATCAATGTTTGGGAAGTCATCGATGCCGCCGCCACCAAGCCGTTCGGTTTCATGCCGTTTTATCCCGGGCCCGGACTGGGCGGTCATTGCATTCCCATCGATCCGTTTTACCTGTCCTGGAAAACCAAACAAGCCGGCATCGAGGCGCGCTTCATCGAATTGGCCGGCTACATCAACGGGCAGATGCCGCACTTCGTGGTGGACAAAATCCAGGATGCACTGAACGAGCATTCCAAGCCTCTCAAGGGCTCGCATATTCATGTGCTGGGGGCCGCTTACAAACGCAACATCGACGATGTACGGGAATCGCCGGCCCTGGACATTATCCTGCTGCTGGAGCGCCGCGGCTCGCGCGTCACCTACAGCGATCCTTTCGTCGCCAAGATCAGCCTGGACGATCATGAGCTGATCGCGCAGGATCCCCTGGCGATGACCGATCAAGCCGATTGCGTCGTGGTGGTCACCGATCATAGCGGAGTGGACTATGCGGCAATCGTAGAGCGTGCCAGGCTTATAGTCGACACGCGCAACGCGCTGAAGAATTATCCATCGCCCAAAGTGGTGCGTCTCTAAGGCAAGAGAAGTCCGCTGTCCGTCGCCGTGGTAGCATCGGGGGATGCGGGGGCCCGTTTGCTCGATTTCCTGAAGCCGCCAGTGGCCGCGATCCAGGATTTCTATGTTCTCTCCGGGCGCGCGCTCCGTAACCTCTTTCGAGGCCCGCACTACGTGGACGACATCGTCATCCAGATGGACACCATTGGTGTGGGCAGCCTTCCCATCGTTCTGCTGATCGGATTTTTCAGCGGGTTCGTCATCACCATGCAGATGTCGCGCGCGCTGGCCCAATACGGCGCCACCGGACAGGTGGGCCAGATCGTCGCCATCACCCTGGTTCGCGAACTGGGTCCCGTGCTGACGGC
>Ga0206798_1166_pt1 | contig 12824 bp, 10 predicted proteins | sample Alteio_BWOrgCont_66_FD_152893 | JGI IMG/M metagenome (GOLD analysis project Ga0206798, IMG submission 152893) | Enriched cells from forest soil in Barre Woods Harvard Forest LTER site, Petersham, Massachusetts, United States -... | ecosystem: Environmental > Terrestrial > Soil > Temperate forest >...
GCGCTTCGGTGTTGCCACTTCTATTGCTGCTGTTTTATGGTCAGTGGTGTATATTTTCCCGGGTATCGTCGTAGGCGCCTTTTCGCTGGAGCTACCGCCCGCAATAGCGACTAAGTTTATAATAATCGTGTTAGCGATAGTCACCTTCAGTTGGCTGATTTTTGTGTTACTGCATTTATTTTTCAAAAGTATCGTGGAGATGGTTGATCTAGTTATGGTACGGCTGTGGCAAGCACTGACACGCTGTCGTGCGACGCGTTGGAGCACTCGCTTTCTTAGCGACCAGCATAACACCAATCCTCACCGGCAATTAACGTTGTTATTGGGCATTGTATTGCTGCTGGGTCTCTTCTTGAGCGTTTTCTACGGTGTTGTTACGCAAGGGCATATCACACGCCTTAATCAGCCGATCTTTGAACTACTGCGTTCTTTGCGCACACGTGTGGGTGATGATATTTTAATTTCAGCCACGTTATTGGGTGATGTGCGCGTGCAACTTAGCGCAGCATTTTTAGTCTTTGGTTGGCTAGTATGTAAACGTTATTGGCAGTTAGCCATGCATTGGGTGATATTGGTTTTGATTAGTGCTGGTAGCGTAGGAGCGATGACGCTTATTTACTACTCACCGCGTCCAACCGGTATCTTACATCCTCAACTCACTTCTTCCTTTCCAAGCGGCCACACTTTATTAGCAACGGCTTTGTTTAGTTTTCTTGCTATGGTTGTAGCGCGAGATTTACCGGAAGCAAAGCGCAAAACACCTTATCTATGCGCTGGATTTTTTATTCTGTTAATCGGCTTATCGCGTTTGTACTTAAGCGCGCATTGGTTCACCGACGTATTAGCCAGTATATGCTTGGGTTTAGCCTTAGCGTTGTTGATTAATCTATTATATTTACGCCGCAAACGTGTCACTGTTGCAACTTGCCAAATTAGTATTGTTATTATCAGTAGTTTTTTTATTTGCGGTTTAGTATATGGCGTTAAACAATTTCGTACTCAGGAAGATAACTACACATTATATTGGCCAAAAATTACCGTAACAGCAGCTGACTGGTGGCAACAACCTAACCCAGAAATACCTCTATTTGTAGTGTCACGATTGGCTGAGCCTACGGCTGTTTTAAATGTGCAATGGTTAGATAACTTACCACACATTAAACAAATATTAACCGCAGAAGGTTGGCAGGATCAGCAGATTCGCTTAGATTGGAAAAGCCGTTTACATCGCCTATCAACCCAAGCTAACCCGCAGCATTTACCCGTGTTACCGATGTTATACCAAAATCAGTCACCCGTATTGTTGATGACTAAAGCCAATAAGAATGCTGAGCAAATGCCACTCTATTTTATAGTATGGCAATCGAATGTCGCCGTAGCAGATAGCAAAGAGATTTTGTGGTTGGGCAGTGTGCATTATTACTTACCTAAAACAAAAAAAAGTAACACTCCTCTGCTAAGTGATGAGCAAATTAAGCAGTTATATCATTCTGCTTTACAAGTGTTGATTAAGGATATAAGTCCCCAATTCTATAAAAAAATTTGGTCAATCAAAGAAACAGAAGAACCGCCGTTGATCTATCCTCTGCATTGGAATGGTCAGCTGTTGCTGGTTAAAGCAATTCACTAACTATAATTTTTGCGCTATAGGCAAGCAAGCATTTTTTGCAGTTTGTGTATAGGGTCCTGCTTTCCTTCACTAAAGATAAAAACTTCTCTATGTCAACCCCCAAAACCCCGCTCTACGCTTACGGCTTACATGCCGTACAAGCGCTACTTGAACAAGCACCGCAACGTATACGCCAATTATTTTTACAACACGCAGCTAAAGAAGATCGCAATCAGCAAACGATTGTAGCGTTAGCAAAAGCCGCAGGCATTGCTATCCAAATGCAGTCTCGCTCTACATTAGATAATTTAGTCGAGCAGGGAGTGCATCAAGGCGTAGTTGCTCACTTAATTGCTACGCAACAGTATGACGATACTGATTTAGCAACATTACTTGATAAGCTCGAACAGCCCGCGTTTTTATTAATCCTTGATGGCGTGCAAGACCCACATAATTTAGGGGCCTGTTTGCGTTCTGCTAATGCGGCGGGCGTGCACGCGGTGATTGTACCTAAAGATAAATCCGCCCCTTTAACGGCAGTTGCTTATAAAGCGGCCAGTGGTGCAGCTGATGTAACACCCTTAATACGTGTCACCAACCTCGCGCGTACCATGGAAAAACTTAAACAGCGCGGTATTTGGTTGTATGGCGCAAGCGACAGCGCACAACAGCCGCTGTATGCTGCTGATCTCAAAGGATCAATTGCCTGGGTACTGGGTGCGGAAGGCGACGGACTGCGTCGTTTAACGCGTGATACGTGTGATGCGCTGTATGCAATTCCCATGCAAGGAGCAGTATCGAGTTTGAATGTGTCAGTAGCAACGGGGATTTGTCTATTTGAAGCAGTGCGGCAGCGTGCGCTGTAGAGGACGAGCAGTTGGCAAGCGTTTTTATTAGTGAGAAACTTAGCTAACGAACTTATAAAAGTTCGGTCAATCATGACTGAGCTTTTATATGAGAGGATTTTAAAGAAATTAGCTTTAATAAACATCTTTCGTAGTATTAGGAATTCTTGACGAAATTCGAACACATCCTCTAAAAAATGGTGCATTCTCTGGAAATTGCCGTTTTCCATACCTCTTTGGGGAAAAACTTAAAGTTGAATCTATCGCTGGCATAGTTGAAGTGTGTAAAATATCTCTATGTTCATCTGTTTCGGTATGAAAATAGTCGAATTTAATGCATTCTATAAAATCATAACCTTCAGAGAGTTTAAGTTTTGGCCATTTTTTTAAAATCTCAAGAAAAACATCCATATATTCTTTTAGTTCGCAAAGCACCTTCAAAACACTAGAAAATTCTTCAAATTCGAAAGGCTGCTCTGGAGGAGTCGGTGCTTGAAGAGAATAATAAACAGCATCTGCAACGCCAAAATTCATTAAAAAGTCAGGGTGCATAATAATTGGCGCATAAGTTTTTAAGCCATAATGATTGATATACCCATTTTGTATACTTTGAGTAGGAGCAGTTTCTTGGCTTTCATCCGCGGGCCTAAAGCCTGGGATAACACCGCAACCAATAGAAATTAAAATTAGATGTTTGACTGTATCTAAAAAATAAGGTTTTAACTTAATTTTACGTCGCGTTAATTCCATTATGTACATTTCCCAATTTATATCTAAGGAAATTTTATTAGACCAATAATGCAATTGCTCTAAAGCTTCCTGCGCCCAATATTCTTTTAATTTAATCCAGCCAATATTTTTAGGGTGAGATTCTAGCCATTTCTGCGTAAAGAATAATACCTGGATAGACCAAGGGTCCTCTACAGCTGTATGGTTAAAGATTTCCATAAAAACCTTCGCTTGTTCAAATATATCACGTGGCACGTGCGTGCGCATGTGGTAAGCAGCTTGTAATTTACGATGACTAGCTGTGTCCGTGATCTTAGGCAACATAAACAAAGTTCGCGCTCCTGCCGAAATACTCCAGCCCCACTTTCGTCTGATAAGTATGGGTACTTGTTTAAGTATTTCCCATACGCCTACACTAGTTCCAGGTCGAAATAATTTGAAAGGTTATAGAGTATTGCTTTAATGTTTCAATATAAACTTCTATACATTTATCAAGAATAAGCGCCAACGGAAAAGAGCTATAGCTCAGCTTTTCACGCAAAATAGCTGGAGTACTGGAATCATCAAGTGTACTAAGCTGCCCCTGATCCGTAGGGACATATAACGCTCCTTTGTCAAAAATAGTTGTACCATAAGGATAACTGGTTAGAATTAAAGTATGCTCAGAGGTAGGATTAAACTCGTCAATAATTTCTGCCAAAGTAGGATTTATTGCAATTACTTTATCTCTGATCTTATCCCAAGTAATTTCTTTGTACCAAGTTAAATCTCTACATTCTGGAGCAACCTTTATTACACCCATAAAAAATCCTTTTGTTAAATTTATAACTGTGTAGCTTAAATTTAATATTGTGGTATAGCACCATTAAGTTTCTCTTCATAAGAGGTGCTGCTGCTATTTCGCAATGAGTTCTCCTGTAACGCTTACCTTTGCTTCAGACATCCTATAATACATTTGCTTTTAAGCGTGGCTCTTAAGCCAAGCATTTTAGGAAGTATGCGAAACTTAATGAGATATTTTTTTCAGATCGAGTAGCATAAATAAAGTATATAATAGAACTTATGCGATTTTTTACCCTAGCAAAATTCCATAGTAAAACACAATAGATAATTTGGCAACAAACTCCTATCTTTTAAAAATTTTCATTTATGTTGTAATACCTCCTGAGCCTAATATTGAATAATAAATAGGCATTACAATCACAAGAAGATGATAAAAATGAACAGTACTGTAACTTTTCAACCCAGTCTTTTTTCACAAATCAGCCATGAGTTGCGTATTCCCTTAACCAGTATCCTGGGGATGGCACATTTTTTGGATCAAACGCCTCTTAATATCCAGCAAAAAGAGTATCTGCGTATCATTTTAGAGTCTGCTCAGCAATTAGAGAAAGCCGAAGTAAAAATCGCTGCCTTGCTCAAAAATCACACTATTGGAGGTTCTTATGCCGTTTGCGTTAAAGAAGATTAAAAAAATCCTGCTTGTTGAGGATGAAAGAATAGCGCAGATTGTCAATAAGATGTTGCTGGAAGAACTGGGTTATATGATCACTATTGCCGAGAATGGCCAACAAGCGCTCGATATGGCACAAAAAAATGACTATAGCTTAATCTTTATGGATATAGGGTTACCTGATATGGATGGCATTGAAGTCACTCTTAAAATCCGCAATAGGGAAAAGACACAAAGAATTCCCATTGTAGCTTTAACTGCTTTTATGCAAGCGGATTTGAAAGAAAAATGCTTGGCTGCGGGTATGGATCAAGTGCTTACTAAACCAGCAGCAGCTGCTACTCTGCAACAGACTATTGCTCAATTAGCAGCTTAAGCAATAGCAAGAAATTGGCAACTAATCTAATAAGAAAAGTTAGCTGTACAGTATGTTGATAATAATAGTTGAGGAAGCGGTATTCCTACAAATTAAATAAGGAGAAGTTTCATGCGCAATGACAGCTACACAAAAAATCCCCCCATTAAACGAGAAGCAGCAGATAAACTTATCCTCACCACACGAGAAAGACAGTGTATTAACGAAGCCTTAAAAGGTCATACACCGCAACAGATAGCAGAGAATTTAAACATTTCTGTTAGAACGGTTTTTTATTATTTAAATGGTGCGCAAGTAGAAATAAAAAAATTCATCAGACAGATAATAGAATAACAATTTGCAGCTTAATCTAACACTACCCGTGCTAAGTACTGGTAAATTTAAACTGACGAGCTTGTTCTAGTAGATAACTCTTGCTCCTGCTAGGTTGTTAGCAACCTGGAAGGTAATTTTTTGAATCAGACGCAGTCATGTTTGTCTCAGGAGCGAGCTCCTAAACTACTTTGTTTAAATAAAAACTGAACATCCGAGTTATGTAGAAGAAATGGGTTCTTGTTTTACTTGCACCTTTGTCTCTGCCAATAAAACATACATGGCAGGTACGACAATTAAAGTAAATAACGTGCCAATAGAGAGTCCTGAAGCAATTACTAAGCCAATATTAAATCGACTTACCGCACCTGCGCCACTCGCCAGCAGTAATGGCAATACACCTAATACCATTGAAGCTGTCGTCATTAAGATGGGTCGCAAACGAATGCCAGCAGCCATTTGCGCTGCTTCACGTTTACTATGACCGGCTAGTTGCAGATCATTGGCAAACTGTACAATTAAAATACCGTGCTTACTGATTAAACCAATTAAAGTCACTAAGCCTACTTCAGTATAAATATTTAAGCTCGCGCCGTGTAGACCTAAATTAATGAAAATCATGGCGCCGCAGATGGACATAGGTACGCTAATTAAAACAATGAGTGGATCACGGAAACTTTCAAACAGTGCTGATAGTGCTAGAAAAATAATAATAAGGGCAAAAACGAACGTAATTAATAACGCGTTACTTTCCTGCATGTATTGCCGCGATTCACCCCCATAATCAATACTATAGCCTGCCGGTAAGAGAGAACTGGCTAAAGTTCTTAATGCTGATAGCGCTTGACCTTGCGTGACATGTGGTAATAATGCAGCAGAAAACTTCGCTGAGTTAAGTTGTTGAAAATGATTTAAAGTTTGTGGCACTACGGTTTTTTCTAAATGCGCAATACTAGATAAAGGGACTGCAGCTCCAGCAGGAGTTGTGAGGGAATAATCGAGCAACTGCTCTTCATTGAGCCGTTGCTGGCGTTCTACTTGTGGAATAACTTGATAAGCGCGGCCACTTAAACTGAAATAATTAATATAGCCGCCGCCTAACATCGATGCTAGCGCATCACCAACATCTTTCATGGTTAAACCTAATTGCGCAGTTTTATCACGATCAATAATAATGTTAGTTTCAGGTTTGTCTAATTTTAAATCGGAGTCAATATAACCAAACAAACCGAGTTGACGCGCCCCATTGAGAAAATTTTCTGCGACAGTATTTAGATTATTATAGTTATCCGTGGTGCCAATAATAAATTGCAATGGTAAACCACCACCTGCACCGGGTAATGCGGGGGGCTGAAAAATCACCGCTTGCGCGCCCGCAATAGTGCCTAACTGGGCTTGTAATAAAGGTTGCATTTGTGTGGGAGTACGCTTACGTTCATCCCACGGTTTTAATACCATACCCGCAATACTGGTGTTTAACCCTTGTGCACCATCAATCTGAAAGGTGTGCGCCATTTCTGGATATTTCTGTAAAATAGTAAACGTTTGTCTGGAGTAAGCTTGCGTCTGACCGAGCGTAGCATCGGGCGCTGCGGTTAGCATAGAAACTAGTATGCCTTGGTCTTCTTGCGGTGCTAATTCGGACTTAGCAGAGCTATAGAGAAAATAAATACTGGTTAAAATAAGTACGGCAAACACCATAACTATGGGTAGGTGATTAAGAGAACTGTTCAGTACCCGTTCATATACAGTACGTAAGCGCTCAAATTGTGAATCAACCCAAGTAATAAAACGCGCACTATAGCCAGTGCCTTGCGTTCTTTCTAAATATCGCCCGCACATCATCGGCGATAAGGTTAAAGCGACAATAGCAGAAATCGTCACCGCACCTGCTAAGGTAAATGCAAATTCGGTAAATAGAGCACCCGTTAGCCCGCCCATAAAACCAATCGGCACATACACCGCAATCAATACCACGGTAATGGCGATAATAGGATTTGCCAGTTCGCGCGCTCCTTTAATAGCAGCATCACGCTTGGAGAGACCTTCTTCCAAATGGCGATGAATATTTTCTACTACGATAATAGCATCATCTACTACTAAGCCAATTGATAGTACGAGTGCTAATAAAGTGAGCAAGTTAATTGAATAACCAAAGATCAGCATTACAAAAAAAGTACCGATCAGTGATAAAGGAATAGCGATAACAGGAATGAGTACTGAACGCAGTGAACCTAAAAATAAAAAGATCACCGCGGTAACGATTAACATAGCTTCCACTAAGGAGCTTTTTACTTCGTTGACAGAGCTGTTAATATATTTAGTAGCATCATAAACAATTTGGCCATTTAAACCCTGCGGTAATTGCGCCACAATGCTCGGGAAGACTGCGCGGACTTTATCGATGACAGTTAATACGTTTGCCGTAGGTGCAACTTGAATACCAATATAGACCGCTGACTTGCCATCAAAGCTAACTTTAATGTCATAATTATCTGACCCTAAGGACACGTTAGCAACGTCACTTAAACGCACTAGAGCACCATTCTGCGATTTAATTACTAGATTACGGAACTCATCGAGGCTACGTAAATTAGTGTCTGTGGTTAGATTTACCGTCACCATCTGGCCATCAGTGCGGCCAGCCGCGGCAATAAAATTATTGTTAGCAATAGCATCACCAACGTCTTTTGCAGTCAAGTGATAAGCAGTTAGTTTGTTGGGGTCCAACCAAGCACGCATAGCAAACCGCTGACTACCTAAAATTTCTGCCTGTTGTACTCCATCCACGGCTTGTAACTTAGGCTGCACAATGCGAGTTAAGTAGTCAGTAATTTGATTACCTTTCAGAAGCGGGCTGGAAAAACCGATATACATTGAGTCGATAGTATCACCGGTTGAAATTGCAAATGTTGGCTTCTGTGCTTGTTGCGGAAGCTGATTTAACACTGAACTGACCTTGGTATTAATTTCTGTCAGTGCTTTATTTGGATCGTAATTTAAGCGCAAATGCGCCTCAATCGAACTTGACCCCAATTGGCTGCTGGAAGAGAGGTGATCAATACCACTGGCTTGAGCGATAGCGTTTTCCAGAGGTGTAGTAATAAAGCCAGCGATTACCGACGGATCAGCACCGGTATAAGCGGTACTGACCGTGATAACCGCTTTTTGTGTTTCGGGATATTGGCGTACCGGTAATAAGCCAAGCGAACGTAAGCCCAACACCAAAATAAGTAAGCTGATGACACAAGCCAGTACTGGACGCTTGATAAAAATATCAGTAATTATCATGTTATTGGTTCTATGTGGTTTGGAGTGGATGTCATCTTCAAACGTTATTTCCGTGGAGCCTGCCCCCGCGAAAGCGGGAATCCAGTTTTAAAATCTCGGTCGCAGGCAAAATCCATAGGAATAAAAATACCCGTTACAAACTAGCGGTTTATTCTTCGCTAACTTGCGGATTGGGGTCAGTACTGGGTTTTACACTATTATCGATCACTACTGAACCACCATTTTGTAGTTTCAGGCCGCCACTGGTTACCACCAAATCATCTGCTGAGAGACCTTCCAAGACGGCAACTTGATCTCCGCGTTTTTCTCCCAAGACGACAAAAACCTGTTGTACAGTCAGTTTATTGGCTGCGTCTTTATTCTTGGCTTCATGAATAATGTAAACAATATCCCCATAAGGGTTATAGGTAATTGCAGTTTGAGGTAGGGTCAAGTGTTGCTGCGGTTTACCCGTATTAATCATTAAATTCACAAACATGCCAGGAACTAGTCGCTGTTTGGGATTCTCAAATAATACCTCTCCTCGTACATTGCGCGTTGTCTCGTCTACTTCAGGTTCGAGAGTGGTAATTTTGCCAACGAACTTATCTTTTGGGTAGGTATCACTCAGCAGTTCTACCGTTTCACCTACTTTAATTTTTGCTAATGCTTGCTGTGGCACTAAAAAATCCGCGTAAATCGGATCGAGCGCTTGCAGCGTAACGATTTTATCACCCGCCTTGATAAATTGACCTGAATTTACAGCAGAAATTCCCAAGTATCCGTCAAACGGGGCGACGATGTTTTTTTGGGCAACAATAGCTGCCTGTTCTTGAACCTGGGCTTGAGTGTTTTTTAAATTAGCTATATCGGTATCTAGGGTGGCTTGGCTAATTGCCTTAATTGCAAATTGTGCTTTATCACGCTTATAGGCCGATTCAGCCAGCTCATATTGCGCTTGTAACGCCTGTAAATGGGCGACATCTATATTTTGTCTTAATTTAACCAGTAAATCGCCTTGCTTGACAGTAGCGCCTGAGATAAGAGGAAGCGCATCAACAATACCGTCAACCTCACTACTGACATCCACACCCTGAGCCGCGCGCAAACTGCCTACAGCATTAATATGTGGCTGCCACGTTTGGCGTTGGACTTTACTAGCAGTGACGGTAGCAGGAGGTGTACCCGCAGCCATCATTTCCTTAAAGCCTAAGTAACCAGTAAATGCTTTAGCGCCAAAAAAGATACCGAAAAAACCCACAACGCAAATAACAGTAATCAGCATGGGTTTGTTGAGAAAAGTACGTCGCATGAGTGCCTGGCTCCCAAAATAAAATATACCCGTCGCCATTTCAGCGTTGGAGTTGCTACTTATTGGATGTTAAGTGGGAGTGCATTCTAACGTAAATTAGTATATTCTGCTAAATGTAATTCTCGCATATTCCCTGGTGTACCGCGGGACTGGGCCCAATAGAGTTTCCAAAGATAAGCATATGAATGCTCTGCTTAGGCCACCGTGCGTGTGAAATGACTCGCATAAACAACACTATACCCGAAGGATTTCAAGTTTTTGGCAAGGCGCCCGCGCAGGTGAGTAGCGAAGCATATATGACATATGTGAGCAGCGAAGCAAGCGGGCAACACAGCCAGAACTTGAAAGACAATGGGTATAAACAAGATATAGAATGCCTTGATGCTACAGCAGGGCATCTCTTTTCTCTATCCTATACTGATAAAACTCATGACTGACGATACCCCCCAACCCTGTATGACCTTCGATTCGCTAAACTTGCCTACTACATTGCTTAAGGCATTAAAAGCCCTAGGTTATGAAACACCCTCTCCCATTCAAGCCAAAATTATCCCTTTTTTGCTAGCAGGTCGTGACGTTCTCGGCCAAGCACAAACGGGTACCGGCAAAACCGCTGCTTTCGCGTTGCCATTATTGGCACAATTAAACTTAAAACACCTGATATCGCCGCAAATACTGGTGCTAGCACCGACCCGTGAGCTAGCAATACAGGTTGCCGAAGCATTTCAGCGTTATGCAGTTAATCTGCCAGGTTTTCATGTTGTACCTATCTACGGCGGTCAGGACTATGCCACCCAGATCAAGCAACTGAAGCGCGGTGTGCACGTCGTGGTAGGCACGCCTGGGCGAGTATTAGACCATATACGTCGAGGCACTTTAAAACTAGATGGGTTATCGTCCTTAGTACTGGATGAAGCCGACGAAATGTTGCGTATGGGCTTTATTGAAGACGTAGAGTGGGTATTACAGCAAATATCACCCACCTGTAGGATCGCGTTATTTTCCGCCACTATGCCCGACGCTATTCGCCGTATTGCCAATAAGCATCTTAAACAGGCCGAATATGTCACTATCAAAGTACGCACCACGACAGCAGAAACTATTCGGCAGCGGTATTGGGAAGTATCCAATGCTAATAAACTCGATGCCTTAACCCGCCTGTTAGAAATAGAAACCTTTGAGGGTATCTTGATATTTGTGCGAACGAAAACTGCCGCATTAGAATTAGCACAAAAACTCAGTGCGCGCGGCTATTCAGCAGCACCGTTAAGTGGCGATATTGCACAAACGCAGCGTATGCGTACGGTAGAGCAGCTCAAAAATGGTAAATTAGACATTGTGGTAGCAACTGATGTTGCAGCACGCGGGCTGGATGTGGAGCGTATCAGCCATGTTATTAATTTTGATATTCCGCAAGATACAGAATCGTATGTACACCGTATTGGTCGTACAGGACGAGCGGGTCGCAAAGGGGAGGCAATTTTATTTGTTGCGCCACGTGAAAAACGCATGTTAGCGATGATTGAAAAAGCCACTCGGCAAGTCATTGAGCGTATGCAGGCGCCCTCAACCCAATTAATTAACGACAAACGTGTTTCCCGCTTTATGCAGCGTATTACCGAATCATTGTCGGGTAAACAAAATAACATTTTCTGTGAGGTCATTGAAAAATACCAACAAGAAAATAATTCTGTTACTTTGCTAGAAATTGCCGGCGCATTAGCCGCTATGGCGCAAGGCGAAATACCCTTGTTAATGTCCCACAAACCAACGCTACCTGAACACACAACTGGTCGTGATGAGGTTTATTCAGGAGGCAGAAATGCTGATTCCAGAGAACGTCCTGCGCGACGCGGTGCAAGTGCTCCATTAGCGGGTAATTTAGTTAATTTTCGTTTAGACGTTGGTTCCACCCACGGTGTAAAACCAGGTAATCTAGTGGGTGCTATTGCCAATGAAACAGGTCTTACCAGCAAACAAATGGGTAAAATAGAAATTTTTGAGGAGTACAGTACAATTAATTTGCCAAGCGATATGACAGCCGCACAGCGTAAAAAATTAAATAGTATCTGGGTAGCTAATCGCCAGCTTAAACCAACAGAAGTCGGTCAAAGTCGCGACAAGAAAAAAAACGAATATAGCAAACGCAAAGAGCGCAACACTGGTCGGAAAGAGCGTAATTAAAAGAGACTAATCGGGGGCTTGCTCCCGAGACAAACTACCATGCTCATTCTCTTGTCTCCAGCAAAAACACAGAATTTCTCCACTGACTACTTGTCATCGGATTACACTGTTCCACAGTTAGCAAAAAAAAAACGGCCAGTTTAATTGCAAAACTAAAAACCTATTCGGCAACTGCTTTAAAAAAGCAATTAGTGGTTAGTGATAAGCTTGCTGAACTTAACTATCAACGTTTTAAAGCCTTTAATGCGCATCAATATACAATAGCCAACGCTAAACCAGCAATCTATGTCTTTGAAGGTGACGCTTACCGCGTACTTGCGGTGCATACATTAACCAACAAATCTATTGAATATTTACAGCAACATCTGCTGATTTTATCAGGTTTATACGGTTGTTTGCGTCCGTTAGATTTAATGCAAGCCTACCGTCTAGAAATGAAAACACCACTCGCCATAGGCAGACACAAAAATCTGTATAGTTTTTGGCAGCAGATCCTCACAGAGACAATTAATACTACGGTTAAAAAAAAAAACAATAGCCAGTTAATAGTTAATTTAGCCTCTACAGAATATGCGCGTGCCGTAATTCCGCAAAAACTAGAAATTCCTTTTCTCACCATCGACTTTAAAGAAAAACATAATAATAGCTATCGAACAGTTGGTATTCATGCTAAACGAGCACGGGGATTGATGTTGCGTTTTATGGCTGAAAACAAATTAATGTGTCAGCAAGAT
>Ga0206798_1167_pt1 | contig 12814 bp, 12 predicted proteins | sample Alteio_BWOrgCont_66_FD_152893 | JGI IMG/M metagenome (GOLD analysis project Ga0206798, IMG submission 152893) | Enriched cells from forest soil in Barre Woods Harvard Forest LTER site, Petersham, Massachusetts, United States -... | ecosystem: Environmental > Terrestrial > Soil > Temperate forest >...
GATGGCGATAGGTTATTGCAGGTTGAGGGTGCTGAAGGATAAAATTGATGACGCGCTTGCTTAACACTCGGTACTGTGGCGCTTCTTTAGCCAGATGAATACCATTGAAGCGCTTGTAGAGATAATTAAAGATAGCGTAAGAAATGCGGTAAGCAAGACTTTGCGGAGATTTTTGCCGATTAGTGGCAAATACTACATCAGCGCCTCTAACCGCCTCATTAAGCATCTGTGGCAAAAATTTAATATCGTCAGATAGCGGATCAATGACGGCGACGAAGTCTCCCAAGGCGTTTTCTAGTCCAACCCACGACGCCGTATCAGTGTCGACTTCTTTGGTCAGAGCATATATTTGTAGATTAGGCAGACCGCTTTCTCCAGTAAGTGTTTTGAAGACAGCCACGCTGTCATCGTCGGATGCGTTATCAACCACGATGAGCTCGTAATCACTGACTAGGCTAGAGATACAGGCTGTAGCGTCTAATAGAGCTTTTTCAGTATGAGCTCGCTGGTTACGTGCGACAAATACAACAGACAAAAAAATGGGGAAAAACGTCATGTAAGCCTTCTTTTATCAGGAGTTTTCATGGTTATAAGAACTAGATTCCTTTCAGAAGAGGACAGTACCGTATTTTGGAAATATTCGCTAGAAATTTCAACCTTTCTCGATAGGAGCCACTCATGGTAAATTACCTGTTATAATAAAAATAAAGCAATACCTACCATCAGTATATTTACCCATTAAATAAAAGTGAGTAAGCCTTATCAATTTGAGTGGGGGCTAGTTGCCATGCAGATGCAGACCTACTGTTATGACAGAGAAAGCTTTATGAATAAAAAAATACTCATATTCTGGATCTAAAAAAGGACTCAATTATTGCAGATATTGCAATGGATTTTTTGCCAGAAATTGAAATCCCTAATATGTGGGAGGTGCTTGAACGTTATCATCATTCGGGGTTTCATTTTCTTAATATTGCGCTAGCGGGTGATTTAACCAGTGTCGAGACAACAGTGCGCTATATTTCTAGGCAACAAAATAAAATTAAAGACTTAGGTAATAAATTTATTGTAGTAAAAAAAGCTGAAGATATTTTTAAAGCAAAACAACAAAATAAACTTGCATTAGGTTTTTGGTTTCAGAGATCAACTCCATTAGCAAATGATATTAATCTTAGAAAAAAATGATGCAGGTTTAAGTGCGTTTGGTTACAAAGTCATTGAAGAGATGAATCGTGTTGGAATGTTAATTGATATGTCTCATGGTGGTATTAAAACATCATTAGATGTTATTGAGGCATCCAAAGATCCTGTTGTATTTTCTCACTCAAATGCACAAGGTGTTAATCCTCATGTTCGTAATTTGACAGATGAACAGATTAAAGCAATTGCAAATAAAAACGGTGTAATTGGTATTAATGGTATGGGACTTATTTTAGGCGTTGAAGAACCAACTGCTGAGAAATATATTGAACACATCAATTATATCTGCAATTTAGTTGGTTCTATAGATAACATCGCTATAGGGTTAGATTTAATTTATTTCAATGAAATGCTACCGATTTTTTTCGAAAAATCCGGATTAAGTTACCCGAAGGGATATTTGGGTTCAATGAAAGGACTACAACCAGAACAAAATGAAAGGACTACAACCAGAACAAATTGATGAAATAATTGAGACCCTGATACGTTCCCATTATTCAGATGAGGATATTAAGAAGATTTTAGGTGAAAATTTTTTACGTGTGGTATCCAAAGTTTGGAAATAATAAAAATGTAAGTAGATCGATAAGTGGCGGAAAAACGCAGCTTCCGTACCTTGGGGGCGGGTGCTCAAATCCTTTCATGATCCGCAAATTCCCAACCCATTATCGCCAGTAATACTAAATACAATGCAGGTTTCAAGTATACTCTAAAAGTCCAGTAATAACAATTACTGGACTTTGTTTAATAATTTTGAAAAATACCTCCTTATGGTAATATGCTCACTAGCTGGGTGACTTATTAATATCAGGTAGAAGCTATTTATTTTGTCATTACTCTTAATTTTTGAGGTAAATAATCATGCATACAGTCAAATTCCGACTTAAGTGGATAGTGCTCTAAGTGCATGTGATTCATTAGTAGTATTGCCTGCTTTCACTTCTTAGTACACTACAATTTTATGCCAATAATCGATAAAAGAATGCAAATTTTTTAATCTCTTCTATATATTGCAGATAGGAAGTAGTCTTTTTGTAAGAAGGAAATTACCTTATAGACCCTAGTCTTAGCCTTGTTTTTAAGTGTTAGTACTGATATACTTCTTTACAGTAAATTTCAAACAATTATTTAAATAATTTAGATGTAAGTTATGCATGACTTGTGCTGAATTTTTTTGATTTTTGAAGTTTGTTTAGATTTTACTTTCATAAATCAAGTTTGAGGAGAGACGTCATGAAGACATTATTTAAAAAAGCAATCCCTTTAATGCTAGCATTTTTAACATTCCAAGTATTTGCCACTACTTCCACCGTAACAGACTATAGCGCTCAAGATAAAACAATCGTTAGTAGCATCGAAAAGCAAATTGCCCGTAATCCCGAAATTTCTTCCGTGCATGTTGCCCTCAACAGTTTAAGAGGAAAGGTCGTGTTGATTGGCACAGTCGATACAGAAGCCCAAGCAAGCGATTTGGTTGAAATTGCGCAATCCACTCCTGGCGTTACGGATGTAATTACCACCAATCTAAAAGTTAAAGATAGCAACCAGCCTTTAGCGGATACGATAATTACTGCTAAAGTTAAGGGATTATTTTTGCGCGATAAATTATTTACCAACAAAGATATTTCTGTCACGAGCGTGAAAGTAGAAACTAAAAATGGAGTTGTACATCTAACTGGAACAGCTGACTCTGCTACGGAAGTGAAAAATGCTGTTAAAGCTGCTAAAACTGTAAAAGGTGTTAAAAAGGTAAAGTCTTATATCAAAATATCTAACAAGTAATAAGTAATATTTACATAATTTTTAATAACTGGAGAGTACTATGAGTACAAATAATGAATCAGCCAATCGCTCACATGGTCATGATACCGATCTTACGGAAAGTGCAAAAAGAGGTGCTCAAGCGTTAAAAGAAAAATCACAGCATCTAGCGCACAAAGCTAGTAACAAAGCAGAAGAAGCTTGGGATGATGTAAAAGATAAAGCGCAAAATTTAGCGGATAAGGCTAGTAATAAGATATATGAGACCTGGGATGATGTAAAAGACAAAGCACAGGACCTTAAAGATAAAGCTTGCGATGCTCAAGCCACATTAACAAGCTATGTGAAGCGTAATCCCCTAAAGTCAGTGGCTTGGGCTGCAGTGGCGGGCGCAATAATCGGTAGTCTATTACGTAAGTAAGGGAGCGTGCTACATACTGATAATAGGAGAGCTTTATGAGTACACATTCTAAAGATCGAGATGTAACTGAGACATTGAAAAAAAGTGGACAAGTAGTTAAAGAACAAACTCGGAAATTGAAAGATAAAGCTAAAAAAAACCGGGATGTTGTAAAAGAAGAAGCTTATGATGCCCAAACCACCTTAGCCAATTATATAAAACAGAACCCCCTCACATCATTAGCCTGGTCAGCGCTAGCAGGAGCAGTATTAGGAGCTTTACTACGTAAATAAAAAGCTTAAAAAATTTGCCGAATGTGTTAACAGGGCTGATAAAACGAGTAACTTTACTTTTATCACCGCACTATTAAGTTACTACCCTACTCTAAGCCATATGGTTTAATAAAATAACCGGAGAGTATTATGAGTAATTTTGAGAAAACTACCCAAGACGTAACCAATAAAGCAACCCGAAAAATTGAAGAAACTTTAGCTGATGCTCAACAAAAAGCTTCAAAAAACCAAGCGATTGTAGCAAGTTATATAAAGGCAAATCCTTTAAAGTCCTTAACATGGGCAGCTTTAACTGGTGTAGTACTTGGGGCTTTTTTGCGCACCTAGAAGCTAAGATAGATAGTAGCCATATGATGGAGACTTATAACCTATTATCACTACGTTGCGTAATGAGGTGAACTCCTCTTTTTAATAGAGATGAGGCATTACTCTCAGGAGATTTTTAAAGTTGGCAAGTGCTATCTATAAGGGCAACTTCTACCCTACTCGATTATTCAGCTACTCGAGGAGCAATCGTTGCTTTTACCCGTTCACTTTCGCGAGCATTAGTTAAGCAGGGTATACGTGTAAATACAGTAGCCCCTGGCCCTGTTTGGACGCCTTTAATCCCTGCTGGTTACCGGAAAGCGTCTTAAAGAATTTGGTAAAAATGTTCCTATGGAACGACCTGCTCAGCCAATTGAGATTGCACCCTGTTATTTATTTTTAGCGTGTGAAGATTCTTCTTATATTTCAGGTCAGGTATTACATCCGAACGGCGGAGAAATTGTAAACGGCTAATAATAAACATGCGGAGTAAAATCGATGCAGAACAAGGCTTCAGGAACTAACTTTTTAAGTGACTTAAAACAAATGGGCCAAGCACCTTATACACTAGCAGCAGGAATTTTTCGGCTTGCTTGTTTAGAGATGCAATTAGCGAAGAAAAACCTGCTAGAGATAGGATATCTATTTTTCTTATTGATGATCGTAAGCCTCACCTTGTGGCTAGGGATTAACGTGTTAGCAGTAATTTATCTACTGTCATTTGGTTTTTTCTTAATTAGTGCGTTGCTGATAGTCATTGCTTTTAATATTTTATTAGGCGTCATTCTTGCAATGCTTCTTATAAAATGTAGCAGGGTAATTACTTTCTCAGCAACTCGCGAGCAGTTAGCTTCTTTACGACAAGATAATAACTAGATTTTATAAAATAAAAGGTAAACCATGATCTCCAAAGAGAAAATCCAATGGGAAATAAATCAGCAGGTTGCTGAATTAAACGCTTGTCGTCAAGCAATGAAACAGAGTACGCAGAAGGTAAGAAAAACCATAGCTAGTCCAAGTGTCTTGTGTGGTGGAGCAGTAATAGGTTTTCTAGTTAGTTATTTTTTTATTAGCAAACGACAAATCTCTGTAAATACTGTAAGCGTTAGTAAAAAAAGCTCTTTTGGTAGCAGAATGAACACCGTCTTTTCTTCGCCATTGTTTTTATTAGCAGTTGCATTATTAAAGAATAAATTAAAATAGACAGCAAATAAATAATTGCAGCAGACTCTAGATATCTAGTCAAAATTTTTAACTCGGGAGCTTGCTTCCAAAATTTTTAAATTTTTCAGGGAAAATATGCAAGGCAGAAGACTTGAACAAAATAGAGGTGCAGCCCCTGCACTATTTCTCGGTGTAAATTTATACGGGCTTATTTTTTTAGGGATAGGAGGAGCTGTAGTACTTTCTTCTCTATATTTCGCACAAAAATTATTAATAGAACCACCGCAAGAAGCCAATAGTAACCTTCTTATTCCTGATGCTGATGCGATTGAGGTTTCTAGTTATTCTGTTATAAATTCATCTACCTTTTTTTCAGCGCCGCACACAGCTGCTTCTACTCAGGTTAAGTGGAAAAACCCAAGTCTTGCAGAAGCTTTAGTGCAACTTAAAGCAGCGACCGCCAGTTCTCAACAACTTGAAGATCAATTCGATTCCTCTCAAACCCTGACAACCGCTTTTGCCCTGTTAGAGGGACTCGACGCTATGCGAAGTAGTTTTGAACAATGGAAACCAATTGCACTTGAGAAAGCAAGAAAGGGACTAGATCTGTCCAAGTATAAAGAATTTAATACCTATGTAACCCAATTGTCTCAATCTCAGCGTGTCCCCCAGCGTATTGCCGCGTTAAATGTCCTGATAGATGAAACAATAAAAGCATTCTTAACAACCAAAATAGTAACTTTAAAAAATGAACCTCTCTCTGACAGTCAGAAACGAGAGTTGCAGCATGAAACTAGGAGTGCTTATCTTGTAGCAATGCAGCATTCACCACTGATTAAGAAATTAATGAGCTACTATGCCATTTCTGCAGGCGCTATCTATGTTGGCGAGAATGAAATGGATCAAAGTCTTGCCCCCAACCAAGCAGGTTTAGGAAGCTTTATGCCGCAAGACGGCAGCTTTTACTTTGCCTCCAAGCAACTGTTTACTACAAGAGAACGTAGTATTCGGAGTTTAGCGATATATGGTGCTTTTGCTCATCTGTTTCATGTGCCTGAGCATATTATTGGAGAAAGTCAAATTGACTACGCAGAAATTATCAGGTATTGGAGAGATGCTGCTACCCGTTTCTATAAAGATAATAAACTTCAACCTATTGGTCCCTATCGAGCGAATAATCGCCAAGCGAAAGAGGAATTTGAACAAGTTTTACACGTGGAATTGGCAGCATTAGAAAATAACGAGTATTCAGCTATTGTCGCTAAACAGTCCAGTGTTGGTGAAGCGATAAGAAAGATTTACGAGATATATCCGCTAGAATTAATTCAAACTTTATTCCCTAAAACCCATGAAAAACTAACACAAGCTGTTAATGATGTTTTGTATAAACAGGTAATAACCTATGATCAAGCATGGAAGGAACAAAGCGCGAAATTAAAAAACTCACAGGAGTCAAGCTGGTCAGTAGAGGGGATCGATGAACACACATCAAGAGCTGCTGCTGCATTATAATATAAGCTCCAAAGTCCCTGTGAAAGAAGGCCATCCCTCTTTTTTGCAGTACAATAAGATTAGCTTACCCAACATCGTGCATTGCGAAACATACGCAATGTCGGTGAGTACTCGCCCCAGTTTTGTGGATGCCAGGAGTGCTGTACGGTTCTAAACGCTCGTTCCGGATGCGACATTAAAATCGTTGCTCGGCCGTCTCGCGAGGTCAAACCAGTGATACCCAATGGACTGCCATTAGGATTATGAGGGTATTGTTCAGTGTGATGGCCATAATTATCTACATACCGCACCGCAACTAAATTAGCCTGCAACGCATTTGTAGCACTGTGCGTATCGGTAAAGCTAGCTCGCCCTTCGCCGTGCGCAACCGGTATTGCAAAACGAGATCCTGCCATATTAGTAAAAAATACCGAGGGACTATCGGCAATTTCCACCATGCTCAAACGCCCTTCAAATTGTTCAGAGCGATTACGTAAAAATACTGGCCAAAGATCAGCACCCGGAATAATCGCTTTTAATTGCGAGAGCATCTGGCAACCATTGCAAACTCCTAGTGTGAAAGTATCACTACGAGTAAAAAAGTGACTCAGCTCATCCCGGGCACTGCCGTGATTAAGGATAGACTGAGCCCAGCCCCGCCCTGCTCCTAAAACATCCCCGTAAGAAAAACCTCCTCCTGCTGCTAAACCGACAAAATCTCTCAGGCTCACCTTTGCTGATAATAAATCCGTCATGTGCACATCAACCGCTTCAAAGCCTGCCAAGTCAAACACAGCAGCTAATTCGACATGGCTGTTGACACCTTGTTCGCGTAAAATAGCCACACGGGGTCGTACGCCTGTATTAATAAAAGGTGTGGTAATATCTTCCTTTGCATCAAAGGTAAGATGGCTGTGTAGTCCTGGATCACTGACATCTGCAAGCGCAGTAAAAGCTTGTTTAGCGCACTCTGGATTATCACGCAGTGCTTGCATACGATAGCTGGTCTCTGACCACAACTGCTGATAATAGATTCGTGATTGCCGAAGTACCGTTTGATTTTGGTAACTAAAGGTTAAATAATCACTGCTGTCTAGAGTACCAATCGCATAGCTATGTCTATCTAGCTGGTGAGCTGCCAAGCAGGCCAAGACTTGTTTGCGATCAGCGCGACGAATTTGTATGACTGTGCCTAACTCTTCGCCAAATAAACTATCAATAGGATGAGCTCCTATTACATCTAAGTTAATCTGCAGACCAGTATGCGCAGCGAAAGCCATCTCACACAAAGTAACAAATAGACCACCATCAGAGCGATCATGATAGGCACATAACAGCTGCTTAGCATTGAGAGTTTGTATCACCTGAAAAAAGTTCTTTAGGAGGATTGCATCAGTAATATCGGGAGGGATCATTCCCTGTTGTTCATAAACTTGGGCCAAAGCAGAGCCGCCTAAGCCATGGTTACCCTTACCGAGATCAATTAAAATTAGATCTGTTTCTCCTATATCGCGGCGTAACTCAGGGGTTAGCGTTTGCCGAATATCTAACACGGGCGCGAAAGCAGAGACTACCAATGATAAGGGTGCGGTGACACTATATGACTTTCCTTGCTGCTGCCAGGCGGTGCGCATTGATAAAGAATCTTTGCCCACTGGAATACTGATCCCTAAATCGGGGCATAATTCTAAGCCGACTGCTTTTACTGCTGCATATAAACCAGCGTCTTCTCCTGGGTAGCCCGCAGCAGCCATCCAATTCGCTGACAATTTAATATCTGATAACTGCGCAATACGTGCCGCTGCAATATTAGTAATTGCTTCTCCCACGGCCATACGTGCGGAGGCGGCGTAATGCAATAATGCGATCGGCGCACGCTCACCCATCGTCATGGCTTCTCCTCGATAACCCTGGTAACTATTGGCTGTCACCGCTACATCGGCAACGGGCACTTGCCAAGGCCCTACCATCGGATCACGAGCTACCATGCCGGTTACCGTGCGATCACCAATAGTAATAAGGAAACTTTTATCCGCCACACAGGGTAATTGCAATACACGCTCTGCTGCTTGATTTATATCGACTGTATGAAAATCAAAGACATGCGGTGCTGGCATGTGGCTTACAACGTTACGCTCTAGCTTGGGCGCATTGCCGAACAATACTGACATCGGTAGCTGCACAGGATTGTTAACGAAGTGGCTATCGGTAACGATTAACTGCTCTTCTTTGCTTGCTTCTCCCACAATAGCAAACGGGCAACGCTCGCGGGTAGCAATCGCCGTGAAGAGAGGAACACTGTCTTTGGCAATACCGAGCACGTAACGTTCTTGGGCTTCATTACACCAAATTTCTAACGGTGATAGCCCCGACTCTGCGCTGGGGATAGCACGTAAATTTAATTGCCCGCCACGCTGGCTAGCTTCTAATAATTCAGGCAGCGCATTAGATAATCCTCCTGCGCCAACATCGTGAATGGATAAAATAGGGTTTTCTTTACCCAGTGCCCAACAAGTATTAATGACCTCTTGGCAACGTCGTTGCATTTCTGGGTTGCCACGCTGTACCGAGGCAAAATCTAGCTCCGCTTTTTGGCTGCCGGCATCTAACGAAGAAGCAGCACCGCCGCCAATACCAATCAGCATAGCAGGTCCACCTAATACTATGAGCTGTGTTGAGAGGGGGAGATTTTTCTTTGCCACTAAGCTAGGTCGAATCGTACCCAAGCCGCCGGCAATCATAATCGGTTTATGATAACCGCGGATGGCACCGTGCTCGTTGCGCATTGACATCTGGTAGGTGCGAAAGTAACCACAAATAGTAGGTCGCCCAAATTCATTATTGAATGCTGCAGCACCCAGCGGCGCCTCTAACATAATTGCTAAGGCTGATGCAGTGTTCTCAGGTTTACCATACGGAGTTTCCCAGGGCTGTTGCCAACCAGGAATTTCCAAATTAGAGACTGAAAAGCCGCACAAACCCGCCTTTGGCAGCGCCCCACGGCCCACAGCGCCCTCGTCGCGAATTTCACCACCTGCACCCGTGGCAGCACCGGCAAAGGGAGAAATAGCAGTAGGATGATTGTGGGTTTCGACTTTAATGACAATAGCCGCCGGTTCGACATGATAGCTATAGTGGCCACTATGAGGGTCAGACCAAAAACGCGGTACTTCTGGCCCACTTAACACAGCGCCATTATCACTGTACGCAGACAACACGCCCTCAGGCGAGTGTGCATGCGTGTTGCGAATCATATCAAATAGCGAATGTGTTTGTAGTTGACCGTCAATAACCCAGCGAGCATTAAAAATTTTATGTCGGCAATGCTCGGAATTAATTTGTGCAAACATCATTAATTCCATATCCGTTGGGTCACGGTTTAACTTACGGTAGCTTTGCAGTAAGTAATTCATCTCTGCGTCTGCTAGCGCCAAGCCAAGACGTGCGTTGGCTTCTACTAATGCTGCTCTCCCATGCGTTAAGACGGTAATGATCTCCGCAGGTCGTGGCTGAGGCAGCTGAAATAAGTGATCAGTGGCATGAATATCCAGTAGCACTGATTCGGTCATGCGATCATGCAGGTGGGCGGCTAATGTTGCCCGCTCCTCTAAGGAAATAATGTTTTCACCAGTAAGCGTGTAGACAATGCCGCGCTCTAAGCGCAGCACAGCCAGTAAGTTGGCATTGTGAGCAATATCCGTTGCTTTGGACGACCAAGGCGAGATAGTACCTAGACGTGGCACCACTAATAAATGGCAACCTGTATCTGGGTCACTGGTTAAAGTATGGTGCGCTGTTTGCGGGGTATAATTGCTGGCAGTGGTTTCAATGCCTATTAACTCTTCTGCATACTGGTACTCAGGGTCAGCATGCGCAAAGGAAAACGCATCCCACGTTTCAGCCTGTAACAGTGCCATTAATTGCTGCTGCTGGCGCTCTGATAGCCGAGCATTGGCTTGGCAAAAATAAACGTAGCGCGCGGTGAGAGTTTTAATAACCGGTTGTTGCATACGCAATTGTGCAAGCAGTTTATCTTGGCGAAAGGTAGATAACGCCAATGCGCCAACATAGCGATAAGTAAACATTCGGTTATTACTCCACGCGGTAGTTAGGGGCTTCTTTGGTGATGGTTACATCATGGACATGACTTTCGCGTATGCCTGCACTGGTTATTCGTACAAACTGCGCCTGCGTACGTAAGGCTTCAATAGTCTCTGAGCCCGTATAGCCCATACTAGCGCGTAATCCCCCGACTAACTGCCCCACTACAGCAGCTAATACGCCTTTATAAGGAACACGGCCTTCTACCCCTTCAGGCACCAGTTTTTCATAAGCGTTTCCAGCCTGAAAATAGCGATCACTAGAGCCTTCTTTTTGCGCCATGGCTCCCATTGAGCCCATACCTCGATAAGATTTATAAGAGCGACCTTGAAATAATTCGATATCTCCCGGCGCCTCTTCAGTACCACCAAATAAGCCACCGATCATGACGGCTGACGCACCAGCAGCAATGGCTTTACACACATCACCCGAAAAACGAATACCACCATCTGCTACTACAGGCACACCCTTCTCCGCTAACGCAGCTGCTACGTTAGCAACAGCCGTAATTTGTGGCACCCCAATACCAGTAACAACTCGAGTCGTGCAAATAGAGCCGGGTCCCATGCCCACCTTGACAGCATCTGCTCCCGCTTCCACCAAAGCCAAAGCAGCATCAGCAGTAGCGATATTGCCAGCCATTACTTGCAAATCCGGAAAACGCTGCTTAATCCAGCGCACACGGTCAATAACACTTTTCGTATGGCCATGTGCGGTATCGACAACTACCATATCAACGCCAGCTTTAACCAATGCTTCCACACGTTCTTCTGTATCTGCGCTAGTGCCTACGGCAGCACCCACGCGTAGACGGCCTTGACTATCTTTGCAAGCATCGGGTTTTTCTTGTGCCTTAAGCATGTCTTTCACCGTGATCATACCACGCAGTTCAAAGTGTGAATTTACAATTAATATTTTCTCAATCCGGTGTTTGTGCAATAGCCCTACCACCTGTTTGCGATCGGTACCCTCCTCTACGGTTACTAAGCGTGACTTTGGTGTCATCAGATTTGCTACCGGTTGATCTAAGTCGGTAGCAAAACGTACGTCCCGATTAGTGATAATACCTACCAGCTGTTTGCCATCGACTACCGGCATACCTGAAATAGAGTGGGCTTGGGTTAAAGACTGGAGTTCACGCAGGGTGGTTTCAGGTGTCACAACGATCGGATCTTTTACTACGCCACTTTCATATTTTTTCACTTGGCGTACTTGGCGGGCTTGCTGCGCAATACTCATATTCTTATGCAGAACACCCAGCCCCCCTTCTTGCGCCAAGGCAATGGCGAGCCGGCCTTCGGTAACCGTGTCCATGGCAGCAGAGAGAAAAGGAATATTTAAGGCGATCTCTCGGGTCAGGCAGGTTTGTAGTTTCACATCTTTAGGCATTACTTGCGAGTAGGCAGGGACCAATAAGACATCATCAAACGTTAAAGCATCCTGGAGAATACGCATGGGTCAGTATCCTGGTGAAAGAATAAAAAAGCCTATCCAACCTGACATATAGGTAAGGGTTTAGCTCGTGTAGTACAGTAAGGGGGCGCTAAGAAGTATAACTATTTTAATACATTAATTATAAGAATGTCTTCACTCCTATAACTGATATAACTGAGCTTTTTAAATCAAAAATTGGCATAGCGAAATTATATACCGATTTTAAGTAGGAAGGCTGTTTTTTTACACAAAGAATTTTCGTTTGGGCGTTTAATAGGAATCGTTAGTAGAAGAAGAAGTTAAATAATTAATTTCTTGTGGCGTGGGTTATCCACAAAACCTGTGGATAACCTTGTGGGCAATTATGATTAACTTACTTCTAAGGCAGTCAGTCTGGCAAAGGACGACACTTTGATCAGAAAATAAACAATTATAATAATATTATAATAATCAGTATGTTATTAGTTTTTTTTAAAAAATTTATCATATATTATAGACTAACTCGCTAATGCTGATAATAAGCCATAGAAGGCTGTGCATAAAGCCAGTTAATAGGCTTCTTGAGCTTGGGTGTAACCGCTAAATTTGGGTAGCCTCAATAGCTCGGTCAATGTTTAAAGAGGCTCTATAACAGTGCTGCTACCTCGTGATACATTTTGTTCAT